>SMTZ1_10005489_pt1 | contig 12748 bp, 13 predicted proteins | sample DeeMarSWOR136_30_FD_25667 | JGI IMG/M metagenome (IMG submission 25667) | reverse complement strand
AGACTCTCAACCAAGGGAATTCACCCTCCGCCTCACTTCCAGATCCCTGCCCCTTGCTGAGTCCACCCTGATACGGAAGGTTCTGGAGGAGACACACTGGAACCTGAAGAAGGCGGCCAGGGAGCTGGATATTGCCAGAGGCACCCTCTACAGCAAGATTGAGAAATATAGGATAGAAAAGCCACACTAACCACAGATTCGCCACGCCCCCCCCAACGGCACAGAGAGATTTGGCACACAATTTGCTGTCCAATAGTAAGCAAAACGAATGACATTGTCTGTCGGCCCGCCCGGCATTCGCCTGAGGCGAAGCCGATGGCCGACGGGCGAGAGCAATGGCGGGCAGGCGAGAGAGAAGGAGCTTCTTGGTATGTCTGATCACTCCAGAACAGAAACAGCAAAGGAGGAAATTATCCTCGAGTTAACTGACCCCTCTCTTCCCAAAGCAGAGGCAAATTTGATTCACAAGGTTCTTCAAGAAACAAACTGGAACTTGAGGCAGACAGCCAGGGAGCTCGAAATTGCCCGTGGTACCTTGTACAGCAAGATGAAAAAACACAACATCAAGAGGCCTGCCCTGTTAAATAATTATATCCGAGATTAGAAGCTATTAACTCTCGTAGGAATAATTTGGAGATGGTGTCTATGGACACAATACTATTTAATAGGGCCTGCCCTGTTGAAGAGCTTGGGGTAGTTGATTTTTGAACACCCCTCTTTCCATAAATTTATTCGGATATATCTTTGTTTATCAGGATGTTAGCAATATTACCCAGAAGGAACAAATAAAGAAGTATGTTGTATTTTGAGCATCTCTTCCCGTCATTGCAATAATGGGAGCCATGCCCACCTAACCTCTCCTTCTTTCCTTCCCTATTATGGTCATCATGGCAAAACCCCGTAGATGTTGTGTTTGACATGAGCCTAGTTCTACTCTATATTGTACGCAAGTACTCTTTGGGCAACAGCATCTGATAACAAAGAATTTGATATCTGCCCGCCTGCCAAAGACTATGGCTCTCACACCAAGCATGAGATGTGGTACACCAATTGGTTCGTGGAGGAGGAACTAATTCCTTTGCCGTTGACCCCTCAGGGACGCTAAGTACTTGCACGCTTTCTCGCGGTGACGCCTATGATTTGCGCAAAGGCAGGTTTCAAGAGGGGTGGGAAAACTTTCTCTTGAAGGTGCGTCAGAAAAAGATCACCAGACACACTAACTGTGCTGCTTGCGAGATAAAGGCCATGGGTGGGATGTATCCTGCCAATTGTGAGCTGGAGAGTGGGGATGCAGAGGAGCCTGTGGATTTCCTCTACCAGGTTGCCCACCTGAGGGCACACGCCCTTGGATCTCCTGTGTCGTAGTATTGTGTCAGTCCTCGAGCCCTGCTAAAGGCAGGATAATTTTCAAACGGGGTTTCCCTTTAACTTTAAAGCGAGGTGGGCAGTGTGATGAACAGCGAAAGTGCTAATAAATCGGTTCTTAATCCTCAGTACTTATTTACTGACGTGAGCACCAAGCTTCTGTGTAGTGGGCAAAGCATACGGTTTCGGGCCCCTGGGCGGAGTATGCTTCCCACGATCAAAGAGGACGAGACCATCACCGTACAACCTGTGGCGCCGTCAGCTATCAAGATGGGAGACATCATTCTATACCGCTTGGAGGGGGTTGTTATCGCGCATCGTGTGGTGCGTATAGAGCGAGGAGAGGATGGCGGTTTCCGCTTTATCGCGCGTGGTGATGCATCGGGTGTCCCTGATGAGCCTGTGGAGCCAGCGCAGGTTTTAGGCAAGGTAGTTTCCGTGGAGCGGGGGGGCTACACCATTGATCTCTATAGCAGAAGGGCCAAAATGCTGCGCATCGCACACGTGTGTGCCTCTCGTCTCAAACGATGGATGTTGCGACCCTAAAATGACATGAGGAACGATGGAATAGATTGTCCAAAATTTTCATTCAGAGGTAACAATAGACAATTCCTGCTGCGTTCCTGCCTTCCCCTCTGTGCTGATTTTTGAACACCCCTGTTTCCATAAATCTATTCGGATATCTCTTTGTGTATCAATATGTTAGCCAATATTACCCAGAAGGAACAGACAAAGAAGCATGTTGTATTCTGAGCATCTCTTGACTCCACTGCGATAACGGCGGCCGTGCCCACCTAATCTCTTCCTCTTTCGTTCCCTGTTATGGTACGTGGATTGCATTAACGAGTTATTGCTACGTTTCTCCATATTACAGCCACGAAAGGTTTGTGCCCGGAAAGAGGCTGATAACGCATCATGGCAAGACCCCATAGATGTTGTGCTTGACATGTGTCTAGTTCTACTATATAATGTGTACAAGCACTATTTGGGCGACAGCCCGTAAAGATTTGACCCGAAAGAAATTGATCCAAATAATTCCTAATGGAGGTTTGCTGATCTTTCTATTATTAGAAGATTTTACCAAAATTTCCCATAATTATAACATGTAATACTATAGAAAGGGGGCAGGTAGCGCCATGCAAGACAATGATAAGCCCGTAGCAAATTCTTTGACAGTGCTCCGAGAGGAATTCGATGATTGGGCGGTTCTTTTTGATCCAGATTCTGGCAATGCCTTTGGCCTGAATCCCGTGGGTGTATTTATATGGAAACGCCTTGACGGTCAGCATACGATCCAAGACATCCTGAAAGAGCTTCATGAGAACTGCGAAGGCGTGCCTGATGAGGCAGAGGAGCATCTCAGAAATTTAGTTCAGGACTTGGTCGAGCGGGGATTAGCAGGATACGAGGCCAAAGAGGTTTAGTGCAAGGGATCACTGGGGCATTTCTATTAATGTGTTCAGATGAATTTGATAAATGCAAAAGAACCATGGTTCTTCGCATTGGGATCTGATTTGACATCTGGATTTTGTCATTTGGACTTTTCAAGAGATCATGGACAAGACCTCTTTGAACTTTAAACAAAAAGGCCTAATCTGGCTATGAGAATAATGAATACGCCCAGGTCTGTGGATCTGGCTATCACGAAAAGATGCAATCTCCGGTGTACATATTGCAGCCATTTCACAAGTGCGGGCGATGTGGATCGAGATCTATCCAGTGAAGAATGGCTCACATTCTTTGAGGAATTGAATAGCTGTGGAGTCATGAATGTGACGCTTGAAGGAGGGGAGCCCTTCTGTAGAGAGGATCTGAAGGAGCTCATCAATGGGATTATCCGCAACCGGATGCGATTCAATATCCTTACCAATGGAACGTTGATTACTGATGAGACAGCGGCTTTTCTGGCCTCAACCGGGCGCTGTGACGGGGTGCAGGTCTCTATCGATGGCTCAAATCCCATGACCCATGATGCCTGCCGGGGCGAGGGGAATTTTCACAGGGCAATTCAGGGGATCAAGATCCTCCAGAAACAATCTCTTCCTGTTTCAGTCCGTGTTACCATTCACCGGCAGAATGTCAGGGATCTCGAGGGAATTGCCAGGTTCTTGTTGGAAGAGATCGGCCTTGCTGGTTTTTCAACCAACGATGCCTCGTATATGGGACTCTGCCGGCAGCATGCCGACGAGGTCCAGCTCACCATTGAAGAGCGCTCCCTTGCGATGGAGACGCTCTTGAAACTCAATAAAAAATACAATGGGCGCATCAGCGCGTCCGCGGGTCCTCTGGCTGAGGGGGAACATTGGTTTGAGATGGAGCAGGCCCGTCGAGAGGGGAAAGAGCGTGTCCCTGGCAGAGGCTATCTCACAAGTTGCGGTGGGGTCATGAATAAGCTCGCGGTTCGTGCCGACGGAGTGTTGGTTCCATGTATTATAATGAGCCATATCGAGTTGGGTCGAATCAACAGAGACAGCCTCAAAGAGGTCTGGCAGAATCATTCAGAACTTAAGAGACTGAGGGAGCGGCGCACCATTCCACTGAGCGATTTTGAGTTTTGTCAGGGGTGCGATTACATCAACTACTGTGTCGGAAGCTGTCCCGCACTGGCTTACACGATTTTGGGTGAGGAGAATCATCCAAGCCCCGATGCCTGCCTGAGGCGGTTCCTGGAAGCAGGAGGAAGATTGCCGGTAGAGGATCGGCCTGAAGGCCTCAAGGAGCGCTGAGCACTATGGAAAAAGACATGCCAGACAAATCTGAAAAGCGGAAATATTCATTGAACCAGATCTATTTTTACCTGACTGAAGGGTGCAACCTTCGCTGTTGTCACTGCTGGATCGTGCCCAAATACCAGACCGAGGGGCGCTCCTATCCGTCGCTGGCCCTCGACCTCTTTCGATCAATCGTGCAACAGGCGAAACCGCTCGGGCTCAAAGGGGTCAAGTTGACTGGTGGTGAGCCGCTCCTGCATCCGCAGATCCACGAGATCTTGCAGTTGACTCGGATGGAGGATCTCAGCCTCGCCCTCGAGACCAACGGGGTCCTGTGCACGCCTGAATTGGCCCGGGAGATCGCGGCCTGCAAGAATGCCTTTACCTCGGTGAGCCTGGATGGCGCGGACGCTGAAACCCACGAAGGGGTGCGAGGTGTAGCGGGTTGCTTCGAAGCTGCCCTGGAGGGCATACGGAATCTCGTAAAAGCCGGACTCAGGCCTCAAGTCATCATGGCCATGATGCGCCACAACCAAGACCAGATGGAGGCCGTTGTGCGCTTGGCTGAATCCTTAGGTGCTGGTTCGGTTAAGTTCAGTATCGTGATGCCCGCTGGCAGGGGGGAGAAGATATATGAGGCAGGACAGGCCCTGACGATAGAAGAGCTTGTGGGTCTGGGGCGGTGGGTTGAAAATACCCTTTCGGCTTCAACAAGTTTAACGCTTTTATACAGTCATCCCATGGCTTTTCGCTCCCTTGGAAAAATGTTTGGCGATAATGGAGACGGTTGTCACGTCTGCGGTATTCTGGGCATTCTTGGCGTCCTGGCAAACGGTTCTTATGCCCTGTGCGGTATTGGGCAGACAGTCCCTGATCTTGTGTTTGGGCACGCAGCTACAGATCATCTCGAGGATGTCTGGAACAACACACCCGTCCTTGTGGAACTTCGTGAGGGAATTCCCCATCGCTTTGAGGGTATCTGCGATGAGTGTCTCATGAAGGATCTTTGCCTTGGATGCTGTGTTGCCTTGAATTATTTCCGTAGCAAGAACGTCTGGGCGCCATTCTGGTATTGCGAGGAGGCGCAGAAGCGAGGGCTGTTTCCGGAATCTCGGATACATCCGAGGCCTATACAGGGAGAAAAATGCATGCCGGCTTTAGGGCTCAGAAATGGGCGTGGCACGTAAGGGGGAGAATAATGAGAAAAAAGACCAAGATACAATACGAGAAACCAAAATTGATCGTATTAAGTGGTGATGTTGACCTGACAAGTGGGGTGGTGAATTGTGCGTTCCCCGGGGGAACAGCTACCGGCACGTGCGGTATGCCTGGGGGCAGCGCTTCAGGCAATTGCAGTTTTCCCGGGCAAGGTGCTACAGGCCTCTGTACTTTCGGAAATTCTTTTACTGGTTCATAATTCTACTCGAATGGACATCAATAGGTCACTTTTAAACAGTAAGGATGGCTACTGCCTGAGGCTGGCCAATGGCCAGGGGTGGCATATCATAGCCACTGAAGGGGTAAGGTCTTGGGTAGAGAAGTTGACCTCGATAATGGAACTTAAATGCTGTGTAGAAAACGGATACCCAAGAATCATCTTCCATAAGATGGACTCAGGTAAAGAAGGGTATGGAAAGCTGATACGCAGCATGGAGCCCAGAATACCGGAGGGTCTTCCAAGAAGTGGTTGGAAGGCTCATGACCTCATGTCCCACCAACTCTGGTCCCTCAATAATGGGCCAGGAGATGGTTGGAGGGTTCAGAACCTCAGATCCCTCCAACTCTGGTCCCACTGTGACGTGCCGGACGTATTCTTCGAGGTCCGAGCCGAGCGGAGTCACAGCCTGGACATCATAAGGATGTGGCAGGCTCTCTTCCCCATTTATCAGCGGGCTCAAGAATCAGGAGGGCTTCCCTTGCATGCGGCACTGGTTAAACGGAATGGAACTGCCATCTTGTTGGCAGCTCCAGGGGGCACGGGAAAATCGACCTGTTGCCGCCGCTTTCCTAGCCAGTGGCAACCCCTTTGCGATGATGAAACGCTGATCGTGCGCGACAATCAGAAACGATACCTGGCACACCCTTTTCCAACCTGGAGCGATTATCTCAGGCGACGCTCCGAGCGGACATGGAATGTCCAACAGCATCTTCCCCTATCCGCGATATTCTTTATAGAACAGGCAGAGACCGACGAAGTGGTCCCCATAGGGCAGGGAGAGGCTGCTGCATTCATGAACCAATCAGCCATGCAGGTGTATCGTAGAAATTGGAGGAATCTGGATTGTGAGGAGCTAAGGCCTCTCAAGACAAAGCTGTTTGAAAACGCGTGCGTTCTGGCCAGGGTAATCCCTGCATTTAAGCTTCGAGTGAGCCAGAACGGGAGATTCTGGGAAGAGATGGAAAGAGTTATGGTATAGTATAGATGGTTTAATTGGTTGTGGTTGTTGATAAGGGGCTTCTCAAACTGGTAGTCATTTTATGAAAATGCCATCAAGCGATATACCTCCAAGGTCCCTCACGTACACGGGCTTTAGTATGAATCCCACCCTCAAGGCTGGGGATAGACTTCAAGTGATTCCTTACCATGGTCGGGAAGTTCGACGAGGGGATGTGATCGTTTTCCTTTCCCCTGGAGGGGACGGCAAAATTACCCACCGCGTCATTTCCGTTGATTCACGGGGAATCAGAACTCGAGGGGACAACAGCCAGGTCGACGCGTGGGGCCTCAACCCTGAGGACATCCTTGGACGTGTGGTCTACGCGCAGAGAGGAAACAGGCTGCGGCGAGTCGTTGGGGGACCAATGGGGCATTTGTTCGCAGTGGCAGTCAGGGCCATGCGCTTGATTGACTCAGGCATATCTTACCTGCTACGCCCTGCCTATCACCAGCTGACCCAGGCCGGCCTCCTCAGGAGATGGCTCCATGCCTGGATAGAAATACGAGTTGTCTCTTTTAACCGACCTAGGGGAACGGAACTGCAACTGTTTATGGGCCCACGTATGATCGGCAGGCGCGTCCCCGGGGGGACTCGATGGAAGATACGGCGACCTTTCCGCCTGTTTGTGGACGAGGCGGCCCTACCTGGAAATCCGTCTAAATTATCAGTCGATCGTTATTGTTTCCGTGCTCTGAAATAGATTGCCAGGATGTGGCCCAAATTTTTGCACAACAAAATAATGGTGTTTACTATTCGTTTCGCGTAATCAAACCTTTTGACCTTTCCCGAACTCCGGGGAAATATCTGGGACATAATCTCTTTTCTGGGGAAAACCGTTTCTGTAATAAATTTCAACTTGTTCCCTATCCCGTTGATATTGCAAAGCCATAATGCAATACAGAGTTCATTTGAGGAAAGGCCCCTGAGCTTCAGACGAATGAGATGTTTTTCAAAGACGTTGAGCCGCTGGATCCCCAGGTCGCTCTTAACCCACACAGGTACTTTGAGATCAAAAATCCTCTCCATTAAAATCGTGGCATAAAGGACCACGCGCTCCTGCTTCCAAAATCGGGCACGTTCTACCATCTCCTCCCAGGCATCAGGATTGTCGGCCAAGCTTAATAGAGACTCATGCAAATCTGCCAACCATATCAGCCTGGAATAGCTATGCTTCAAGGCGTGGGCGGCTAGCGCAATGATATTATCGTAAGGGTCCAGGACTAACAGATAATCGTGTTGATCAAAGTATGGAATAGCTCTTTCCCACATGGGAGTAAGGTCCTCGGGGAAGAGGTACCTCCGGTTCTGGATCCGGTCCAGGTTGAGGATATGGGTGTGAATGTCGAGAAATAGGCCGTCCTTAGAGAGGCGGTCTGAGTACATGAAATATGGCGTTCGGTACCCGGCCTCCCACAACAATCCCTTGAGCCTCTCCTTATCGCCCGGCTTGACCATCAAATCCGCATCCAACATCGGGCGCAAACCTGGATCCCTGTAAAGCCTGACAACGGATAAACCTTGCAGGGCTACTATAGGGATCTGAGCTTGTTTGAGCAGGGCCGAGAGGGCCACCGCTTTTGCAACAATGGCAAGGGTATTTTGGGTCGTCTGGTGGTAAGTGTTTTCAAGGTTTCTCAAAATGGATTTCGATAGAAGGTCAATCAGGCCCCTATTCTTCAGGTGATGAAAGAGTAATCCGGCAACCCCCTCAGTTTCTGCCAGCATCACAAGATGTTCCCAGGGAACATCTTTCTGCAAAAAATGCAGCATACAGTCCACATCAGTCTTCCTCAGGTGCGTTCTTGATACACACCGAAGGAATTGGGCCATATCCGGCTGACTCACCATCGCATCTGACCTCGCAACATTTGCTGCCTTAAATCCCTCCAAGGGGGATTGTATCTTTATTCCCTCCGGGCCGGAGGCCGACTAAGATGAAGCCCATACATTCAATTAACAATGTAGAGGTAAGGTTTGTCAAGGTGAACCTTCAGATTCCTCCACTAGTGATTAGGGCTCAAATCCTTATTTTTCACAAGCTATTGGTTTTTTATTCTTAATAAAAGGTGGCAAATAGGGCCTTGAGACAGATCGCTATGGCCCTATTGTACAAATATGGCGGAATAGTTTGCGCCTGCCTCCCAGGCGGGACTACTCCACCGGGGTAGGGAAGAATGACCGTGCCGTGGTGCGTCTGCGGTTGAAACAAATTCAACCATTGAGAGCTGCAGGCAAACTGGCAAAAAGTGCTACAGAACTGATAAAGATCTCTACAGAGGTAAGAGGATAAAGCCTGACGTCGGTCAAGAACAGAAATTACAAGGACGCGTGGAAACATTAGCTTGGCACATATTTTGCTGTCACTCTCAAGGGCTTGTGGAGAGTCGAGAGAGAATTGTCAAGAGTGAAAATCTCACCAAAAAAGACAATGAAACGAATCATTTTTTTGTTGATTATATCTATTTTTTGTCAGCAAGGCTTGGTTCAGGCTGTAACTTTAGAAACCGTTATGCTGGTCAAGTCAATTTTGGGAGATGACTATGGCGAAATAGTCCTCGTTGACAGCCATGACGGGAAATGGAGGGTTGATAATCCAACTATTGAAGAGCTAGACATTGGTGATGCCCTGAGGGTAGAGGTGGAGATAAGAGGACGTGAAGTGGTTGACTGCGTAGTTACGGAAAAACTGAATGAATATCTTGATGAAGAAACCAACCTGGAAGTGCTAATGCGTGTTGGCCGGAATAAAAGAGGCCAAAAAGTACTGTTTGATTCGGACAAAAATGAATGGCAATTGCGGTTGCCAAGATGGGCTGTAGTTGGTAGTTTGGTTGTTGTTGATGTGGTGGTAAAAAACAAAAAAGTAATAAAGTGGCGCCCAAAAAGAAATTTGGGATATGGGGGCAACCGCAGTTTATCTAGTTTATCTCCATAATTTGGGACTGTGTTAACAACTAACCTAACGACATCAAAGACAGGGACATTAATGGCTCTGTCTTTTTCTATCAGTAACGCCATATTTTGTATAGGTCCCTCTCATCTGTCTTTGCATTATATAGAATCTGCATTTCTTCCCTCCCATTTACCATAGTCCAACGAGTGAAAGAAGCTTTTCCCTGCATTCCTCTATGTGTTGGTTTTTGAACACGACTGATTGCATACGTTTATTCAAATATATCTTTGATTATCAAAATGTTAGGCGCTATGTCCGAGAATGAGCAAAAAGCTATGTTGTATTTTGAACAGTGTACTGGGGTCAAATTTTTACTTTTGACAAACTATTCCCTTTTTCAATCCTGAGAAAACATGGCAAGGGTCACCTTGAGGCAGATCGCTATAGAGGTTTTGTACAAATATGGCGAACTGAAGGGTGGGGGAATAGGACGTATGATGGCACTGGATTACAGCACGGCAAGCCAAGTGGGGAAGGGGTCGAGGGAGAGGTTGAAAAGGATAAGGAGTTCCAGGGATCTGGGGGAGGTTAGAGGAAAGTTTGTCAAAAATAAAGATTTGACCCTAAGTATTTTTGCCGTGGCATATATCTTGCTCTTAAATTTGAAAAGCCCTTCCGAGGGCTTGTCCACAGTATCCAGAAAGAATTGTCGAGAGTAAGGATTTGATCCCAAAGATTAAAAATAGCCCCAAAAGCCGCAGCATTGTGAGACCTTCGCTGCTCTGGCCTGCTTTGGCTACACTCATCACCGCCATTGCTTTGATGTGCTTTGTATCCACAGCCCACGGCGCGACCTTCTCCAACACGGTGGATACTGACATCTATTTGTACTACGGTCATGGTTCCGTAACCGACCAGCAGAATGCGCCAGGGGTATGGGATGACGGTGGGTTAAATTACTACAAGGGTGTCTGTCTGGCATCTGAGCAACAATATCTTCGATGACAGCACGAGTAACGCGGACAACGGGGCCAATACAAACACGAGTGACATGGGGGGGACCAAAGGGGCGCTTGATTGTGAGTGTTTTTCAACCGAAGCTCTCCATAAGCGTTAATTCCGGAATGTAACAAAATGAATTCTTACAAAAAAAACAGACTGTTTTTTGTCGCGATGGCCGGAATGATGGTATTTGCTTCCTTGCTGTTTATGCTGAGTTCTGGCGCCGCGTTTGCTGCAACATGGGGACCTACCTCGATCACCGATACGAATGACGATGGATATGAATGGGAAGGTGGTCCAGACTGGTATGCAAACAATCAGCCATACGGTTACAACTATATAGGATATGATGATGGCCGGGTGAATATCGGACTACGGTTCACCAATATAACCATTCCCCAAGGGGCGACAATAAACGGTGCAAGCATCGAGGTGTATCACAGTGCGAGTGACAGAAGTGGAACTCCAAGAGGCCAATGGCAGGCATGGGATGTTGACAGTGCTGGACAATTTGGTGGTGGCAACAGACCAAGCACAGTTCCTCTGACCACTGCCTATGTTACCCACAATCCTACTTCTGGAGCAGGCTGGAAGTCAGCCTCCATTGGTTCTGTAATTCAGGAGATTATCAATAGAACTGGCTGGGTTTCAGGTAATGCGATCAACCTCGTGTGGATGTCCACCAATTCAAGCGCTGCCTGGGCCGATTTCAATGACGTTCGACAAGGTTCAAACCCTGCGAGATTGACGATCAATTATGACCAGCAGGGGGGTACTTACTCCAGTACCAGCCCCATAACCATTCCCGATAGCGGCAGTGCGACTCCTTATCCCTCAACCATCACAGTTCCGAGCCTGTCCGGCACCGTAACGAAGGTCACGGTGACAATCAACGGGCTCACGCATACCTATCCGGACGACGTCCGCATTCTCCTTGTCGGGCCTCAGGGTCAGAATGTCATGCTCATGTACTACCAGGGAGACGAGTGGGAAGTGGATGGAGTCATTTTGACCTTTGACGACAGCGCAGCATCGGAGCTTCCGGATAGCCAGATCACTTCCGGAACATACAAACCATGCAGCGATACTCCGCAAGAAAATATGAATTCTCCAGCGCCTGTCGGACCTTACGGAACAACCCTTTCAGTCTTTGATGGCGTAGATCCGCAGGGCGACTGGAGCCTGTACGTCTTGGATTATGCAGCAAATGATTCCGGCACCATATCTGGCGGTTGGGAACTGAACATAACGACGGACAATATATGCTGGTCTTCTGAGCTCCTTACAAATCCAGGCTTTGAGACCGGAGATGACACAGGATGGAGTAATGGTGGAGGGGGAACCGTCGCTATTGGTTGGCAATGCAGCAACTGGTGTGATGATGCCCCGCATTCAGGTTCTTATCAGGCGTATTGGGAAACCACTGCCGCAGGTTATTATCTCTACCAAGACGTAGATCTTTCCAGTTATGCAAGTGACATAGACGCAGGCGATGCGCTCGTCACAGCAACGGGATTTTTGATCTCCAATGAGTACGACCCTAGTCCTTACGATGTGTTTTATATGCAGGTGAGATTCTATGATGGCCCGAGCAGTGAAACGAGCAGTGAAATCGTCGCACACAGATATGATACTGGGACGGTGAATAACCCAAACTGGGACCAGTACGGGATCATCGAGCCCTATACCATACCCACTGGTGCGAGGTGCGTTCAGATACGTTTCTACACCTGGGAAACAGACGGTTCCAACTGGTACAATGCAGGCTCAGCCGACGATTTCTCCGTGAAGGTGGGAACACCTTGCGGCGGGGGAGGAGTAACCATCAGTTTCCAGGAGGGAGATGGCAAGGGGACTCCTTCTGAGATCGACGATGCCTGGCTGGATGCGAGTTTACCTGATGACAACTATGGCTCTAGTCAAGACCTCGAAATTGATGAGAGTTCTATTGAGTGCCACGCTGTTATAAAATTCCCCAATATTTTTGGTGGTGGCGCAAACCAGATTCCACTTGGTTCGACCATCCATAGTGCCACATTGACGGTAGTAGTGTTTGACGAGGGCGACAACCCAGATGTTTACCAGCTTATTGAGGGTTGGGTAGAGAGTGAAGTCACATGGAACTCCCGAAGCACCGGCGTAAGCTGGTCGGATCCAGGCGCTGACGGAACTACCTCTCGCAAAAGTACTGCGGAAGGGTCTATCATTGGGACAATGGGGGCTCAGAGTGTTGATGTCACCACCAGTGTCCAGAACTGGTCCGACGGAGAAGCAAACGAGGGGTGGCTTCTTGAAGATACAGGCAGCGGTGGGCTGCAACTTAGGTCAAGTGAATATAC
>SMTZ1_10013226_pt1 | contig 12749 bp, 10 predicted proteins | sample DeeMarSWOR136_30_FD_25667 | JGI IMG/M metagenome (IMG submission 25667) | reverse complement strand
ACGATATCCGTGACTACCTCGAAATGGTCTTCAAATGCCAGCATCACACCTTTTTCTTCGGCATAGTCCAGAGATGCTTTCAGACCATCTGCGATGGATTGCAGAACAAGCTCCTTATCCAGATCCCTGCTCCCGTGGCCAGCGACCACGCGCACAATATTGGTCCTGAATATAAGAGCCCTATCTACCGATCGTTTGATGTGCCGGATGGCAATCTCCCGGTCTGCCGGATTACAGAGATGGGACTCAATGGTGTACGAGGAGACCTGCAGCCCTGCGTACTGCATTTCGTAGTAAAACCCCAGCATCTCTGGTTCCTCCAGATCGCTGACGAAGGGCTCATAAATCTCAATTCCCTCCAGACCCAAGTCTCTTGCTACCCTTATCCACTCTCGCCGGGGTGGAGTCCACATGTTCTTTCCTCGATACTCGGATTCTCTCGACCACTGGAATGGGATAAAACTCATCTTCATAGTTACCTCCCGTTTTTTAATTTTTTACGTTCTCAACACTCTGTTGTCACTATATCATTCTGCAGTTTACTTCAGGTTCGGGACACTGGCACTAAGTCCACTCTACGTCCACGGCAGCTCCAGTGCGACATGAACCAACGACAGCGTCTATTATGCGCTCTGTTTTCAAGCCATCGGCAAAACTCGGAGCCGGCGTCTGCCCGGACTGTATGCATTCTACGAAATAGTTGGTCTGGTTCTGATGCTCATCTTCACTAAATAGAGTGGCGTACCGCCACCTGGCGGGCACTTCGATTTCGACCCAACCGGCATAACGGGCCAATCCCGTGCTTGCAGAAACCTGGACGCTTGTGTCAGCGTAGATTCCCAGCTCGGCAAAGGTCGAGCCTTTGCCATCATAAATGACGGCGCCCTTCTCGGCATCAATCTCAATGCGCCAGTGATCGGGTCGGCCGGTTGCGTTGCGGGAGGCCTGAAAAACGCCCATTGCCCCGTTCTTGAACTCAGCGCCAAACATGACCGCATCATCAACATTGCAGGGCTCCTTCTTTTCCCTGTCAGTCAGACTAGGCCGCTCGGTAACGAATGTCTTCATCATGGCGTTGACCCGTACGATATCATCTCCGACCAGATACTGGACAAGGTCTATAATATGTGCCCCGAGGTCGCCCAGCACACCTGTGCCGGTCATTTCACGGCGCAGCCGCCAAACAACTGGTGTGGCAGGGTTGCTGAGCCAGCTCTGGAAATAGAAGGCCCGGACATGATATATGCGACCGAGGTCTTCGTTCCGAAGGATGTAATGAAGGAACGGACTGGCCTTGAAGAAGCGCTTCGTGTAAGCAATCATGCCCCTAACATCCGCTTTTTCGACGGCGGCTACCATAGCCTTAGCATCCGCGAGTGTGGTAGCCATCGGTTTCTGGCAGATGATATGTTTTCCCGCCTCCGCAGCGGCAATTGAGATGGGGGCATGGACATAATTCGGCGTGGCGATGATGACGGCGTCCAGCCCATCCATGGCCAGGAGATTATGGTAGTCCGTAAAAGTTGGGACATTGAGGATGTGAGCCTGGGCAAATGACTCTGCCGCACCTTCTCTAATGTCAGCAAGTCCTACAAGCTCCACATGTGGGTTCGCCTTACATGCGCGCGCATGTGTGTTTGCCCACCCACCGGTACCAATAATACCAAAACCGATCTTCCCGTCCTTTTTCTTAGAAGTAGCCATTTTCCTTCTCCTTTAATCTATATTCCTACTACATTACCAATTACTTTCAAGCGATTTGGAACACTATGCACTATTCCATACTTTTCTAATGTGGTTGATGCTGAACCGGAGGTCTTCCTTGTCACCGGTCAATGCTTCCAGTGAAATCCAACTGTCATAACCGACGTCCTTAAGGGCCCGAAACACACTCTTGAAGTCCACATCGCCCTTACCGATGACGATGCCATGCTTGCCTTCCAGAAGCTCGCTGACATGGGTATGCACAGCCCTTTTCCCCACAAGCTTGGCTAACTTGACTGTCGAATCTTCCGGTACATTGGCCATATCCAGATTTACCTTCAACCGGTCATCATTTACCATCTCCAGAAGCTTCATGAAATCAGGGATGTTGGTAACGATGAGCCAGTGGTCTTCCACGGCAAGCATGACCTGCTTTTCCTCGGCATAGTCGAGACATGCTCTCAGCCCATCGGCGCAGGATCGCAATACATCCTCTTTATTTGCTTTTAGAACCCATTCACGGTCAACTTGCTCATGTGGTGCTGCTGCAGTCACACGCACAATGTTCGCCCCGAACAGGAGGGCAATATCCACGGCGCGATGGACATGTGCAATCTCCTGCTCTCGCCTTTCTGGCCTGGAGAAGTCAGTCTCGATGGTGTACATGGAAACCTCCAGTCCCAGTTCACGAATGAAATCAGAAAGTCTTGTCATATCTGCCTTGTCCATATTCATAAGAAAAAATTCATAAACCTCCGTTGCGTCAAGACCCAGCTCTACTGCCATCCTGAACCAGTCTTCATTGGTCATGGTCTTTTCCCGAAGTATTTGCCGGCCGAAATTGAGTGGAATACAACCGATTTTCATAATATCCTCCTGTTTCTTATTTTCTTCATTCTTGTTCTACTGTTACCGTCAGATTACCTTTCATACCTTTCAACTGATTGATGTCCATTCAAAGTTGATTGTACTCAATATGCTAGACCAGTCGAGCGAAGCGGAACCCTTCCCAAACAGCATCCATCACCTTACGAGGCTCCACGCAGTCACCGATGATACGTGTCTCTGATACTGTATCCCCCAGGGCGTCGGCAAGCTCCCGGTTGGGCTTCAAGCCCAGGGCAAGCACCACGCTATCGTTCTCCAGCTTGCTGCTCTTGCCCTGTTTGTCAGTAATGACCACGCCATCGTCCGTTATCTCGCTGACGGTGGTCTCCATCAGAATCCTAACACCGCTGTCAATAAGTAGTTTTATAAGGTGCATGCGGTTGATAGCAAACATATCACGCGCCACGCCACCCAGGATCTCCACGATGGTCACCTTTTTACCTTGCTGTGCCAGATGTAGCGCAATCTCACAGCCAACGAGCCCGCCACCGAGCACTACCACCGATTCCCCAATTGCCTTTTTCCCCAGTAGCACGTCTGCGGCGGTGGCTACCTTCTCCTTTTCTATTCCTGGAATCTCAGGGATGATTGGTGTGCTGCCGGTGGCCAGGAAGAGGACGTCGGGCGCCATCTTTTGAATTAGCTCAACCGTAGCTTCCCTGCCAAGCTCTATGGATACACCGAGCTTTTTTATCTGAGTGGACAGGTAGTCTATCAGTCTCCTGTAGTCTTGCTTGAAGCTAGGTACCGAAGCCGGTATCAGGTTGCCACCTAAATCCTGACCCTTCTCCCACAGGGTAACCCTGTGGCCTCTCAGGGCGGCAACCCTGGCCGCCTCCATACCACCCGGCCCACCGCCAACTACTAGAACACTTTTTCCCCTTTCGGCCGGCTCGACGGTAAGCTCTCTCTCTATGCCTACAGTCGGGTTCACCGTGCAACTCAAGTACTTACCCCCTCTACCCATGCAACCTTCTAAACACCCCAGACAGGGACGGATATCATCGAGCCTTCCTTCCCTCACTTTGTGGGGCCACTCCGGGTCAGCCAGTAAAGGCCTTCCCATCATTATGAAGTCCGCCTTTGCTTGCTGTAGTACGGACTCTGCCAGCTCCGGGTATCCCAGTCTGCCTACTGCCATAACCGGAATGGTGACCACCTTCTTGGCCATCGCCGCCATGTCCACGTTCAGGCCGGGTGGTTGAGTAGTGGGAGCATGCACGATATAGGTTGTCTCCCAGCAACCGGCATCGGCAGTAATCGCATCAGCTCCTGCTGCCTCCAGCCGGCGGGCTATCTCAAGCCCTTCCTCAATCTCCCGTCCTCCATCTACATAGTGCTTTAGACCATATTTATAGATGATGGGGAAGTCAGCCCCAGCTCCCTTCTTTACGGCTTCTATCACCTCTATAGCGAACCGCAGCCTGCACTCCAGGTCTCCGCCATATTTGTCAGTGCGCATATTCGAGCGTGCCGTCATGAACTGGTCAAGGAGTGTTATGCCCAGGTGCCCGTTAAGCTCTACAGCATCTACGCCAGCCCCTTTGAGCATTGCGGCAGCGATTCCAAAAGTTCTTACTATCCCCTCAATCTCTTCTATACTCAACTCTCTTGTTTTAAACCTGGGGTCTATGATACTGGGCAGGGAGGAGGGCGCTCCACCGCGTGGGCCCATAGCTGAGATAGAAACAGCCAGCCTGGCTCCGTAGTCATGCACAGCATCAGCTAGTATGCTCAATGGGGCCATGTGTATGGACTTGTCCACCATCATAGTGTAGGGGAAGATGTTGGATAGAGATAACTCTGCATCTCGATTCACATAGGCGGTACTGGTAATTATAAGACCTGCCCCGCCTTTAGCCCGGGTGACGTAGTAGTCTATACCCTGTCGCGACAATCGGCCGTCCGGTTCCAGAAGTCCTCCGCCGGCTATGTTCATAGCCGCCATGACAATTCGGTTCTTTAGGCATAGGTTCCCTATCTTACCCGGTTCAAATAGCTTCATTTTTCACCACCTATGAGGTTGCTTTTCCTAAAAATTGTAACCTGCATAATATGTCCCACCGCACTGTCACCTCTTCGCAACCAGGTCAATAAAGATAGCACGAGACAAAGTGGCCGCTGGACACTTCTTTGAGCGGAGGGTCATCCTCAGCGCAGATGGGCATAGCACTGAAGCACCGGCGGTACAGGCGGCAGCCAGGCGGCGGGTTGAAGGGAGTGGATACTTCACCGGGGAGAACTATCTCCTCCCTCTGGTCGTCGGGGTGTGAGGGCAGAGCCGCCGATAATAGTGCCTGCGTATAGGGATGCAGGGGGTGCAAGTAGAGCTCTTCGCTTTCAGCAACCTCAACGAGTTTCCCCAAATACATGACTCCAATCGTTTTACTCATATGCTTGACCACCGCCAGGTTGTGGGCAATAAGCAGGTAGGTGACACCCAAATCCTGCTGAATATCGTGGAGCAGGTTCATTATCTGAGCTCGGATGGAAACGTCCAGGGCGGATACTGGCTCGTCGAGTATGATGAGCTGGGGGTTGGAAGCCAGCGCCCGGGCCACGGCTATTCTCTGTCGTTGACCGCCGCTGAACTCGTGGGGGTAGAGTTCATGGGCATCGTGCCTTAGCCCGACCACGTTAAGCACTTCGGCTATTCTATCTTTGATTGCGTTTCTGGGGATGGAAGCACTGACTATTATGGGTTCAGCGATGATATCGCCGACACGCATTCTCGGACTGAGCGAGCTAAACGGGTCCTGAAACACGGCCTGTACTGAAGCACGGTATTCTTTAAGTGCTGGCCCGGATAATTTGCTGATGTCCTGGCCGTCAAAGCGGATGGTACCGCCGGTCATTGGTTCCAGGAGCAATATGAGTTTGGCTGTTGTTGTCTTACCACAACCCGACTCGCCGACCAGTCCGAATGTCTCTCCTTTGCCGATGTCGAAGCTTACGTCGTCAACCGCCTTTATAAATCCGAAATTCTTAAGAAAAATAACTCCACTGGTAACAGGGAAGTATTTTTTAACATTTCTTGCTTCGACTAGGATTTTGTCCATTATTTATCCTTGCTTGAAGTAAATAGCCAGCAATGTACAAGGTGCTCGTCCTTGATTATGGACTGCGGCGGGTATTCTTGCTTGCAGATTTCTTTTACATTTGGGCAGCGTGGAGAGAAGCTGCATCCCGGCGGCAAGTCGTGGAGTTCAGGCGGCTGACCCTCAATGGTATAGAGCCTCTCTTCCTTTACCTCCATCTTGGGGAGGGAGCCAAGGAGGGCTTTGGTATAAGGGTGGGCAGGACTGTAGAAAATTTCTCTCACATCTCCATTTTCTACAATCCTGCCCGCATACATCACTGCCACCCGGTCACATACCTTAGCAATAATGCCCAAATCGTGAGTAACTATTATCATTGACAGGTTTTGCTCCTGTTGAATTTCCTTGAGCAGCTTGAGAAACTGTGCCTGGATGGTGACATCCAGCGAGGTAGTCGGCTCATCGGCGATAAGGAGGCGTGGCTGGCAGGACAGCACCATGGCTCCCACTATTCTTTGCCTCATCCCGCCGCTCATCTGGTGGGGATATTCCTTCATCCTTACCTCTGGAGAGGGGATTTTCACCAGCCCGAGCATTTCCTTGACCTTTTCCCAGACTAGGTTCGGAGCGAGCTTCTGATGGATTTTCACCGGTTCAGCCACCTGTTCACCAGTTGTATACAATGGATTCAGAGATACCATGGGATCCTGTAATATCATAGATATCTTCCGCCCCCGAATACGTCGCATTTCCCTTTCGCTCTTGGGCAACAGGTTCTCGCCCTCGAAGATAATTTCCCCCCCCACAATCCGCCCGGCCGGAGCAGGCACCAGCTTTAAGATAGACAGGCAGGTTATGCTCTTGCCACACCCCGACTCGCCCACAAGCCCTAGGGTTTCTCCTGCCTTTAGCCTGAAGCTTACCCCGTCCACAGCCTTCACCACTCCACGGTTGGTAAAGAAGTATGTCTTGAGGTCTTTTACCTCCAAAACATTTTCCGAACTCATTTTCTGCTACTTCTCCGATTCCATCGAAGCCTATAGTTGTCTGAATTTGGGATCCAGACGGAATCTGAGCCAATCGCCCAGGAGGTTAACGCTAAGTACCACAAAAAAAATGGCCAGTCCGGGCAAGGTGGACATCCACCAGGCGCCGTATAGATAGTCCCTTCCCATAGCACACATCTGTCCCCAGGCAGGCGCAGGTGGGGGTATGCCCAGTCCTATAAAGCTCAATCCAGCTTCCCCAAGGATGACCCCTCCCAAACCCAAGGTAGCACCGACAATCATTAGGTTAATTAAACTGGGGAATAGATGCCGAAACATGATTCTACTCTTGCTGGCTCCCGCCACTACCGCCAACGACACGAAGTCGCCATGTTTAATGCGGAGTACTTCCCCCCTTAGTACTCTGGCACCACCTGCCCAGCCAAAAAATACCATGATGAAGATAAGATTTCTCATACTTGGTCCCAGTACAGCGGCAAAAAGAATAGCAAATATCAGAAACGGCATGCAGAAAAATGCGTCGGTGATCCTCATTAATATCATATCTACCCAGCCGCCCAGGTAACCTGAGATAAGGGCAACCACTACCCCGATAATAGTGGCAATAGTGACCACAGTGAAGGATAGAATCGCTGCCAGCTGGGCACCCGCTAGCAGACGACTCAGCATACACCTTCCCAGGTGGTCTGTACCTAGAGGGTATTCAAAGCTGCCACCCTCCTGCCAGAAGGGAGGCGTTAGTGCTGCTGCAAAATTGGCCTGTTGTGGGTCGTGAGGCGCCAGCTCATTCCCGAATATTGCACAGAAAATAAAAATAATAAAGAGCACCAACGCAACCTTTGGCACCCCCCTCAGGGCATTCCTTATCCTGGACAAACTGACGAATCTAAGAGCTCGGGATACACCTCCTATTCTCTCAGCTTGTATCATTTTTTCTTTTTATCTCAGCAACTGAAATTTACCGATATCTTATCCGGGGGTCTATATAAGCATAGGCTACGTCCACAAGGATACTACAGATGAGGAAGAGCCCTGAACCAAGCAATGCAGCACACTGCACCAGTGGATAGTCTCTAGTCCAAACGGCGTCTATCATCAGCCGGCCTATTCCTGGCCAGTTGAAGATCATTTCGATGAGTAGTGCCCCGGTGATTAACCCGGGGATGCCTAATATCATCCCAGTAATGATGGGCATCGAGGCATTTCTGAATGCATGTTTTATAATAACCGCATACTCAGAGACTCCCTTTATCCTGGCCATCTTTATGTATTCGCTATCCAGCACTTCCAGCATACATGTACGGGTGAAACGGATTGAGCCAGCCATGCCACCGATGAGCATCGTGAACAGTGGCAGGACCATATATCGCCCGCCCCCTATGCCTGAGGTAGGAAACCAGTCCAACCGGACGGCGAAGACCATCACAAGCATTATCGCTACCCATCACAAGCATTATCGCTACCCAGAACTGGGGCATTGACATTCCTATGAAAGCAAATAGCCTGCTCAAGTTATCAGGCCACCTGTTTACCTTGATAGCCCCTATTATGCCCAGGATGAGACCGATGGGGAAGCCAATAATACTGGCTGGTATTGCCAGTAGAAGGGTATTAGGTAATCTTGATAGCCAGAGCTGAAAAGCCGGTATACGCCACCTCAAGGACATACCGAAGTCCCCCTGTAGTACACCGGAGATATAGCGATAGAATTGAACAGGAAGGGGCTCATGGAGGCCCAGCTGTATTCTTATTTGTTCGATGTCCTCAGGAGTGGCTTCAGGAGGCGCCATCAATAGAGCCGGGTCACCAACGAGGCGAACTGATATAAAGACAATGAACATGACGATAAACAGAGTAATAGCTGCCTGGATTAGACGAAATATGATGTATCGCCACATATTATTACCTGATTGCGTACATTACATAACTATCCTGTTCACTTACCGGCTTTCTGATAGCAGTTCCGCTTGTCTGAAAAAATTGAGGCGTGTGAACCTTCCCATGATATACCACACGCCCTGTGCAGTCAAGACCACTTTTAAGGCTATGACCTCCAGCTCTTTGATTGCTTTTTCTCGTGCTTCATAAACGCCAAATGCCCGCCATCATGACGTAGACTGCTGGCACCCACATTACCAGTCCTATGATGATAAGGGGCCAGATGACTGGATTGGTGAGAATGCCTTTAAAAATTAGTACGAGCCCGACAATCTCAATGATTATACCGATAAGTAGTGTCCTGTTCATTTGCCTTGCTTCTATCTAGTCTATGCTGAGTTCCCGCTTTGATTTACTCTTGCACCACAGCTTCTACTAGCCCCCATTACTTCACCACCTTTCAGACTGGTTGAGATTCAAAGTATATATTTACAATAAAAAGGAAGTCAAGACCCCGTACTAGTTAATATGATTAGTGACACATCTTTATCACTGAGCGAAGCCTTTTCCTATCGCCGTTGCGAGGAGCGGGATTCTTCGCTTACGCTCGGAACAGGCTCCGCAATATCGGTGCCCACTTGTCATTGCGAGGCTGTCAAAGCCAGCCGAAACAATCTCGGTGGGGCTAAGAGATTGCCGCGCTTCGCTCGCAGTGACGAGGGGGAGGGCTAGTGAAAGCCCCTCCCCTACTTAAAGGTGTAGATGTGTGGGGCAACGAATCAATGTAGTGGCGGGGTTTATCCCCGCCTGACCTGTCATTCTGAGCGAAGCGAAGAATCTCTGAATTTCTTCGTTGTCCTGATATATCGGGATTCCTTAAAGTGATAATTGGGTGGTGGGTGTAATCTGGGCGGGTACGGGACCCGCCCTAAAATTCCCCTCTTAATATAAGAGGGGTTAGGGGAGTTATAAAAATGATACCGATGCTTGGTAGGTAAGTGATATGGTATCTGTGGAAGTAACCCCTGTAATCCCCCCTTATTTTAAGGGGGGACAGAAGGAGAACTGCCCTATTCTAAGGGTTGCATTTAAGAAAAGATGCCTTATTTTAAGGGAAAATTGAAAAGGAGATTCCATAAAGCAAGAGCCGAGGCTCAGCCTCGGCTCTCGTCATGGCTACCAACCATGTAACAGAAATGCCTCACCTTAACTATCACTTCATTGTGACGTACATAAAGTTCTGATCGAGCTCAGAACCTGGCCAGGGCTCCCACGACTCGATTGTGTCGTTGGTATAACCGTAGGCTCCGTGTACAGCCCACACGGGTATTTGAAAATCAAGTTCCCATAAAACATCTTCAGCAGCCTTGCACGTCTGGATATATTCCTCCGTGGTTTCGGCAAAAAGCTGCGCGTTATACGCTTGTGCAATCTCTAGACTGTCTCTGGTGCCTTGACCTCCCCAGCCCCAGATTAAATCCCCGATATCGAACCAGGTAGATCCACCCCACCAGAGCTGGTGAATGTAACCCATGCCACGATGCTCCTCATTATAGAGCATATTTGCCCAGGTCGTCGGTTCAATCCCTGTGGCCTCTGCCCTTATCCCTGCATCAGCCAGGGAGGCTATGACTGCCTGAGATCCCGCCGCACGGTCCAGAGGATAGGAAAAAACGATATCGAATCCATCGGGGTAGCCGGCTTCCTCAAGAAGCCTCTGGGCCTCGTCAGCGTCATAGGGGTCGGGTTCCCTGTACGTGTACCCGACGTGGTAGGGGGGATACCAGCTTCCCCAGGGCTCGAAACAACCGGCAAAGACATTCTCGGCGATACCTTCCCGGTCTATAGCCAGGCTGACGGCCCTTCTCACATCGGGATCGAGCAAGGGGCTGGGTTCACTGGGGTAAAATACGTCGTAGAGCCTGATCATCCAGGGGGAGCTGTACTCAGACCAGACGAGGGTCAGGTTCGGGTCACTTTCCACGTCAGGCACGTTGGGGGGTGGTATATTTGCTATATCTACCTCACCCGCCTTTAACATAGCCAGCCTGGTGGCCGGCTCAACTACAACGTATATATATGCCTCATCGAATGGGGGGGCACCGTAGTACCAGTGCTCTTCGAAGGCCTTGACTAAATGTACATAGCTATCGCGCTCCCAGTCGACAACCTTGAACGGACCCGTCAGCACAGGTTGCTCCGCCCATTCAGTCCAACCATCTACATCGGTTATGTCTCCGCCACATAGGTCCTCAATATAGTCTTTGGGAATAATTGGCGGCCCTCCGGCACCGGCCACAAATGACCAGCTCCACATTTTCCAGTTGATACGAACCTGGTCAGGGGCAATTACCTCGATAGAATCTACAAAATCCTCTAAAACCGGGGCCCAGCCCCCGACAAGGTCCTCGTAGAAACACCTGTCCCAGCTGAATTTGACATCCTCGACAGTCACAAGGTCACCATTATGAAAAGGGACGTTAGTCCTGATCCAGTAGTCAGTATACATCTCATCATGGTTCATTTCCCAGCTTGTAGCTATACCTGGCACCTGCTGAAGGGTCTCCCGGTCATAGTGAACCAGCGATTCAGATTGCAGCGCAGTACTGCTACCTTCGCCGTTAGTCATAGGGTCGATGCCGACAGCACCCCCAATCCCTGTCGTTGCACGTGCGAATTTTAGTACTGGAGGAGATGGTTCCCCGTTGCCTCCATTACCTCCGCCTCCAGCGCAGGAAGTTAATGCCAGAGCTGCTATTAATGCTGCCACCAAAAACAGGAATCCACTTGTAGCCCATATCTTTCTACTTTTCATATCTCTCATATCTCTCATTAACTCCTTATCATATTTTCGTTGGGAAAATCGACCTGAATTTTGCCACGTCCCACTGCAACTTATCACTTCTAGGAATTTACTTTCGCCAAATCCTAGCTCATGGCGCACCTCCCTTTACCTGTTCTGTCTCGGCTATCGTGATTTATTCTACCAGCTTATACTTGTCATCCGCTTATAATAAGTTTAGCATGGAATTGCTGCCTGTCAATCCTTTGTACTCGTTCATATGATTAGTGAAACCTACTTTTTGTCATTGCGAGGAATGAGATTCCTCACTTACGCTTTGGAACAGGCTCCGCAATATCGGTACCCACTTGTCATTGCGAGGCTGGCAAAGCCAGCCGAAGCAATCTCGGTGGGGCTAAGAGATTGCCGCGCTTCGCTCGCAATGACGATGGGGAGGGCCAGTGAAAGCCCCTCCCCTACTTAAAGGTGTAGATGTGTGGGGAAACGAATCAATGTAGTGGTGGGTTTTACCCCCGCCTAACCTGTCATTCTGAGCGAAGCGAAGAATCTCTGAATTTATTTGTTGTCCTGATCTATTGGGATTCCTTAAAGTGATAATTGGGTGGTGCGTGTAATTTGGGTGGGTACGAGACCCGCTCCTCTGGAAATCTAGCCTTAACCTGTATTAGCATCTGAATTGGGACGAATATAAAGCTAGGGCCGAGGCTCCGCCTCGGCCCTAGTCATAGCTACCAAACAGGTACCAAGAATGCCTATCTTAAAGATATTCCTTTATTGTGACACGAAACAAATTCTGGTCGAGTTCGGAACCTTGCGTGGGCTCCCAGGACTCGATTGTGTCATTGGTATAACCATAGGCTCCGTGTACAGCCCATACTACCATTTGAAAATCCAAGTCGAAAAAGACATCCTCAGCCGCCTGACATGTCTGGAGATAGTCCTCCTCGGTTGCTGCAAAAACCTGCGCGTTATATGCATCCGCAATCTCTGCACTGTCTCTGGTACCTTGAGCTCCCCAACCAAAGACGAAATCGCCTATGTCGGAAACGGGATTCCCACCCCACCAGGGCTGATGAATATAACCCATGCCAACATGCTGATCATTATAGAGCATTGTTGCCCAGGTCCCTGGTTCAATCCCTGTGGCTTGCGCTCTTATCCCTACATCAGCCAGGGAAGCTATGAAGGCTTGAGATTCTGCTTCACGGTCCAGAGGATAGGAAAATACTATATCGAAGCCGTCCGGGTAGCCAGCTTCCTCGAGAAGCCTCTGGGCTTCCTCGGGGTTATAGGGGTCGGGTTCCCTTTCCCTGTACGCGATGTGGTAAGGAGGATAAAAGCTCCCCCAGGGCTCAAGAGCGTCATGAAAGACATTTTCGGCAATACCTTCCCGGTCTATAGCCAGTTTGATCGCCTCTCTTACTTTAGCTT
>SMTZ1_10022325_pt1 | contig 12750 bp, 9 predicted proteins | sample DeeMarSWOR136_30_FD_25667 | JGI IMG/M metagenome (IMG submission 25667) | reverse complement strand
TCTGTGATGGCTCTGTTAGCCATGGGAACGTTCACTCTGCCGTAACCAGTTCCCACAATATAGTTGAAGTCCTTTAACGTCAATCCAGTATCTTCCATAGCCCAGCCCAGCACTTTCTTGGCGCTGTCAGAGCTGTTAGAGCCAGTTCGCATTACGCTCCACGAATATATTTCGCCATCCGCCATGATAACCGCCTTAGAACCCACCGAACCAACATCCACCCCAGCAGTTATTACATCAGCGTTCTTCCAGTCTCTGCCTGGCATAACACTGTGGTATTCGAGCCATCTCCAGTATTCCTGTTTTCCTTCTTTATTCTCCATTTTCTTCATTGCCTCCTTCCAGCTCTTTTGGCGGCGATTAAGGCGGCGCCTACCGCACCAGCATATAATGGTTCTTCAGGTATCAGTATTTCCGTTCCCAGTCTCCTCTTAAGAGAAGCAACAAAACCAGCATCTTTAGCCACTCCCCCCACAAGCACAATATCCGGGTTTATTCCCAATCGAAGCACCATGGAGGAGATCCTCTCAGCTATGGCGTCAAAGATAGCTCGGGCGATTTCAGTTTTTGGTTCTTCTCTGTGAATCAGGGAAACCACGTCAGACTCTGCGAAGATGACGCAACTGGCGTTTATGGGGCTCGCTCTCTCTGCCTTCAGGGACAGGGAACCCATATCATCCAATTCCACTTCCAATGCCCTTGCCATGGCTTCGATGAAGGTGCCGGCTCCAGCTGCACACCGAGCGTTCACCACAAAATCCAACATTACTCCCTTTTCGTCACACCTCACTGCCCGCGCCTCCTCAGCCCCAACATCTATCACAGTTCTGGCTGAAGAGAAAAAGTAGGCTCCTGCCCGAGCGTCAGCTCCCATCATGCTGATTGTGCTGTCTGCAAAGGTGGCCATCTCTACACCGGTGCCGGTGGCTGTAACATGTTGTATGTCCTCGCGGGACAGTTTGGCGTTCTGTAGTGCCTCTTGGAAGGCTTGTTCAGCGGCTTTGGTGGGTTCAAATCCTGAAAATTGTTGGTTCTGTGCTATTATCTGGTTGTCTTTCAGAATGACTACTTTTACCCGTTGGGTTCCCATGTCTATTCCAGCGGATATCATTTTCTTTTGTCTCCTCATATGTCGATTCTTGATTCCAGCATCTCTAGGAAGGCTTCGATTCTTGTCTTCATCTGTCCCACATCTTCCCTAGTGTATTCCGTGTCAAGGTAATATACTGGTAGACCCATTCGGTCTAAGATACGCTTAATTCGTGCGTATTCCATGGCGTAAAGGATGCATCCGCGAACTACGTAATATATTACTCCGTCAACCTTATACTCTTTGATTCTGTCCATGAGCCAGTTGACGCGGTCCTCGTTTCCATGTTCTGAGGTGAAACAGGGGCATGTGGAGGCCATGAGGTATCTTTCGCTTACGGCATTGAACATATCCCTCATAGTCCATTCGTCTACTCCCACTGGGTCGTAGAGAATTCGATCCCCTGAACATTGTTCATCAGCAACCAACACTCCTTGAGGGTTCGATTCTTCGATCAGGTTGGGAACCTTCCAACTGTCAGGCCATAACATTGGAGTTCCTGTAACCATCACCCTTGGCGTGTCAGGGGAGCAAGCCCAATTTTTTTGTTCAACCCTTTTTTCAAGTTCATCACACAGTTCATCTGTCTTTTGGGTCCACCGTTCTATGGCGTCCCACAGGCTGGTTTGAGTCACAAGCATGGCATCCCTTCCCATGATTACCGGAGGTCCTTTCCTCAAGTCTTGTAGTCTACGAAAAGCCTTCGTTGCTCTCTGCATGACCTCTATGGCTGATTTCAGTTTTTTTCTGGTGATCTTTGTCCCTGTCAATTCCTCAATTTTTCCTTTTATCACCCGCATCTCTTCCTTCCAGAGGGTCAGGGACTGCGGGTCATCTTTGACGCGTGGGGGTGTCATATACCATACAGGTTTGTAGTCTGACAGGATTTCGCTCAGTTTGGTTCTGCCATCGCATGTGAGAGGGGTTATTATAGCGTCGCTGAGCTCGAGATATGGGGAGAGATTCACCATTTTTGCGCCAACTGTGGATCTTATGACTGGACAGACCTCAACTGGCATGATTCTGTCTCCAAGTTTTGCTGCGTCATACCATCCCGAGCCTATGCGAACTGGAATGGCGCCAGCAGCCAAGATCAACTCTATCGGCGCGAACATGCAAGAGTAGCCGATGAGTTTTTTTCCTGCCTCTTTCTGTTCACGAATCTCTTTTTCGCGCTGCCCAAAAAAGTTTGAGATTTCATCGAAGTATTCCATGGTTTTCGGTCGGTTTGGCCATGTCTTTTTCATTCTTTCGAGGTTTTCTTTAATCGCCTTGATGGATGCAGCTTTGATCGAGCTTCTCAGTTCCTCAATCTCGTTCTGAGCCATTTCAGGAATATACTTTGATCCTACCTCGATTTCGCTTGCCATCAGAACACCTTACTCACTTTTAAACAGTTTTTGGGTTTGTAGATTGAAGTGACTATGACTCCTTTTCGGAATCCCGCTCCGATGCCTGCGATGTAACTTATGATGTAGGGAAGGCTTGCAGAGGTGCAGAAAGTGAGCCCATACAATAAGCCTAAGATTAGCGATGCAATGTAAGGATTCGAAATCTGCTGTAACACTGTCATCTTGGGAGGAGCCCTTGAATTTGTTAGAGCAGATAGATAGAAGCAGTGACATTTAACTATTACCATAAAATCGTCTTAACTAGTCTATTTAGTCTTTTAGGTCCACTCTGTAGTTTGCTTAGTCTTTTTCTATATTGGTTACTGTAACAGGGACAGCTACCTGAACATCACCATATTAGGAGCCTAATAATACTTCATTGTTGAAAAACAGTTTTTTTCCGAAAATACCTAAAGAAGCATCAGAATCTTTCATGGTTGCTCCAATGTTTAATAATGTATTGTTGTATTGTTACTGTTTGAGGCTATAAAATGAGCAGTTGGAGGCTTCTTAAACCCGAAGTTGGGGACGCTTTCACAAACATGGCAGTCGACGAAGCAATCATGAAAACTAGAATCGAGGACAGAGTGCCCAACACCCTCCGCTTCTACAGGTGGAACCCCTCAGCCGTTTCCATAGGTCGCTTCCAAAACCTCCACAACGAGGTTCATGTAGAAAACTGCAGAGACCACGGTGTAGACATTGTAAGAAGAATTACAGGTGGTGGAGCCGTATACCACGACTCTGAAGGAGAAATCACCTACAGCATAGTAGCCAAAACCAGTGAGTTAGGATGCGCGGACTTGGACATGCTCTCTGCATACCGGAAAATATGCAGCGGACTCAACGAGGCAGTTAAAATCCTTGGAGCCAAAGCCGAATTCCATCCGCCAGACCCTAAACGGTGCCCCAACCTCACAATAAGCGGAAGAAAAATCTCCGGAAACGCCCAATCTTGCAAAAAGGGTGTTTTGCTTCAGCACGGAACATTTCTACTGGACATAGACCACGCAAAAATGTTCACCTTTCTAAAGGTTCCTTGGGCAAAAACGTTAAACGATGTGCTGAAGGTGTCGAAGAGAAAGCTGACTTCTACAAGGCAAGAACTTGATTCAGAATTTTCTACAGAAGAAGCTTACCAAGCATTAGTTAAAGGATTCGAGAAAGCGCTAAATGTTCAGTTTGTTGAGGAAGAACTCACAGAATATGAACAGAAGCTAGCTGAGAGATTAAGAAAAGAAAGGTTTGTGACCGAGGAGTGGGCTTTCCTCGGTAAAGCATCCATCTAGATGCATTTTCTATAGTAGCGCATACAGGACTATTGTTTGAGCAAATACTGAAGCTACCAGCGACATCACAGTTATCAATGTGTTCAGTGAAGGTCCTGCAGTGTCTTTGAATGGGTCTCCAACAGTGTCACCTACAACAGCAGCCTTGTGAGGCTCTGAACCTTTACCGCCAAAGGCTCCCGCTTCTATGTATTTCTTGGCGTTGTCCCATAATCCGCCAGCATTAGACATCAACAGGGCAAAGATTAGCCCCGAGAATATACTGCCTGCCAAATAACCACCAAGAGCCTGTATTCCACCAATGAACCCTACTGCCAATGTAACAGCAATAGAAAGAACGCTTGGCAAAATCAACTCTTTCAATAATCAACTCTTTCAATGCACCTTTAGTGGCTATGTCTACACAAGATTTGTAATCTGGTTTCGCGCCTTCTTTGCCTTCTTTTAGACCCGGAATCTCTCTAAACTGTCTCCTAATCTCTTCAATCATCCTGAACGCATTTTTGCCAACACTTAGCATAACCAAAGCTGAAAACACCGCAGGTATTGCAATACCTATGAGCGCTCCAGTCAAAACTAATGGATCCATCAGGTTGAAAGTGATTACGTTTCCAGTTGCGTCTTGAACTATTGCTTGGAATGCTGCAAGCAAAGCAATTACTGTTAATCCTGCTGCTCCAATCGCGAATCCTTTTGTTATAGCTTTGGAAGTGTTGCCCGCGGCGTCAAGCCTAGCTGTGATGTCTAGGACATTCTCTTCTAATCCTGCCTGCTCTGCGATTCCTCCTGCGTTGTCTGCAATCGGACCGTAAGCGTCTCCAGCTACAATCATTCCAACGATAGATAGCATACCAACTGCTGCCATGCCAATTCCGTAAACACCTGAAACTCCGTATGCTTCTGCCACCGTATACGCTCCAAAAGACGCCAATGCGATTCCTAGAAGCGGCGGAAAAATGCTTAGTAACCCGTAAGAAAAGCCTGTGATTATGTTGACAGCAGCGCCAGTTTGTGACGCCTCGGCTGTTTTAATTACTGGAGTTCTGTCGATTGAAGTAAAGTAGTCTGTTGTGATTCCAATAACGACCCCTGCAATCAATCCGATAACAGCTGCTGCCCAGACACCGAAATTAATGCCCAGATACTGTGTTACACCAAATGTTATGACACCGAACAATATGCATGTTAAGTATGTTCCAAAGTTGAGGGCGTTTCCAGGATTGCCTTGTTTGCCAACACGAACTATGGCAACTCCCAAGATTGAAGCCACAACTCCTAATCCCGCAAATATCAGTGGCACATTGACCAAAATGTTATCGAAGGAAGTTAACCTTGGGATAACACCCAATATCATTACTGCCACGATGCTTGCTACATAGGAGTCAAAAAGGTCTGCTCCCATTCCTGCAACGTCACCAACATTGTCGCCGACGTTGTCCGCTATTACAGCAGGGTTTCTTGGATCGTCTTCGGGGATATTCATTTCCACTTTGCCTACAAGGTCTGCGCCAACGTCAGCGGTTTTTGTGTAGATTCCTCCACCAACCTTAGCAAATAGTGCCATGGCGCTTGCTCCGAAGCTGAAGCCTAGAACTATGTTTGGGTCACCAGTAAGTGCATAAACAACACTTATTCCAAGAAGGGCTAATCCAACTACAGCTAATCCCATAACTGCCCCTCCTCGGAAAGCTATGGGAAATGCTTTGTTCAGTCCCTGTTTTGCTGCAAATGCTGATTTGACGTTTGCTTTTAATGCGACTGTCATTCCCAAGTAGCCTGCCAAGGCAGAACATATTGAACCAAAAACGTAGGCTACTGCCATAATTGGATCTAGAAATATCGCTAAGGCTGCGGCTACTACAATAACGAAAACTGCGAGATACTTGAACTCTACTTTCAGGAATGCTCTGGCACCCTCTTGTATGGCGCCCGCAATTTCCTTCATCTTGTCTGTTCCGCTATTTTGCTTGTTGACATAGAAATAAAGGTAAATTGCGACTAATATCGATGCTAATGCAGTAATCGGCGCAATTATCCAATCAATAATCATAATCTTTTACGCACCTGTGTTTTGAGGTATTACGGTTTCAACATGTCTGTCTTAAGTTTTTCGCCGAAATACCATCAGAGTACTTGATTCATAACTCTGTTTTGGCATCTAAGCTTAAACTCTGAGCCTAATTTCAGACTTTAGTGTAGCCGTGAGAAAATTTTTGTATCAATTGTAAGAAACGCTTTTTAAGAGCAAGGTGACCCTTAAACTTCAAAATCTTTCAGTCAGTAAGAAAGGCGGTTGAAATGAGCCCTGAATGGCACTCCATGGAAAAGGAGAAACTCCTAGAATCTCTAAAAGCCACCGAAGCAGGCTTGAGCACTGAAGAAGCTGAACGTCGACTGCAAGAGTTCGGACCCAACGAGCTGGTGGAAAGGAAAGGTGTAACTCCTCTTCAAATATTTCTTGGACAATTCAAGGACGTATTCGTGATCATGCTTCTAATCGCCATCGGCATCTCCGTTGCGATAAATGAGATCGTAGACGCCGCAACTATAGGCGCCATTGTGTTCCTCAACGCCGTAGTTGGTTTTGTTCAAGAGTATCGATCGGAAAAGGCAATGGAAGCAATGAAAAAGCTTACAGCTCCCAAGGCCCGGGTGCTGAGGGACGGAACAGAAAAGTTCATTCCATCACGAGAAGTTGTGCCCGGAGACATTGTTCTCTTGGAAGCTGGAGACCGCATCCCAGCTGATGCTCGACTCCTCCAAGTTGTGGACCTGAAGACCGACGAGGCTGTTCTTACGGGTGAATCCACAGCAGTAGACAAAAACGACAAGGTCCTTGACGAAAAAACGCCTACCCACATAACTTATGGGAGAGGCAAAGCTGTAATAACCTCCACTGGTATGGGAACGGAATTCGGCAAAGTCGCCGAGATGGTTCAAGCCGTGGAAACGGCGGAAACTCCTCTCAAGCAGAAACTAACAAAGTTCGCCAAAAAACTGGGAATGATAATCGTGGCTGTGTGTGCCATCATTTTTGTGCTTGAATTGTATGAACTCTTTGTCCTCGGAACGAGTGGATTGGACGAGATAATAAAAGCCTTTGAGACCGCGATTGCCCTTGCTGTCTCTGCGGTTCCTGAAGGTTTACCTGCCGTGGTAACTGTGTCCCTTGCCTTGGGCGCTCGGGAACTAGCAAAGCGTAACGCACTCATCAGGAAGCTCTCTTCAGCAGAGACTTTAGGGGCTACAACAATCATCTGTTCCGACAAAACGGGAACCCTGACAAAGGGCGAAATGACTGTGCGCAAAATCTACGTCGACAATAAAATGATTGACGTAACAGGCGCCGGCTACGAACCCAAAGGAGACTTCCTCCTAAACGGTGTTCCCGTAGACCCGAAGGAAGATGCTGATCTTGATTTGCTGTTGAAAGCCAGCACCTTGTGTTCCAACGCAACTTATGACGGAACAAAAGTGTTGGGCGACACTACTGAAGGAGCTTTGATTGTGGCAGCCGCCAAGGCGGGCATGGCAAAGACCGGTCTTGATAAAGCTTATTCGCGTCTGCAGGAAGTGCCCTTTACATCCGAAAGGAAGCGAATGACGACCGTTCACAAATCTCCGGAAGGAGAGCTTTTCTCTTACGTTAAAGGCGCTGTTGAACTTATCTTGGAGCGTTCAGGGCACATTGTCAAGGACGGAAAATCAATCAAGTTATCCAAGAAAGAGAAGGAACAAATCTTAAAGACAAACGAGGAGATGGCAATTCAAGCTCTTCGTGTACTCGCCGTAGCCTACAAAGAGTTACCAAAAACTGAAACTGGGAAATACGACGAAGAAGAATTGGAGAGCGACTTAGTTTTCATAGGCTTAGCTGGAATGATCGACCCACCCCGAGATGAAGCAAAGGGAGCAAACGAACTGTGCCGAAAAGCAGGAATAAAAACCGTCATGATTACTGGTGACCACAAACTCACAGCAGTTGCTATAGCCAAAGAGCTGGGCATAATGGACGACGATCTGGCTCTAACAGGCGCCGAACTGGACAAACTGAGTGATGAAGAATTCGATAAAATAGTGGAAAAAGCATCAGTCTACGCTCGGGTATCTCCGGAACACAAACTTCGAATAGTCAGAGCCCTGAAAAAGAAAGGACACATCGTCGCCATGACTGGGGACGGAGTTAACGACGCACCAGCCCTCAAACAGGCAGACATAGGCGTCGCCATGGGCATCACAGGAACAGACGTAACCCGAGAAGCTGCAGACATGGTGCTGGCAGACGACAACTTCGCCACAATCGTCACTGCTGTTGAAGGAGGACGCGCCATATACGACAACATACGGAAATTCTCCTTCTTCCTGTTACGTTCAAACTTCGACGAACTCCTCGTTATAGGCGTCTTTGCTTTGCTGGGTCTCCCCCTACCTCTGAGCGCTGGCATGATCCTGTGGATAAACTTGGTAACAGACGGCGGACCTGCCTTAGCTTTGAGTCTAGACCCACCGCAAGAAGATTTAATGAGCAGACCTCCACGTGACCCACGTGAGGGCATACTTCATGGACGAATCGCTTCGATCTTAGCCACTTTCGTGACACAATTCTTGGGTACTGGCGTGTTGTTCGCTGTTGCTTACTTCGTGTGGGGACGCCCCTTGGAAGAAGCACAAACAATGGCTTTTGTGCAAGCCACTATGCAGGAACTGCTGATCGTGTGGAACTGTAGGTCGGAAACAAAGAATGCTTTCAGGGTCGGATTCACTTCAAATAAGTTCCTGCTGCTTGCAGTGGTTGCCTCAGGATTGCTAACCGTTCTGGTGCCTTACACCGGTTTGCTAGGAACAGCACCATTAGACCTAATGGACTGGGCCCTCATTCTACCCATCTCTCTATCAGGTCTCCTAATCATGCCTGAAGTCTTCTATGGAAGAAAAATTTGGCGCTGGAAGTAGTCCTCAAAAACTAAATACTCTGCCGATGCACTAACCAGAAATCTTTAGTTTAAATCCTTCTTTACAATCTTTAGTCCCTTTTCATAACTGTGATAAGGTCTCAGCGTAAGCAATTGCTGAAGAAAAATGAGCAAAGCACCATTACGTTTGCGATTCCTGTTCCACAGTTTGGGTCTCGGTTGCGTAAGCAGCGCCATCTTTCTGCAGATGCTAGTCTTCTGGGACATATCTCAAACAGGAATCTTCAAGGCCACCGAGCAGAACCAAACGATACTGTCATTCGAGATTTTTCTAACAATCTTTGCTTTAATCTATTTCATTTATATGTACCAAAGTTTTATCCGTTCAATACGGTAAATTACGCCCAAATATCTTGAAAAGATTTTATAATCGTCGAAACCGACAATAGAAACGCATGTTCAAGCACATAACAACTGTTAAATATTTCTCTAAACGAAAAAGAAGGAACAGTAATTCGGAGAGGTAAAAACAGTGAAGCTAAAAAAACTATGCACAATGGCTTTGTGCGCATTCCTTTTAACTTTAGCTTTCTCTGGGGTTGGCAATGCAGCCCCTGAAGAAACACAGAGTGTTTACTATCTTGAGTATGGCGGTCTCAAAATAGACATTAGGGCTCCGGATCAAGCCTATCCAGGCGAGAACATAACCATTACCGTGAAAACAGAAGCCGTTGTACCTCAGATTTACGTCAAATACATTAACGTTGACCTTTATGGCGTTGTAAACGCTACAACCGAAGTTATCTTAGATAACATCACTCATCTAAAAAATTCTTCCCTGTCTTCTCATGAGGCCCAATACAACATAACAATCCCAGATAACATCTCCCCAGGATTAACCTATGGCATCATAAATTGTGAATGGGAACTCATGGGTGCACCGCAAAAGATCCCTTCATCCGGATTCGCTTTGACATATATCAAAAACGTAGAATTAGAGCAGCTTCAAGCAGAATATGATGAATTGAATGCCACTTACCAAACATTACTTCAAGACTACACAGAATTGGAATCAGACGTCAACGAAGAAGTGGATTCTACCCGAAATCTGATGTACGTCTTTATTGCGACAACCGCTGTTGCCAGTATCACAGTTGTTGTTCTGTTAATGAGAAAACCCAAAAAAGTTTGGGTCTAGAACCCAAATACTTTTTTTGCTTCCTCAATCTCTTCGGGTCGCAGTTGCCTTGGATAGTTATAGAGAGGACCACCCGGTCTCTCATTATAATAGGGTCGATTGCATCCTGGACACCCCGAAGTTAGAAAAGGCTCGCCACTGTCTATAACTTCCAGCAGCCGTTCCTTAGAGATTCCGAAGTTAGTGAGACAACTGTTGCTGTCGAATGCCATATTTTCAAATCGGATTTTTCTGTGGGTTAAAAGGTAATGGGCGACTTGAACCCTCCGATAATGGTTTAGGGAAGGCGGGGGATCGTTTTCAAGAGCGGTTCCGGGAATTGGTGTAAAGGCAAACAATCCTGGATAGATTCCTGAATCAACACACCATTGAATCATTTGACAAATCTCCTTCTCTGTTTCTCCGAGACCCACGATAAGATGTGTGCTCACGGAGCCTTCTCCGAAGACTTTAACTGCTTCATTCAAAGCCTTACGCTGTCTCTCCCAACGGTAAGGTCCGCCGATGTTTTGTCCCTTAACCCTGTCAAAAATTTTCTCTGTAGCAGCGTCCAAGGCGATGCTTATCCGATTAACCCCAACGTCTGCCAAAGCTTTCATTTTCTCCAGCTTTAAGGGTTTACAAGAGACTGATACCGGAACCATTACTTGAGACTTTATCTCCACGACGAGAACCGAAACGTCTTCGAAAGCCTCTGGGTAATTCAGCGTCTGGATGCAAACGCGCTTTATAGCGTCGCCTCTTACGGTTCTCTCTATTCCATCTACTACTTGTCTTGTCATGAATGTAGGCCAAGTGACTCTGGAGAGCATGTCTGCTCTACCTTTGCTCTCTCTGGCTTGGGGGCAGAAACCGCAGTTGGCAGAGCATTTTTCGTTTCGACAGGTTAGCAGATAAATGGTTGTGGGTTTGGCGTCCAGTTTACCCCTTAACAACCCGAGCACTATAGCTGAGCCGGTAGAAACGCGGATTCTCTCAGGTAATTGTCTAACGAACCGCTCATGTTTCTCTTTCACGGCTTTCACCTGATTGCTATGCCTTTAGTGACCGATGAAAAAGATGTTAAAAGCGTTTTGGTTAGACCGAAAGATAACTTGGACACACAATACCTCAAGAAACGGGCTAGAGCTGCTGGAGTACTCAAAGTTCTAGAAACTATTAATCAAATCTAGCGACCAAATGACAATTAAGCGGCTATTTATGTTACTGTTACCTTAGGTCGCATCTTCAAAAGGTTTTTAGAAACCCAAGACGTTGGTAAGCAAGTATGACGAGCCTTGACGCTGAGACCGTATGGCGGATGCCGAAAAAAGAATTAGTTTCATTAATAGAGAGTGGGGCTATTCCCAACAGGACAGGGAAGATTCGGTTCTATGCTCCAAGTTTTGTCTATTACAAAAGCAAATATTTTCGTTCGTCTCCAAATGCTTTTCCATCTATCTCAATCACGGGCTCTTCCTGTGCACTGAAATGTAGACACTGCAACGGAAAAGTATTAGACACCATGGTTCCAGCCCTAACCCCAGAAGAACTCTTTGATGTCTGTGCAAAACTGAAAAACGATGGAGCGGTTGGCTGTCTCATAAGCGGAGGATGCCTTCCAGACGGTTCCGTTCCCATTGACGAGTTCGTAGACGCCATCGCCAAGATAAAGAAGAAGCTGGATCTAACTGTTGTGACGCATACCGGGGTCATCGACTATTCCACTGCAAAAAAATTAAAGGAGACTGGAGTTGACGCTGCGTTAATTGACATCATTGGCTCCGACGAAACGATCCGTGAAGTATACCGCCTCGATGTCAACGTTGAAGATTATGACAGGTCTTTAAGGGCTTTTCACGAATCCGGAATCCCCTTTGTTCCGCACGTGCTTGTGGGGCTACACTACGGTGAACTGAAGGGCGAACTTTCGGCGCTAAAAATGATTTCCGGATATTCGCCTTCAGCAGTCATAACTATAGCTTTCATGCCGATTCGTGGGACGCCTATGGAAAAAGTGATTCCGCCTGAACCGGAAGACATCGCCAGGATTTTGGTTTCTGCTAGACTAGTGATGCCCAAGACTCCATTAGTTTTGGGGTGTATGCGACCTAAGGGTGAACATAGGACGAGAACTGATATGCTTGCTGTTAGAGCTGGGGTAAACGGCATAGCCTTTCCTGTCGAGGAAGCCATCCGGTTGGCAGAATCCATGAATCTAGAAACATCCTTTTCATACCTTTGCTGTTCCCAGATTTTTGAGGACGCGCCTGAGCTTTGAATTTCTGCTATACTTAGGTTGCATTCTAGATTGTTAGTTGGTCAGCTTATGTAAAATAACTTTAGAGGTGTGCTTTTCTTGGTAATCATGTCATTTTCGCTCCCACAATGCTTCCATTCTATGCCTTACTAGTTTGTGTTCTCCTAAGTCGAATCGTTATGTTTTTAAGATAAACAACTATCACAATACGGTAACTGATAGAGGTGTAGAATATGGTCAAGGTAGAAGACTATGAAGTGCCTGAAAACTTGTATTACCACAAGCAATACATGTGGGCAAGCGTAGAAAACGGAAAAGTAAAGATTGGGGTCTCTGACTTCGCGCAAAAACAACTCCGAGAAATCGTATACGTTGAACTTCCCAGCGTCGGTGACACCATAACCCAAGATGAACCCTTCGGAACCTTAGAATCCGTGAAAGCGGTCTCAGACCTCATTGCCCCTGTAAGCGGTACAATTGAAGCGGTAAACGAAGAATTAGAGTCCAAACCCGAACTGCTAAACGAAGACCCCTATGGCGAGGGATGGATACTAACCGTGGCCCCAACAAATTTAGATGCAGACTTGAAAGCGCTCCTGAACTTTGATGCAGCTGTGCAGTGGCACAAAG
>SMTZ1_10022423_pt1 | contig 12753 bp, 10 predicted proteins | sample DeeMarSWOR136_30_FD_25667 | JGI IMG/M metagenome (IMG submission 25667) | reverse complement strand
AGAAAACGGGCGGTGGGGGCGGATTGCTTCGCTGCGCTCGCAATGACATATACGTGGGTGGGGGGTAAAGATAGATAAGATCATGCTATAATTGTCCTGAAAATGACTTTGCGCAACTTCATCAGAATTACGGCCTTCATCCTGATTATCGTAGGCACGGCCGGCCTGCTGCTCAATGAGCTTGCCTGGGAGCACTCAACCACACGAACCATCATCTTCGCCGTGGTGGACTTCGTCGGGCTGGTGAACCTGGCATTTGCCAGTTTCGGTATGAAGGACAGGGTGGGCGCTTGATTATTGGATAATCTTCAACTAAAATATAAACGTAATATTGGCGGGCCATTAGCTCAGCTGGTTAGAGCGCAGTCCTGATAAGACTGAGGTCTCTGGTTCGAACCCAGAATGGCCCACCATTCTTTTTAACGCTGTTCCGAACTGCCCTACCAGTTCCAACGAGTTCCGCAGACTTCCGCATAATTCCTTGACACATTAAGCAACCACACGTCTTTATCTTCTTGTTGATGTACCAGGTATAACCTATCTAGAGCAGACTGCTTTTACACCTACGTCTTTAGTCCTTTCAGGCGCTAGGAGCGATGCTTCGTCATGCGTGACCATTTTTAAATGTCATCGTTTGAGTTGGAATATATGTGTCTTTTAAACGTAGCTAGTGGAATGGTTAGTTTTGAGTCTTGACAAAGTTAGTTCGGCAAACTAAACTTACAACCACAAAATCGAATTAATGCTTAGAAACGTAACTTATGAACCAGCCGCAAACTATTGCTATTATCGGTTCTGGCGCTATCGGCAGCTATTACGGCGGAAGGTTAGCGGAGGCAGGGCATGATGTTAGTTTCCTAATGAGACGTGATTACAGTGCAGTACGCCAAGGAGGCTTAAAGGTAACGAGTCCCGATGGCGACTTTACTTTGGCAAACCCGAAGGTAGCTCAAAGCAGCGAGGAAATCGGTGCCGTGGACTGGGTGATTTGTGCCCTCAAAGCTACTTCCATCGAAGAGGCACAGGAGTTGGTGCGACCCTGTGTCTCAACTAATACGCGCATACTAGTGCTGATGAATGGTTTGGGGCTTGAAGAACGATTTGCTGAGTGGTTCGGCTCTAAGCGGATTTTCTGTGGGCTTGCGTTCACTTGTATCAACCGCGGAGTACCAGGTCATGTTCATCATCTTGCTTACGGACCTGTTACGCTTGGACACTTTCAGAATGATCCTAATGAGCTTGAGTCCGCATTGGCACTTTGGGCACAAAGTAAGGTTCAGATTGATGCATCGCCATCTCTTTTACATTCACGCTGGGAGAAATTGTGCTGGAACATTCCCTTCAATGGTTTGTCCGTCACAGCTGGAGGAATCACCACTGACCTTATTGTGGGCAATCCCGAATTGAGGAATATGGCACGCTCTGTTATGGAAGAGGTAATTGAAGCTGGAAATGCAGATTTGGCAGCACATTCGGAAGATGCAAAAATAGATCGCATCGCTGTTATAGATCGTATGTTTGGATTAACCGACACAATGGGTGTCTATAGAACAAGCACGATGATAGACTTTGTCGAGGGCAAAACCATGGAGGTAGAGGCGATATTTGGTGAACCGCTGCACCGGGCTCAGTCGCTAAGAGTTGCCACTCCTCGACTAGCTCTATTAACCGCTTTACTGCGTACGCTTAACTCAAAACGATAGAAGTCAAGATTAACCCATTTACCCACCCACAATTTTAAACGACATCGCTTTTTTCGGGATATATAGTGCTTTTGAACGCGGTCAGGGATTTAGTTAGTATGGAGACATTTAGATATCTGCACAGTTTTATGCTCAGCGGTTTTGTTAATAACAAAATCAACAATCAAACTAAATCCTTCAAGTTTTACAGGCTTTTTAAATATGATATATTGCTATTGTAAACGGAAAAGACTATGAAGAAACGAAGAAATATTGGACTGGCTCTCAGTGGTGGTGGTGCTCGAGGATTGGCCCATATTGGCGTTTTAAAAGTCCTGCAGGAGGAAAAGGTTCCTATTGACATGATAGCTGGTGCCAGTATTGGAGCTTTAATCGGAGCTATTTACGCCCAAGGCAAGGATGTAAGCGTGATTAAAAAAGCTGCCTTAGAATTGAATATGAAGAAGTTAGTCTCTCTTGCAGACTTTAGGCTGAATAGAACTGGCTTCATTGGAGGCAGGAAGGTTGGAAGCCTATTGAAGTCGATTATGGGTAGTGATGTCGAATTTAGCGATCTAAAAATACCACTGGCTTGTGTAGCTACCGATATTAACAATTGTGGAGAAGTAATAATAACACAGGGATCGGTATTAGAGGCGGTTAGAGCAAGCATATCTATCCCGGGAATTTTCACTGTGGTCAAGTGGCAAGGAAGATACTTGGTTGATGGCGGTTTAGTAAATCCAGTGCCTGTCAGTGTTCTTAGAAAAATGGGGTCAGATTATGTTATTGCAGTTAATGTAATACCTGATATACATCATAGAGTTCTGTTGGCGGATGAGGAAGTAAAAGCAGATCTAAAGGAGCCGCATATATTCAGCGTGATAGTGCAAGCAATACAAATGGCACAATGCTTACTTGTAAAGTCCAGTATACAAGATGCAGATATAATAATCAGTCCTAATTAATAATCAGTCCTAATGCGGCGCATATTGGCTTCGGTGACTTTCACCGAGCCCAAGAGTGTATCAAACAGGGCGAAACAGCTGCTAAAGACTCAGTATTAGAAATAAAGAAGTTATTATAGGAATTACGAACCAAAATTTCGACATATTCCTCGAATCGATAGCCTTCATATATGTGTCTTTTTAACGTGGCTAGGGATTTGATAAGTTTTAAATGATAATTAAAGGGTATTGATTGAGTAATTGCTAAAGGAACATAATCAATCAAAGTTGCATAGTTGCCCATTATTGTTATCTTTCCTCGTTGGGTTTATAATTAGCTAGACTGCTATGATTGACATAATAGCTCTGGGAGGTGGATATGAGTGACGATTATACTTCAACAGGCGTTGCTGGCGCCGATAAGATCCTCGGGGATAAGGGAATTCCGAGAGGCCACAGCATTTTAGTCGCTGGAGGTCCTGGTAGTGGTAAGACCACTTTCGCTATACAGTTTCTGTATAAAGGTGTAACGGAATACAACGAACCTGGAATTTATATCTCATTGGATGAAGACCCTGAGGATGTGAAAAAGAACATGTCGAAGTTCGGTTGGGATCTTGGTAACCTCGAGCATGAAAAAAAGCTTGCTTTCATCAATGTCTCTCCGGTTAGAGTAGCATCCTCGGAAAAGGCCGGTCTTATCCAGCTGGGCATGAAGGAATTCAAACTAATAAAGCTTCTTGAGGCAATCAGAGAAGGTCAATATCCCGATGAAGTTGAGCGCATATATGCTATGAGAGACCTGATTGCCGATTTCAAAAAAACTGGCTGTACCAATCTATTAATCTCTGAACTAAGAGGTACAGGCCTGGAAAGAGAGCATCAATTCGAAGAGTATCTGGCTCAAGGCGTTATCCTACTGCGTACCGTATTGAAAGACGATAAGATAACGCGAATGTTCCAGGTAGAGAAAATGCGTGGATTGGAGGTTGACAATCAGCCACGCCCGTATAATATTACTAGTAGCGGTGTAGAGGTTTATCCTACCCTGACTGTCTTTAAATAGGGAGGTAATAAGATGTCTCTAGCCAGAATACGGGAACCGACAGATAAAGGCCTAGTACTGCTGGTTGGGCCTCCAGGAGCCGGGAAATCTACCCTTTGTCACCATATGGTGCTCAATGGCATAGCTGCCGGCAGACCAGTAATATTCGTCACTACAGAGCAAAACCCTTCCAGAATTACCGAGTTGTTAAAAGAGAAAGGTATGGGAGAGCCTACGACGGCCTTATCCTTCGTTGATGCATTCACCGAGACAGTTGGTCTGACGTGCACATCGCGCTCAGATACACTATGTGCTAACTGTGCCGACCTAAACAGCATGAGTATGGCTACTACCAAATTACAGGAGAGACTGGGGCAAAAAGGCATATTGCTTGCTTTCGATTCACTTACCTCCCCATACCTGTTCTGTGGCGCTGAAGTTACCAAGTTCATGAGGCTGTTTCTGGTGAAATTTGCTGCCGAAGAGAACTCGGTGGTGGCTTTAGTAGATGAGGGCTGTGGTAAATCTGAGGACCTGGTAGCCATGATGAGCATCGCTGACGGTGTAATTAAAATGGAGACTGAGAAAGACAGACAGCTCTTGAACGTCGTCAAGCACCCCAAGGTAATGCCGTCAACGATTGAAGTCCACATAGAACCCAAACCCCCAATGGAGTGGACAATGCGGAGCGACCCGACTTTGTTGAGACCATTTATGAAATCATTTTTTGGAGGAAGTGAAATAGGTGTAAGAGGGGAGATTGGGGACTTCTTAAACCCGTTCTGGCCTAACCTTGCCCACTGGAGTGGTATGCTCTGGGACCCGAAAGGGTTCCCGACGATGATATACGACTTGAATAAGGCGGAGTCTGCCATGGCAAGAGAGATACGCAAGAGCAGAGAGATGCGCCAGATTTATCCACTGCAAATGAGACTCCTCATAAGAACATGGCCTGCTCTTCAGGCTCTGGGCTTTCTACCTAAAAGTTTCAGCAAAGCAAAAGATATGAAGAAGATCCTGAAGTTCCCCCCCGGCAAACTTACCCAGATGGAGCGTAGCGGCATCATAGAATACCTTGACGACATCTCTAAGACCGACGAACACCACTTCAGAATATACGAGAACTCTGACTGCGTGGGTTTCGAAAATATCGGCGCGGCTATAGCTTCGCATATCCCTTCGAACCTGGCAGGCTTCTGTAAAGGAATTGAGCAGGAGGAAAGGGACTGGAACGCTGTTGAGACGAAGTGCGTAGGGTTGGGGGACCCCTACTGTGAGTTCAAGCTGGTACCCGGGCAAATCAATGAACTGAAGGATTCTCTGGAGAAAGACAGCTCGGTAGTTGAAAGGATACATGAACGGTTAATGGAGCGTCTCATGGGATTTCTGCTCCAGGGGAAACCTCTTGTGGAAAGGCCTAGGCTGGGCAACGAGGTTCATCTTCATGTGGCCATGCACGCCATGGGTTTCCCTCATGTGGCTGGGGAGAGATACCAAATGGCTCAAAGGATGGGAGGGGCCAAGTCGGGGAAGGAGGTCGGTGAGCGCCTTATGAAAGCGGGAATAAAAGAGGACGAGGCGATAAACTGGGTCACTAATTTTATGAATTACTGTAAGGTGGGAAAGATCACGATTGGTGAAACAATAAGAATAAGGGAGAATTGTGAGAGCGTACGAACCAAGTACTTTACGGATATAGAGGAGCCATCCTGCTATTTCACTACCGGCTTCCTCAATGGACTTTACTCAGCAGTTAAAAACCAGCATGTCAGAGAAATAAAGTGTATCACTTCCGGAGATCCCCACTGCGAGTGGGAGATAATTTAAGCGGTACCGATAAGAGGAGGTAGTAGATGGAGAAAAGGGGATTGTCACTAGCCGAAATCCAGGAATTGCCTAAGAGCAACCTGATTCTGCTGGCAGGACCTCCCGGAGCGGGAAAATCCACCTTCTGCCACCAGGTGGTGCTTAACGGGCTGGCCATGGACCGGCCGGTTATATACGTTACTACCGAGCATGGCCCCTCCGAGGTCACAGACCTGTTGAAAGAAAGAGGTGTAGGTGAGCCCCCACCAGGTGCGCTTAGCTTCGTTGATGCTTTCGGTGAGACGGTAGGGGCAACAACGCCAGAGCGCCCTGACACTATAGGTGCCAACTGCGAAGACCTGAATAGCATCAGCATGGCGATTACTAAGCTTCAAGAAAGACTTGGCAGGCGTGATGTTTTCCTAGCTTTTGATTCCCTAACATCTCCGTATCTCTTTAACGAAAAGGAGGTATTCAGGTTCATGAGGCTCTGCCTGGCAAAGTTCGCTTCTGAGGGTAACTCGGTACTAGCCTTAATGGATGAGGGCTGCGGCAAGGAGGAAGACCTGGGGGCCATGATGAGTGTCGCCGACGGTATCCTCAGACTGGAGGCAAAAGAGCATCAGAGAACCCTGAATGTGGTGAAGCATCCAAAGGTAGAGCCGGCAATTATTGATGTCCCCATAGAATCGAAAGAACCTAAAGTCAGACCGCCGATGGATTGGAATCCGGATATACTGGCTAAATTTTTCAAAGCTTATGCTGGAGCTGCATGCTCTGGGACCCCAAGGGGTTCCCGACGATGTTATATGAGCTAAACAAATATGAGGCTTCCCCGGATGAAGAATCACTATCATTGTATCCATGGTACATGAGACTTCTATTCAACACGATGTATTTTTTACAGGCTCTTGGTTTATTCGTGCCTAAGAGCCTGAGTCAGACTAAAGCTATGAAAAGTGTGTTGAAGTTTCCTCCATTCAATGGCATAGCCAAGGAGTTCAGCGGCATCGTGGAATACCTTGAAGATGTCTCCAGAACTGATGAACACTACTTCAGGGTATACGAGAATTCCGACTGCGTAGGGTTCGAGAATATTGGTGTGGCTATGGCTTCGCATATCCCTCCCATGCTCGCCGGCTACTGCAAAGCAATAGAAAGGAACAGGCGGGAATGGAATGCGATTGAGACAAAGTGCGTGGGATTGGGAGACCCCTACTGTGAGTTTAAGCTTGTCACCGGTGAAATCCCCAATCTGAAAGCTTCTCTCGAGCTTGATAGTTCAGTTGTTGATAAGATACACGAGCGGTTGATGGAGTGGCTTATGGGATTTCTGCTTGAGGAAAAGCCTCTGGCGAAAAGACCCAGGCTGGGCAGCGATGTGCACCTCCATGTGGTATTGCATGGCATGGGTTTTCTTAATCTCGTCGGCGAGAAGTACCGGAGGGCGCAGATGATGGGTTCCGCCAGGTCAGCCAAGATTATCGGTGAGCGTCTACTCGAAGCAGGCCTGAGCGAGGATGAAGCCGTCAAGAGAGTTATTGATTTCATGAATTACTGCAAGGTAGGTAAGGTTGTGCTGGGTGAGACGGTCAGAATCATTGAGAACTGTGAGAGCTTGAGAACTACATTGTTTGGACGCATCAAGGAACCTTCATGTTATTTCACCACCGGTTTCCTCAATGGCCTGTTCTCGGCTGTTAAGGGAAAGCATGTGCGGGAAATCAAGTGTGTCGCCGCTGGAGATCCATACTGCGAGTGGGAAATGATATAAGTTATTTACCGGTATTATACCGGAATGGCCAGTCCTATGGCGTAGGTTGCCACTGATGCCAGCGCACCGATAGCCATCATCTCAATCCCGCTTCGAACCCAGCTCTTTCTGCTGAAGATGGCTTTGCTGGCTCCAACCAAGAAGAGACAGCTAATGCTGGCGATTGCCGCCGTTATCACGGCCGGGTTTACCTCCATAAAGGCAAATGGCAGGATAGGAATAAGAGATACAACCGCAAATGATAACCCGGTAAAAAGAGCCGCTTTGGTCGGGGTCCAGGATTCTTCAGTGGTCAGCCCGACCTCCTCTCCGATGGTATAGGATTCACTTGATTCTACCTGCATAGCTACCCTGTCCGCAATGGCCTCGGCATCTTGCCTTTTGAATCCTCTCGCCTGGTAGAACCTGACCAGCTTCTCCTTTTCCTCTTCAGGAGTTCCTTTTCTCTTAATGCCTTTTCTGTCGCTTTCCTTCTCGGTTACCTCTTTTTCTGATTTGGCTGACAGGTAGGCGCCAGCTCCCATAGATATGGCCCCGGCAACTGCCCCGGCAATACCGGCAATAAGAATAGGATGACTCTCCGTAATTGCCCCGTAGACTCCGGCAACCAGGGCTAGTATTGAAACAAGACCGTCATTAGCGCCAAAGATGACATCTCTTACTCCTCCACCACCTCCCATCTCCCAGCCCTCCATACCCAGGACCTCTTTTTTAATCCTCTCTATATGCAATCTCTCATCAGAAGCTACTCTAGTCCATTCCTCCGAAGCCACAGGGTCGCTGAGATTCGCCGCCCGGACGGCCAGTTCTTCAACAGCCTCATCCTCAGCAATGATAGCCCACTCAAAGAAGCCCCGGGTACCCAGAACACCTTTCATCAGGCCAATCTTCTGGTTTAAAAAAGAGACTCTGCCGGATTTCCCGTCCCCGTCGGCCAGCTGCTCTAATATTTTTAACCAAGATTCGGCATCACGAAGTTCATTGGTACTGATTTCTGCTAAAAGTTGCCTGGTCCTTTCATCCGCAGCCTTTTTTATCAGCCTCTTATAAGCGTAGGACTGCATAAGCTTGTAAGCATGTATTCTCTTTACCGTATCAAGTAAGGCCCTTTTTTCTCTGACTTTTAATTCGGCCACATCCGTTTCCCTCTAGCACGGATTATAACATAACTTCAGATAGTCACGCCCATGGCTAAGAAAATAAGAATGAATATACTAATGACTATCAACATTTACCTGATCATGATTGTGATTATCTGTGATCTTTATAGTACTATATTGAACATTACGCATGTTCTATATTACGAACAAGGGATTGATTTACTTTAGCAAACTTGGTTGGTCATAAGTGTCTCTCATAAGTAACAATTGTCTGTTCTATTGCTTGAAGCAACGCTGATAATCACCTGAATGTAGGTAACTCCAACCGCTTTCAATCATTAACTTATACTTATTCGCACTTAACTCTAGCTACTCCCACAATATTCCTGGACTTTTCCAAAATATATTTCAACGTATCTTAGTATTAGTGGTGGAAAAGAAATCCAAGATACTATGGCAGATCCCAAATAAGCTTGAGGGATATTCAATCCAAGGAGAAGAAAGCGGAGATTTCCTAGCAAAAGTGGGGCCCGATATAGCATCATTTCAATTACAGTCCTTTATGCCAGCGCATTCCTCAACTTCAGGACTGGACTGTGCTCAACATGCATCTCTCTGATCGCTCTAGCGTTTGCATGGCAATATATCTTTAGTGTGATCCCAACATCAGCATGTCCTAGAATTCACTTGTGGCTTTTACTTAACCCCTATGCCCTCCACATTTTAAACGACATCGTTTGTTTAGGGATATATGTGTCTTTTAAACGTAGCTAGTAGAATGGTTAGTTTTGAGTTTAAGCCATGTGTTAATTCTGATATATGCTCAATCGGAGGTAAAAAGTCTTTTAGTTGGCAATATTACAATTGACAAATTATTCAGGCAGAATTAATCTTAGGATTATTAATAGGCGCAGAGGACTATGGTTAGACTATCCGGGTGGATCAGAGAGCATCAAGTAATTGCTTTCTTTATATTCGCATTTGCCATTAGCTGGTGTATTTGGATCCCCGAAATAACCGTTACAGGCGGAAAGATGTCCTTACTCACGTATGCGGGAGGCTTTGGCCCTTTTCTCTCTTCTGTCTTTGTTATATGGGTTGTCGAAAAAAGGGCAGGCTTGTATCAATGGTTCCGTAGGACCTTTAGATTACGCATAAACATTTTATGGTATCTACTTGGGGCATTATTCTTACCAATTGGAGTTGTACTTTTCCAGTTTGGTCTATACTTATTGTGGGGTGGACAACCAGATTTCTCAAATGCACTCCCGTGGTGGCTGTATCTGCTGAATTTACCAATAGTAATGTTCTTCGCTGGCGGTAATGAAGAGCCAGGTTGGCGTGGATTTGCCCTACCGAAATTGTTAACGAAACGAAATCCTCTTACTGCAAGCCTCATTTTAGGCATGATATGGGCTGCCTGGCATATACCAGTTTTCTTCAACCCAGAATGGAGTAGTTATGAGACACCTTTTGTCTGGTTTTTAGCTAATACTGTTGGCTTATCATTCATCATGACGTGGCTATATTACAGGTCAAGCAGAAGCGTGTTTCCTGTGATGCTATTCCACCAAGCGACAAATATTATATGGAATCACTTCCCGATGCCGGATGATGTTCTTTCCGGGATAGATGACTTTATAGTTCTAAAAACCATCGTCTACTGGACCATCGCGATCGTTCTGATCATAGCTACTAAAGGTCGCCTCGGCTACCAAGCAGAGCTATCTTCTCCCAAAGATTAACCCGATGAGCGGTAACTATTACTTAGTAGAAAATGCAAATGGTATCGAATATTTTTGTGCATGATTGGACAAAAATCACGATATTTATGCAGTAGTAACTAGCAGCCAAAGGCAGATATTATAAGCCGACTGGCATGACTATGCCAAGCATTAACCGGTTCCGGCTTCCGCAACGGACTGTGCTCAAAATGCATCTCTCTGATCGCTTTCTTTTAACAACCCTATACCCTCCCCATTTTTTAACGACATCGCTTGAGTTGGAATATATATGACTTTTAAACGCGTCTGGTGGAATGGTTAGTTTGAAGTGTTGACAAATGCTAAGAGAGGAATATAATTAGTTTGCATGATATGACATATCCTTGACAACTGAATACTTCTAATGCGTGTTGCGGGGATAAAGGTGATGACAATGGGGCATGAGTAACCGCTAATAAATATAGCGTTGGCTGGTGCCTTTTTTAATGTTGAAAGGAGGTGGTGCTTATATTTGAAAGAACTATTTGCCAGAAGATAACGAATATCAATCTACTTTCAAGGAGTATACTGTGCCAAGTTATATTATGCTTGTTAACTGGACAAATCAGGGTATTCTAAATGTCAAAGAGTCGCCCCAGCGCTTGGACACGTTTAAGAAAGCCGTCGAGGCTGTTGGCGGGAAGGTGACCGGTTTCTATCTCACTATGGGCCGGTACGACCTAGTAGTTGTTGTCGAGTTCCCCAGTGATGAAGCTGCAACGACTGTAATCCTGAAGATAGCGAGCCTAGGCCAAGTCCACACTGAGACCCTGAAGGCGTTCCCTGAAGAACAGTATCGGGACATCATCGCTAAAGTCCAGTAGTTCCCAATAATTCTTAATCAAAGGAAAGAACGGCGTGTTTTCTCAGCTTAATACCAGTGATACCCGCTGTCGCTTCATTGTGATTGTTGGCCGGGAAGCCGTAAACTAAATAGCTGGTAACGCTGACGATTGCAACTACATTCTCCACACCTAGACTACGCATATATATAAATCGCTTCTAGTTCCATTAGCGGACTATACTCACGATGTATCTCTCAAATAATCCCCCCTATACCCTCCCCATTTTTAAACGACATCGCTTGGGGTGGAATATATCTCTCGTTTAAACGCGGCTATGGGAGCAGTTTTTTAACCCATCTTGCTCCCAAAAGACAGTTAACATAGAATGAAAGTATCGAGTAAGGTTAAAAGCGTGGAGAATCAAAAGTGATCTTAGTTACCGGAAGCACTGGATTCGTAGGCAGACATGTAGTGAAAGAGTTATCATCTAGAGGTATCGAAGTCAGGTGTTTAGCCAGAAGCTCTTCAAATCTAACGCCATTAAACGGGCTAGACATTTCGATCTGCTATGGAGATATCACTGATCAAGCCTCATTGGAAACTGCGCTGGAGAACGTTGAAGCTGTAGTGCACTTGGTGGCAATCATCAGAGAGACAAAAGGGGCGACCTTTGAAAGAATAAACTCTCTCGGCACAAGGAACTTAATTCAAGTAGCAAATAAGATGCGGGTAAATAGGCTTATATACATGAGTAATTTAGGAGCTAACGATAACCAGAGCTTTCCACTTCTTTATTCAAAGTGGCTAGGCGAACAAGAAGTCATAAAGAGCGGAATTGACTTTACCATCCTTCAACCGTCTGTTATGTTCGGCAGAGGAGACGGATTCGTCTGTCTCTTGGCTGATATTATTAAGAAGTTGCCAGTGGTTCCAGTAATTGGTTCCGGCAAAGTGAAATTTCAGCTGATTTCGGTAGAGGACGTTGCAAGTTGCATTGCTGCATCCTTACAAAATAAGAAGACCATCAATCGCATCATCTCACTGGGTGGTCCCGATCACTTAGCTTACGAGGAAATTATCAACTTGATCATTCAGGCACTCAAGGTAAAACGGATCAAAGTTCACGTCCCAGTTGCTCTTATGCGGAGCATGGTCTGGGCTATGGAAAAGATATTACGCCATACTCCAGTAACATCGACGCAGCTGTCAATGCTCGAACGAGACAATACAACTGAAGTTGATGTTGTCGAACGAGTCTTCGGCTTCAAGCCAGTTTCCTTGCGTGAGAGAATAGAGTCTATTTTAACCTAAAATCTCTATTCTTGCTTAATCACCACAGGGAAATAGCCCTCCCCATTTTAAACGACATTGCTTGAGTTGGGGTATATATATCTTTTTTAAACGACATTGCTTGAGTTGGGGTATATATATCTTTTATACGCGGTTAATGGAACGGTTAGTTTGAAGTGTTGACAAATACGGAAACAGGACTATAATTGAATTACCTTAATAGGAGATATCTGAATAGATAGGTGCAGGCGTTGGGCAAAAGGAGGTATACAATGACTAGACAATCAAGCACCTTGATTGTAGTTCTTTCTTTCATAATTTTCGTGGTAACAGTTGCTGGTTGCACGAAAACGACACCGACTCCGTTGAGTGCGTCGGAAATAATCAGCAAATCTAGCGATAAAATGGAGGCAATCAATTCTTTTCACTTCGTACTGGACCAAGTGGGAGGAGGAACACCTATTGCTATGGGCTTAGAAATGACCAATGCTGTAGGTGATGTCGTTAGACCTGATAGGCTGAAAGCGACAATCTCCGGAAAACTATCTGGTATGTTCCTCG
>SMTZ1_10007025_pt1 | contig 12758 bp, 16 predicted proteins | sample DeeMarSWOR136_30_FD_25667 | JGI IMG/M metagenome (IMG submission 25667) | reverse complement strand
GTTTTCAATCAGAAATGGTCACAAGTACTTATGACGTATGGAAGAAATCGGCGTGTGCTGAAGTCTTTCTTCGGGTTAAATCGCTTGATGGTAAAATGTTTTACTTATTCCAGATTAACCAGCTCACCATTTTTCAAGAGAAATCTCTTGTCCGCAAGATTGATTATCCGTTCATCATGAGTGGCAACGATGACCGTTTTTCGATCATCTTTCAATTCTTGAAGTAATTGGATAACATATGAACTGTTTTCTGCATCAAGATTGCCAGTGGGTTCATCAACAAGAAGCAATGGTGGATCATTTGCCAATGCCCGAGCAAAAGCAACACGCTGTTTTTCACCGCCACTTAATTGAGACGGGAAGTGGTTACACCTATGTTCCATGTGGACAGCTTCAAGCAAACTATGCACACGTGTCTCGATGTAATCATTTGGTTTTCGAGCCCACTCCATTGGAAAAGCAATGTTCTCAGAAGCAGATAACGTAGATACAAGGTTGTAGGACTGGAATACAAAACCTATGGTATTGCATCTGAAATCAGCCAAGAAATCCTCATCTTTAGAATCTAAATTGCATCCAAAGACAATGACTATACCGTCTGTCGGCTTGACAACTCCACTGATGATGTTCAATAATGTTGTCTTTCCCGCACCTGAAACCCCACTAACAGTCACAAGCTCACCTCTATCAACTTCAAGATTTACGTCTCTCAAAACCTCAATTTCACCTTCACCAACCTGAAAAGTTTTGCTCAGAAAATCAATGGAAACCACAGTCTTATGCATATTCAAATATTTTCCTTTGAGTTCTTTCAGTTCGATCTGTGATGATTCGTCAGGCGAAACCTTGCTTTCCTCCAGCTTCTCCTCATTGAAATGTAGATAGATCTTCTTAATTTCCCAAAAAATGACGAGAATCACGAAAAACTCACCAAATAGAACTCCCGCTAAATAAATCGACCCGTATGAAATCAAAATCCTATTTACATAATCAAGACTGAAGATGAAAGAGAATAGGACAATAGTTATCCAGATGATAAAAGCTGATATAACCGTCAACCCCCTCAAATATTCACCTTCCCATTCTTCGCGCCACGGTTAAACGCCTATTGGATAAGGTTATAATAAAGCTTAAAACTAGATCTTCTGCCCTTTTTTCACAGGGAAATGAGCGGTATGCATGGGTATTCTCGGGTCCTAGTGACTGGTGGGGCAGGTTTCATCGGTAGCCATGTAGTAGATCGTCTTCTGACAGAAGATTTAGATGTTGTCGTATTGGATAATCTGCAAGAAGGGCGAGAGGAGAATCTTAATGACCATCTTGGTGAGGATAATTTCCGTTTTGTCCATGGTGACATTAGGGATGTGAATCTAGTCAGAGATCTAGTCAAGGATGTAGATATTGTCATTCACCATGCGGCTTTGGTCAGTGTTCTCTTCATGTGCTGTGTATGGAGAAACTGAAGGCTTACCCTTAAAAGAAGATGAAAGATTGAGACCATTATCTCCTTACGGAGTTTCAAAGTTGGCTGCTGAACAGTACATGAGAGTTTTCTACGAGATTTTTGGTCTTGAAACCATTTGCTTGCGATATTTTAATGCTTATGGTCCAAGGCAGGTTCAGAGTGAATGCAGCGGCGTCATAACCCATTTTCTAAAAAATCTAAGGGAAAACCGTTCTCTGATGATTTTCGGAGATGGCAAGCAAACAAGAGACTTCGTGCACGTCCGAGACATCGTGGAAGCTAATGTGTTAACTCTGGAAAGAAACGATATAGCTGGAGAAACTTTCAACATCGCAACCGGAGTACCTACAACAATAAACAAACTGGCCAAAATATTGATCGAAGTTACCCGAAAAAACGTGAAGCTAGTACATTCTGAACTTAGAAAAGGAGATATAAAGCATAGTTACGCAGATGTTTCAAAAGCGAAGAAAAAACTTCAATATACCCCGAAAATCTCCCTAAAAGAAGGATTGGAAAACCTTTCCAAAAACTGTGGCATAATAACATAGAAATACAAAGTGATTCGAGATATTCTCGATTTTGTTTAATACAAGTATTGACTAAGAATAAAAGAACTTGCAGAGTACACACGCGCACGCGCTCTTCTGTAGACTATAGCTGCTAGTGGTGAATGTGCATTCAGTTATTGGCTTCTTTCTCAACCTCTAGCGCGCGCTAGCAAAATGTTATGGGTCTAAGGAAGGCGATCCCCAGTATGAGTCTAATTGCGACTTAGATGGCAACGGAGAAATTGACGTAAGCGATGTAACAAGAGTGGTGAGAATGTATGGGCGAACAGACTTGCAGTTAGAAATCTAGCCTTCTGAAACCTAAGTACACTTTTTAGCGTGCACTTATCCTTTCGTCTACTTGCTGAGCTTTGAGCGTTGATAAAGAATCAAAGGGAGTCCAATAATTGCCGACAATAATTCTCCAATATCTGCCCAGACATTTAACGCAAGCACTGGCATAATTCCCGTAAGTGCCCATATGAATGGTATCAATACAATAACTATTGGCATCTTTCTGTCAGACCATTGAAACAAGCCAAGGGAGAAGATGGTCAATGGGCATGGAGCAATCCCGAAAACTGGATACTTAGGATAACCATAGCCAGTCAAGAGTCCGATGACTGGATAGATAACCATTGCGTACACAACTATCAACGCCCCAACAATAGTAAACCAATCACCACTCAATTTAAAGGATAGAGAGGACTTGACTACACCGAGAACTAAAAAAAGAACGCCTTGCGTGAGAAAGAGAATACCTCCTAAATACCACACACCTGGCATCATCAGACCCAAGAACTCAGCATTAATTGGACCATAATAAATAATGAAGAATACAATTCCTGACCAAATCCAAAGAAAACTCAAAATGGCAGAAATAGCCTTGTTGGAACTACTACTCTTCCTAGCTGCAAGATAGATAACTGCAACTCCAAGGAGAAAAGTAATAATTAGCATAGGCCAAAAAGTCTCGTTATAACTCTGCAATGTGTTATAGAAATCATCAATGAAACTCATATCTCAACTCTCACAGGTACTTTTTCCACTTCAGTTTTTATGGTTTGTGGAACGCGTGTACACAAAAAATAAGGGCGCGCGCGATATTATTGAGTTGCTCTAGAAATTAGAACGGTAGCAGGAGCGTTTAGAATGGAATCCGTGCAGACGATCATCAGGCCGATCCCACCCTTCAGCTTTGATGGTACAATGTATGTTCCTCACTATTTTCCTACTCCCGACTTTGAGTGGCAACCGAACGTGATGTGGCAGACTCTGAATTTGAATGGAAGGTTATTTGGGTTAAAGATGGAAAACAGAGGTGTTGTCAACAAGCCCAAGATTAGGCTGACAGTCTATTCCAAGAACAAACTCCTTCCCGTCGTGATGGAGAGGGCTGTAGAAGAACTGAACTGGCGTTATGGATTTAACGAGGACATTTCAGAATTCTTTAAAGAATTCAAGAATGACAAGTTTCTGAAAACAGTGTTTAGACGTTGGAGAGGAATGAGAGTAAATTGTGCAAATTCCCTCTACGAACTCCTGATAATTTCAATAGTTCTGCAGAACGCTACGGTTAGAAGGACCATTCAAATGATGGACAACTTGTTCAATGCTTATGGCTCAAAACTGGAATTCAACGGCAAGGAATTATTTGCCTACTGGAACCCAGAAGACTTGAACAACGTTGATGAAGAAGAGTTGAGGACTTTGAAGGTCGGCTACAGAGCCAAGATGATCAAACGTGTGTCAGAAGCTTTTACACGTAGAGAGATAGATGAGTTGAAACTTAGGAAAATGAATACTGAAGAAGCTAGACGAGAACTCATGAAACTGTATGGGGTAGGACCGGCAACAGCTCAAATCATTCTTGGCGGATACTTGAGAAGATATGACGCTTTTGACTTGAAAGGCAAGTCCTGGGAACAAAAAATACTTTCAAAAACAATGTTCAGCAAGAAACTGGTTCCTGCGGAAGAGATAACCGACGAATTCAACAACAGATATGGAAAATGGAGAGGGCTAGCTTTTCATTACATATTCACTGACCTGTTCTGGAGGCACAGAGAAAGGAAAATCGCTTGGCTAGAGAAAGAAATCAGAAGGTAAGCATGCGGTCAATGTCCACAAAGAAGCGAAAATGGAGAAGTTATGGAGAAAAGAAATCTGGAGGTATCACCAGATAGACCGGATTCAAATCTCTCCCGGTCCACTTCTGGATTCTTTCGCATGTTACAGAATCTTAGCGCGCGCTTTCCCGAATATCTTCTGGAAATGTTTAATATAAATCCACACTACTTACAAAGACGGGGTGTGAGATGAAGTCAAAAGACAGACGCATACGAAGTGAGATGACGACTAACCAAGTTCTGGAAGCAATCAGGCATAGAAGGAGCATCATACGGTTTGAAAAAACTCCGATAGAGGACGAAAAGATTCAAGCGATCTTGGAAGCAGGACGTTGGGCTCCTTCCTGTCTCAACGGGCAACCGTGGAGATTCATCGTTGTAACAGACCCAACCATCAAGGAAACTCTCGCGGAATTTGCTCCGTCACTTTACAAAGTAGGGATCCAGGAAGCGCCTGCTTGCATTGTGGTTTCCGTTGACCCAAAGGAAGAGCCTTTCCACTTCATTGAAGACGGTGCAGCAGCTACACAAAACATGACCTTGGCTGCATACAGTTTAGGATTAGGCTCGTGTTGGGTCGGCGTGTTCAGACTTGAAGGTGAGAAAGGATCTAATGAGGAGAAGATTAAAAAAGTCTTGGAGATGCCAAAGACCCAAAGAGTGATATCGCTTCTACCTATCGGAGTTCCAAAGCGTTGGGACGAAAAAAAGAATAGAAAGGGACTTTCGCAACTGGTTTATCGCAATAAATTCAAGAATCGAGCTGAATAATATATGTCATCATGCTTGAAAAATAGTTGATTGAAAATGGAAGGAGACAAAGTTTCTCACGCGCGCGCGGTTTCTATTGATTCAACAATGTATGGTTGATCTGAAATATAGCGCGCGCTAAGCCATTTTGCATTCGCATCCTATTCACCGCGCGTGCAAACGCTGTTGATCATTGTCGTCTTAGCTTAGCGAGGAGGATTGTAGCAGCTAAAGCTATCAAGACGATAACTGCACTTGCTTGTGCCAAGGTGACAATGTTCTGGTTTCCACCTTGCCCTACTGCAATGCCAACTAAAGCCCAGACAATTACCAATCCATACGCTATGTCTTTTCTTGTGGCTAAGACCAGCATAGTAATCAACAAAGCGACTGCTATAATTATAGTGGCCCATGTTTCTGGGCTTATTCCGAAACCATCCCAGTTCACTGACACCAGCGTGACAGCCACATTGGCAATTGAGGCTATGGTGATCCAACCTAAATAAGTGCTGAATGGTACATGAACAGTTAGTTTTTCACGAAATCCAACTTTAGATTTCCCAATATCGAGGCGCAGATAGATCGCTATCAAACTTGCCAGAAGCAGGAACATAAGAACAACTGAAAAACCAAGATACTCGTACTGCCAAAGAAAAAGCCAAGCAATATTAAGTATGCTGCTGAGGACAAACAGCCATCCAATGCTGCTCTTATGGTCTTTACCTTTTTCGCTTGGCAATGCTTGAAAGACCACGAAAATCCCTAATAAAATGTAGATAACGCCCCAGATAGAGAATACGTAACCTGCAGGTGTGATGAGCGTCGGGTTCGCATCAGAAATCTCAGCTGTCAACTTGCCTCCGAGAATCGTAGTGCTACCAGCTAAGCCATTTACTAGTACCATTAGAACAAAGGCTAAGATATTTGCCCATTTCAGAGCGGTTGAATTTTGATCCATCATAAAATATCTCCTTATTCTTATTCCGTATTCTGTGCATATAAAAACGTAGCGCGAGCTTAGGGGATAACATGGTGAAACTATGGTTCAAGAAGCTCCTTGGACTCAGACGGTCCATTGCTCTGGAAATCAAGCTCTCAATAGCAAAGCTCCTAAAAGGGAAAGACATTGGTTTCTATTTCCAAGAAATCTTCAGAAACACTTGTTCCGCTGACCTAAGAAAATGTGTGGATGAATGGTTAAGTAAGCCAACTGAAGAATGGTATCCATTAGTGAACCTGAATAATGGGATGTTAATCACTTTTCCGTGATTTCGGTATTCCAATCCATCGTGGTGTTCTATTCATGTATTCCCGATAGACAGCACCATAATGTCCAAGGCACTGGGCTTCTTCAACCTTTACGAAATATGGACGCGTTACTCCAACTCCAAATATGATGGTCAACAACAAGAAAACCCATGAAGCCGACATTATGCTTACACCCAGAAAAAGCAAAACGCCCGTTACATACATAGGATGTCTCGAATACCGATAAATTCCTCTGGTAACAGGTTCACCCGCTGGAGTATTCGCCCAATCCACCAAAACAATTATGCTCCCAACTAATCCGACAAGCGTAATTGGAAGACCTACGTAGAACCATATTGACCCTAATTTCAGCGGCAGGAAAACAGAGTATATCACGGCGGGAAAATAAATCAACTTGGAGAGACTAGCAACTAACAGCGTGATCTTAGACTTACATGCGCGCTGGATCGCGCGAACTGGACCACCAGGACCACCTTTTTTCACCATCAAAAGCATAATGAGAAGAGTTACCAATAGAAAGGGACCCATGAAAATCCAAGCATTCCATAAGCCTAACTCAAACTCTGGTATAAGTGACATAGTTTTCCCCTTATACCATTATTATCCACTATCTAATATTTTGGCATGTGTTGTTATGCGCGCATTGAGTTCAGCGTGCATTGTCAATCCAAGTACCCTTCCATCCTAAAGCATTAAATGCAACAGTGTAAACTCGAGTTTGATGAAAGGAAGGATAGAATAACGAATCAACCAAAACTGGAAGATCACACTATTGAAAGAGTTCGGCTGACAGGTATGCGAGGATTCACTGTTGTCTGGATAGGTCAAGTGATATCGTTGCTTGGCACAGCAATGACGGGTTTTGCGCTTACTATTTGGGCTTGGGAGATTACAGGACAAGCAACGGCTTTGGCGTTGGTTGGATTTTTTACTTTTGCTCCAACTCTACTAGTTACACCCTTTGCTGGAGCGTTGATAGACCGTTGGAACCGGAAGTTTGTTATGATGCTGAGTGATTTTGCTGCAATTACGTCCACCATGGTCGTGCTACTGCTGTTCTCGACAGGCAACTTGCAGATATGGCATCTATACGTGACGGGGGCTTTTTCTGGTGCTTTTGGAGCTTTCCAGTTTCCTGCTTACTCTGCAGCGGTCACCACTATGGTGTCTAAGAGTCAGTATGGCCGCGCAAGCGGTATGCTCTCTACTGCCCAGTTCGCCTCCAATATCTTCGCTCCTGCGTTGGCTGCCATCCTCTTAGGCATCATCGGCATTGCTGGTATCCTAACCATTGACGTCTTCACCTTCTTGGTGGCTATTGGAGCATTGCTTGTAATTCATGTGCCTCAACCGGCTGTGACACAAGAGGGACAGAAAAGCAGAGGTAGTCTCTGGATGGAATCGACCTATGGTTTTCGCTATATCTATGAACGGAAGAGCCTGTTTGCCTTACTATTGATATTCTTCTGTGTCAATCTTCTTGCCCCTTTTGCCTTTACACTCTTATCACCGATGATCTTGGCGCGAACTGGAAATGATGCAACGGTGCTGGGAATGGTGCAGTCGGCTATTGGAATAGGCGGAATGGTTGGTGGTATAGTGCTGGGTATTTGGGGAGGACCCAAGCGCAAGGTACATGGAATATTGATCGGGTTGACGCTTGTCACAGTGGGAATGCTGTTGATTGGGCTCGGGCGGAACCCTCTTCTCTGGACTCTAGCAGCTTTCTTCACAATTTTCTTTATACCCATTATCAATGGTTCGAGTCAAGCTATCTGGCAGAGTAAGGTTGCGCCAGATGTGCAGGGGCGAGTGTTTGCCGCACGAACAATGATTGCCCAGATTGGTGCGCCGCTTTCTATGTTGCTGGCGGGCCCTTTAGCTGATCGTGTTTTCGAACCAGCAATGATGCCGACAGGTGATGGCGCGTCTCTGTTCGGCTGGTTGGTTGGTACAGGCCCCGGATCTGGTATGTCACTGATGTTTGTAATCGCAGGGGCTTTGGGGATACTGGTCGGTTTAGGAGGATATGCTTTCTCTGCTGTGCGCAATGTTGAAGACATCTTGCCAGATCATGTTTCAGAAGCCGAGTCTACAGTTGAAGCATAAGGTCTCTCACGCACTCAGGACGCAGACAATTCAGGTGCAACCTTCATCTCATAAACCGCGCGCGCCCCGACTTCCAGTACGCGCTATTCCTTTCCAATAGTAGACGCCTGTTTAAGGTAATGGGACAGAAACAAATCTGACTCTGGAAAACCTTTCCAAAAGAAGATGGATGTTTCGTCTTTTACTCTATAGTTCTTTACCTCTCCAACTTTTTGATATCCGCATTTCAAATAGAATTTCTGTGCCTCTTTGTTGTCTTTGCCTGTCTCCAGTTTTACTCCATGCAATTCTTTCTTTCTAGCGTATTCTTCTGCAAAGTTCAGCAGGATTTGCCCTATCCCTTTGCGTCTATGGTCTATATCAACATACAAGTTGAATACATCTAGCATAAGATAATCTTGCAGTAACATTATGACGCCAAGAATCTTTTCGTCTTCTTCGTACACGAATGGTTTATAATGCTTGTCCAAATAACACGAAAAAGTCGGTTCTAAAAATAATGCATCTCGATACAGGTGTTTTATCTTCTTTCTATCCTCTGGTGTGTATTCCCTTATCATATCATTATGTCAGGTTCTGAAACTTAAAAACTCTAGGGTATCAAGCCATCGGTGTGCGCGTCTTGATACTCCTTCTTGAAAATGATACTTAGAAAAGAAGGAAGATTGAGTGATATCTCTACTGGTCACTGGTTAAAATTTGGCCTTCAGCACCCTAATGTTCTTTCGGTCCAAATCGACGACTTGCGCGCGAATCCTATTGTAATGCGCACACGCAATAACTCTTGCTACAAAAATGAAATAAAAAGGGAAGATTGCAGGAGACATCTCCACTATTCGTTAGCGCGCGTTACATAGTAATTCTTATGTGGTAGAGCAAAGACTTTCAACAACTAACAATGAGGAAGAAGCAGTTTGGACAAAATCAAGGTCGTCTTGTCAATTCAAGTTCTGAATTCTCTCATTAATGGTGTCCTGGGTGTGATTTTGCCGTTGATGATGAAAGAAAGAAATATTGATGTTGTCACTATCGGTTTTGTCTTTGCATCTGTACCCATGATTTTTCAACTTGGAAGAATGTTTTTCGCCACTGTTTCCGATTTTTTCGGTAGAAAAATCTTCTTCATCTTGAATGGATTCTTAAATGTAGTGTCGAGTTTGATCTATTATCTTGCTCACACCGCGCTAGAGTTTCTGTTCGGGAAAGTCATGGAATCAACTAAAGATGCGTCTTTATGGTCGGTGAACAGAGCTTTCCTTCTCGAGAAAAGTGTTAAGAAATGGAGAGCTCTGGTTCATCTCAGAACAGTGGCTTATATCTCCTCTGCAGCAGGGTGCCTTATTGCTGGATTTCTTGTTGCTTGGCTCCTTTACGAAGGAACTCTGATTTTATGCGCTGTGATTGGAGCTTTCATTGTTCCTCTATCCTTATTTCTAGTCAGTAGGAGAAAAAAAGATGTAAGCGTAAAGGAAGCTTTACGCGTCTTGGATTTTAGAAAGAAGAAGAAGGTTTTCAAAACCTTTCTAGCTCTATTTTTTGTGATGGGGCTGTCATTTGGCTTTGTAAGTGGCTATGTTTTCCCTTTATTCCTAAGTGACAATGGATTTGGCGCTGAGACTGTGGGAATGCTTCTTGGTGTTCAAATTCTGTTGGCTGGTTTGGTATCTTATGCTTTCGCTGGGAGATTTAAGATACAAAAACTCGTACTTGTCAGTGGATTGTTATACACGTTTACACTTTTTGTGACTGGTTTTTCAAGGTCGATTCTTGCAGGAGTGTTCATAGTTGCATATGGGCTTGTAGAAGGATTGCTTGGAATTGGCCAAGAGGGAATACTGTCAAGAATAGCGAACAAGGAATCTTATGGAACTGACATAGGCCTGTTATGGATGGGACATCACATTGGAAGGACTTTCAGTCTTGCTGCGTCAGGGATACTCATAAAAATGTGGGGTTTTACGGCTCCGTTCTTATTGTCAGCGTTCGTTTTCTGCTTTTTCTATGTAATCTCTTACTTCACTCTGAATGAGGGGCATTGGTGAAGCAAGCTCTAATCTAGCGCGCGCAACATAACGACCTCTGATACGCTTTTATTCAGTCTAGACAAAGAACAGATTAGGGTAAGCCTTTGGAGCTTGAGTTCAAAGCACTAGCTGTTCGACTAATCTTGGATGGACGTGCTGAGGAAGCATTAAAGCTACTTGCGAAACATTACAACGTCAATTTGCCAAAGATAAAAGTCGGCTTGCCCAAAGGTCACAAGAGAAATGCTCTTGGTTGTTACACAGCAAAAAACGAAACAATATCTGTGCTTAACAGTGAGATGCTTAGAGAGCCATCAATAGTTTTACATGAGTTTTACCATCATCTACGCACATCCGTAGATAAGAAGCATAGAGGAACAGAAAAGCACGCAACCAAATTCGTCGAGGGATTCATCCAAGCATACAAATTGCACTGGCGCGCACGCTACAGAGTTTTCTTCCACAAGTCATAAGTATTTGTGCCCATTTCTGATTGAAAACAGTAAGATGGTGAAAGAAAGTGGAAGACGTTCTGAATGCGCCTTGCGGCACACATTGTGGATTCTGTGTTTACCATAAGAAGGAAAGAATGCCCAGTTGCTCTGGATGCGGGACATGTGGAGGGCATCCTTTCTGGGGTGAATGCAAACTCTATGCTTGTGCCGTAGACCATGAAGTTGAACACTGTGGATTATGCAAAGAATTTCCATGTGACCTATTTGTCAACCAATATGATCCAGAACATGGACAGAAAAGCGCGTTCACAAGAGCTGGACTCTTAACATACCGAAAAAAGGTTGGAACAGACAAATACAATGAAATCATCAAGAAACTAGAAGAAGAGCACAAATCCTAGCATTTCTAGTGTACTGAAGAGTGAAGTTAGCGTGTGCAATATTCAGGCTAAATGTTCTAGCGCGCGATTGAAGGCAAAAGGGTGTTTTTGATAAAGCGGCACGCGCGAAGGAAAACTGTTATAAACAAATGGAACCAACATTCAGCTGAAAAGTTTATGGAGACGTAGATTTTGAGAACAAACTACATTGGTATTGCAGCAGGCATTATTGCGTTCATTAGCTTGGCTTGGCCTTGGTGGACGTTTATAATGTCAGCTGAGACAATGGGATTCAGCGTTAGCGTGGATCTCTCGGTATCTCTATATCAAGCAAGGGCATCCGCGATGGGAATGTCCCAGACTGTTACTATGGATCTTTGGTTTGGTTGGGCCGCTCTTGCTCTCATTCTCATAGCAGCCCTCGGGGCAATAGTCGGCAGCACGATTATTGGAAAAACTGGAAAGACAATTATTCTAGTTGCTGGAATACTTGCATTGCTCTCTATCATAGTCTTTGCAGCAGGCTTGCAAAATGAGCTCTCAAAGGCTCCGCCAGCGTCAGGTTTTCCAAAGGTAGGCTTGTTCTCCACTGGTTCTTGGAATTTGATGGGAACATCAATGGATTACTCAAGTTATCTAACCTTTGGATTCTGGCTCGCATTAATCGCTGCTATCCTGTCCTTCATCTCACTAGGCAAACACCCCATCACTCCACCAGCAGCTACACCGGCAGCTACACCGACACCAGAATCCTGACAAACCCTCTAATCTCTTTTTATGCCAGTATTTTGCGCGAGCTAAGCGTTAGGAAAGCTATGCTACTCTGACGATCAACCGAAGTCAGTCAAGAGATATCATATGATAAACTCATACCTATGAGATTTGAAGTGGAGAGATGAATCGAGTGCGATCTCTCATCTTGTTAGTTGACGATTATCTGGTCAAGAGCGGCATCATATGAATACAGGGTTATCACTGCGACTGCATCAAGGTAGATGTGCTCAACCATGATTCTGAACAAGACTCTACGTGACTGACCAGACTTCAGTGTACCAACAGTTCTTGTATGATGCGCCTTTGTTATGCCATTGGCTTTCAATTCCATAGTAAGTCTGAGATTTGACACATCAATGGATTTCGAGTTGGTAATATCAATGTAATAGCTGAACTCATAATAATGGATCTCCTGCCATTTTCCCTCTATATGAACATGGTACCACGTCCAGGCAAACTCTACCAGTTTCTCAACATTTGTGATTTCTATGGTGTTAGAATAAGATTGAAAAAGACCCTGAGAGACTATCAAGTATGCTGTGGCTGTCAGAAAGACGGCTATTATGGGTATAATGACCCAGTAGACTCGATTCTTCTTTCTGGCTTCATCCATTGATTTTTCTACCCAGTGTGCATCCTACAATACTGAAAATACTTGCTTGACAAATACATTCTAAGCAAATAAGGATTAACGTAATAGAAACTAGTACGAATCTAACATTCATCTTGCTTAAATTCTTATCCAGAATTATCTGGGTTATTGCTGGACTTGATTGACCTACATCAGCCGATAAATCCAACTTAACGCTTTTTTGTGTATTTCGGATACTCGCACGTACAATCATTCTAGCG
>SMTZ1_10005483_pt1 | contig 12758 bp, 12 predicted proteins | sample DeeMarSWOR136_30_FD_25667 | JGI IMG/M metagenome (IMG submission 25667) | reverse complement strand
CGGACCAGCCCCCACTGGCCCTTCAACCTCCCTTTCCAGGATGCATGCGCCTGTCTGCGCAGCAACGGAGAGGAAAACAGGGCAAGGTGCACAAGGCCCTTGCCGCATGTCCGCAGGAACGCTCTTCGCGACAAGCCGACGGCACCCATATCACTCCCTTCTCAGACGCCATAATAATATATCCTTACCAGGGCACTTATCAAGGATCAGTCTTTGGGGGGACCCACCTATCATTGCTGTTGAACTCGCCAAAGGTCAATGATACCCTAGTGCCTCAACGGGGGAACTATGGCAAACGAAGAAATGTTCAGAAAAGTAACCATCGTAGAGAACAAATTTGAGGCCGATCTGATCACCCAGGCACTTCAGCAGGAAGGAATTCCCTGCATGCTACGATCGTATCATGATACTGCGTATGATGGCATCTTCATCCCGCAGAAGGGGTGGGGTGCCATCATGGTCCCCGAAAATGCAGAGGAGCGTGCTCGGAACATCATCGACGAACTGCGTGAAGAACTCAAGCGAACCCGGAAAAAAAGAGAGACCTAAACGATCTCCCTTCACATCAGCATTCCTGTGTTGAGTTATTAGCTCAGAAGCTGCATCACATGGACGACCTTCTGCGGCATCTTCTTTTGGATGGTGTTGTCAATCAGCTGAATCATACACCCGGGACAAGCAGTAACCACGATGTCCGCCTCGGTCTCGGCTATAGCATTCATCTTGGGTTCAGCTACCTTCTTGGAAAGATCGTAGTACTCAAGGTTAAACGATCCTCCCATTCCGCAACATCGATCAGGCTCTCTCATCTCCACAAATTCCACTCCCGGTAGAGATCGTATGATCTGCCTCGGTTGGCTAGAGATATTCTGATACCTCACCAAATGACAGGGATCGTGATAAGTAATCTTAGTGCCCTCCGGCAAATCCGTTTTGAATGCCTCCGGTGGCGGTTTGAGAATGTCGACAATGAATTCGTTGATATCTTTCACCTTGGCGCTGAATTGTTCATACCGTTTCCTCCTGTCTTCGGTATCGGCGAGGTACGTCGCGTATCCCTCCTTGAGAGCCGAGCTGCAGGTCGCACAAGAGGTAACGATATAATCAACGTCCTCCAAAGCCTCGAAAACCGACACGTTCTTATCGGCCATCTTCCGAGCGGTCTTAAAATCACCACTGCCGAATACGGGCATTCCACAACAGCCCTGCCCTTTGGGGAAGAATACCTCCACCCCTTGCCGGGTGAGAAAATTGATGGTCTTCTTCCCCACGTCAGGAAAGACATAATCGGTAGCACATCCGGCAAAAAAGGCAACCCTCATCTTTGTCTCCACCCCCGGCGGAGGCAAGTTGACCTCGGGAAGCTCATCCCGCAAGAATTTCCCTGCGATTTCAGGAATCTGCCTCCCCTTACCCAGTGCGGAAAGGAATGTGGGCAGATGTCGTATCTTCCCCTCGGTCTTGGGGAGGAGTCCCTGCAGTCGAGAAGCTGCCTTCAACACGGTCCCAAAGAGTCCCCTCTTGGTCAGAAGATTTTCAAAGACGACCTTCTTGGCCCAGGGCAAACCTTTATTCTCGACAATATCACCTCGAGCCGCCAATGTGATAGTCGCAACTTCTACCTTGGCAGGACAAAATTCTGAGCACCGATTACAGAGCAAACACTGGCTGAAACGGTCTCGTAAGTGCTTCCAGTCATACTCCTTCCCTTCAAGAAGCTCATGAGCGAGAACGTTTCTTCCCCGCGCAACGACGGGCTCCATACGTATCTCTCTATAAATCGGACAGAAGTACATACAGAATCCGCATTTCATACACTGTTCGACCTTATCCTGAAACTTGGTCAGATTGTCTAATTTCATCGAGGGCCCCTCCCAACAATTACTCCGTCGCCCGACGAAAAATTGCCGATCACCTGCTCATACAACCCATTAAGAAAGTAACACCGCCGTCCTCGTTAGTCAAATGGGGCTGCACAAAAGACAGACAGCCAGGACTATCGTAGTCCCGCCTCCAGTCACAGCATGGGCGCCGCTTTCATGGAGCTGATAGGTTCGGTCTATCTTGACAATCCCCATGTGATTCATGTACTTTTTACTTTCTCATTTGACCGGGAGATTTCATGGATCACTTTTTGGCTATCTTCGTTACAGCGGGCTCAGAGCAGGAGGGAGCAAAAATCGGCAGAACCTTGGTTGAGGAGGGTCTGGTGGCGTGTGCCAACATTGTTCCCCACATTCGTTCCGTGTATCGATGGAAAGGACAAATACGGGAAGAAGGAGAGACGCTGCTCATCATGAAAAGCAGAGAGGAACTCTTTGAGAAGATAAATCACCGAATCCAGGAGCTTCATAGCTATGAAGTTCCGGAGGTGACGGCAGTAAGGCTGGCGGAAGGGGACCCAGCGTACTTGCAATGGATCAAACAAGTAACGGATACGGGAGATTGAGCATGGGAAATGTACTGAAAAAGAGACGCAAAAAAATGAGAAAACACAAACACAAGAAGCGCTTGGCCAGAGACCGCCACAAAAGAAAGCGCTAAGTGATAACCCTCCATGCGACCTTACGTGCCTAATGTCATCCTTTTCCTGCTGACCATCGTATCTACTCTTTTTATTGGGGGTCCCATCTACTCTGTCTCGATCATGACAATCCTCTTTGGTCACGAAATGGGACATTACCTGGCAAGTCGGAGGTACAGGGTTCCTTCGTCACTGCCATACTTTATCCCTCTTCCCCTGCCTCCGTTCGGCACTCTCGGAGCAGTAATAAAAACAAAGGGGGCCATCCCTCACCGCAAGGCTCTATTTGATATCGGGGCATGGGGACCGTTGTTTGGACTTGTGCTAGCCGTCCCGGCAGTCGTGGTGGGCCTGCTTTTGTCGGAGGTAGTTGACGTCTCCGAACTGCCTCCAGCGAGTATGATTTTGGGAAATTCACCTCTCTTCTCGCTACTGCAACGCATAGTCCTGGGAGCGCTGCCGCCACAGACTGATGTAATCTTGCATCCGCTGGCTTATGCGGGGTGGGTAGGACTCTTCATAACCGCTTTGAACCTTTTGCCAGCAGGGCAGCTTGACGGAGGACATATCATTTATTCAATCTTTGGTCGGCACAGCAGGACAATCTTTCGTCTTACTTTATGCGGAATAACTTTGATATGTCTTGCATACAACTTGGGATGGCTACTATTAGTATTCTTCTTGCTGCTCATCGGCTTTAGGCACCCTCCTCCTGTCGACGATCTTACGCCCTTGGACCTGCGCCGAAAGCTTGTTGGCATACTGGCATTTGTAGTCTTTTTCACTGCCTTCACACCTATACCATTCCCTTCTTTTGCTGTGGGAATACAGGATATCTTCCAGTCGTGGCTGAATTTGTGAGCGAAATAGACCTACACGTGCATACCACCGCATCTGATGGAACCATGAGTCCAACGGCAGTGGTGAACTATGCCAGACAAAAAAAGCTCAGGGCGATCGCCATCACCGACCATGACACCATGGATGGACTTGAAGAGGGTATTAGGCAGGGCGAAATAGTGAGTCTGGAGGTGATCTCCGGACTTGAATTGAGCCTCGATTTCCACAAGGGAACCATGCACCTGCTGGGATACTTCATCGATCCTCACTGCCCGGAGCTGTTGGAGAAGCTGGAGATAGCTCAGCGATACAGGGCAGAACGAAATGAACGGATGCTTCAGAGGCTCCGGGACCTGGGCATCGACATAGAGTTCTCGGAAGTGGCAAAACTCTCTGAAGACGGACAAATAGGACGCCCTCACTTTGCCCGAGTGCTCGTTCAAAAAGGCAATGCACGAGATATCCAGGACGCCTTCGCTCGCTTTCTCCGGAAGGGCGGACCTGCATATGTGGAAAAGTTCAGATTTACCCCTGATGAGGCCATAAGATGCATCATCAGGGCCGGGGGACTCCCGGTCTTGGCCCACCCTTTTACCCTCGCCAGACTCGATGGCACTGCCTTGGATATACTGGTCAAGGAACTCAAAGAAAAAGGCTTAGAAGGTATAGAGGTTTACTACCCAGATCATACTGAAGAACAGAGCAAACTTTATCATCAGCTAGCGCAGGAACACGGTCTGCTGATCACCGGAGGGACCGATTTTCATGGCCTTGACAAAATTGGAGCAGATTTAGGGGCGGCGTTCGGAGACACGGCGCTTACCTATCTTCTGGTCGAACGGCTTAAAGCACGACGTGCCGTCCTGTTCAATCAAGGAATAGCTTCACCCTGCGCAGTCCAAGGGGAGCAGTACGGCGACGAGCGACTGTGACGCAACACGAACGGCCACGCCCTCAGGAATACAAACAAAACTCTAGATAACCATCCGCTCGCTTTCTCGGTCCGGGGACACGCACAGTGATCGAATCCAACTCTGACAGCCAGATGCATGGTTCTCTCTCTGGCATAGATACGCGTGAAAAACGGCTCGTTATGGTGGGAGGGAAAGGTGGCGTTGGAAAAACCACCTGTGCTGCCGCCATCGCCTTACATATGGCGGATGAGGGAAGAAAGACCTTGATCCTTTCCAGCGATCCGACCCCATCTCTATCGGACATCTTTGAGGTAGACGTGGGAACCAAAGAAACTCCCATTCATGATGTGCAGAATCTCACTGCCCTGGAGATATCTTCAGAGGCAGTCCTTAGTAAATGGAAAGAACGCTTCGGCCCGGAAATCTATGAAGTAGTTTCATCCTTTGCTGATCTTGATTACGACTTTGTGCTCAATTACATCGGCACTGCACCAGGGATAGAAGAAGAGTACATGCTCTACTACATACTGGAGCTGGTGAAAGAGCAAAAACATGACATGGTGATATGGGATACGGCTCCTGCAGGCCACACGCTGCAAATACTTCAGTTACCAGAGATTTTTTTGAAACACCTGGAAGGAGCAACTCGGTTCTATCTCAACCTTTACAGCTATCTAGAAAAAGCAAAAGACGCTGTCAAGATGAAAAAGAGCAAACGCTCGTTCTTGCAGATCATCTCTGGATGGCAGACGCTCTCGGCAGAAATCGCCGCCTTTATCAGAGACGACCACTACACAGAATATGTTCTTGTTACTATCCCTGAGGCCCTCGGTGTCCAGCAGACAGAACGCATTATCTCTGAGTTCGATGCGCATAGACTACCTGTGTCCTGCCTGATTATTAACCATGTGATCAGTGAAGCCGATTGCCCCTTTCATGAAGCACGAAAGACCATGCAAAGCCCGTACATAGATCTGCTATCGAGAAAATATGGCGGACGCTTCAATGTGATCCTTCTGCCACTGGCGCCTTATGAAATAAAGGGGATTGCAAGAATCAAGATGGTATCGGATATCCTTTTCGGCTAGGGGGCAGTTTGAGGCCCGTCTGAGCATAGACTGTCCCAATCGACTGTCGTCACAACGTCTCCCTGAGGAGAGACATAAATCAACTGCCTTCCCCGGCTTGCGTCAAGCACCTTGGCGACAATATTCCTCACCTCGTATGTCCCAATGCGCTTCAGAAATTCAACGAGGAAGGCACGCCGATTGTTCATGTCTATGAACAGTGGTGTCGAGGTGTGCAGCTGCATTAATTCCACAATCAATCTTCTCTCAGAGATTTTCTTGTCTAACTGGATGTCATCCAGGTCGACCAGGCCAAAATCCCACCGCCGGCCCTTTTCAGATATCATAATGTTGCATGTCTTCAGGTCTTTGTGGGCGATCCTCAGTTGATGGAGCGTGGCCATGAAGTCTGCCACGGCCTGGACGAAAATCTTCACTTTCTTACGCACTCTGTCTTCTCGGCTGCTAAAGGTCCGAACCATGTATCGATCAAGCTCACTGTACTCAGGCGGCGATTCCATAACCAGAAAAGCTTCCCGGGGGAACCCCCACCGCCTTCTCTCCAGGAGTGCCAGGGGGGTTATCGCGCCAATCCCCCTTACCACCAATCCATTGCCCATCATCCATCCTTTTCTTGCAGCGGGAGTCCTGAAGCGGTCTTTCAACGCGGACAGGAAGCCAGCATACACATACTCCTTGACACAAATCCTCTTTCCCATCTCCTCAAATAACGTAATACTCGTGCGACGGTCCTTTTTGAGCAAAGACGGCGTTTCATGTAGCGCATGCGCTCGGTGCCGCTCAAGCACGTTGAATAGACTTTCAATCTCCCAATGTCGCCGTGACCATATGCGCCAACCATTCCTTTTGGCGACATAGAAACCACTGCTATTCTTGAGACATCTCCTCGTCCTACTCTTCATGTGACGGCGGTAAATCTGTTCTTCCAGTCGTGCAATCCGACGTAGGATCTCGGGGGACCGCCCCTTGAACATATAGCCATCCTCATCGTATAGTCGCAAAAAAGTTTCTCTGTCTTCCCGAGAGAGCCAACCCCGGACCGAATAATAAAATTGCGCGAGTCCCCAGAGCCTCCTGCGTTCCGATACCCTCTTGGTGAATCTGCAGGAGTGAAGGTCGATGACATACAGATCCTCCTCCCCTTTTACCACCAAGATGTTACCCGCATGCAAATCCCGGTGATGCAGACCGGCATCGTGCATACTCCTGAGTAAGCGGGCTGCCCGCAACACATAGTCTTCACCACCCCGCTGGCGAATTGATTCTATCAAGGGCACGGAGTCAGATATAGCCTCTGTCACCAGGAAGGCTTCCTGCAAGACTCCATGTGTTCGTCGCTCTCCCATGGCCAGGGCAGCAGCAGTGGGAATTCCCGCCGCCAGAGCTCGACGTACCATTTCCCATTCTCGTCGGGCCTTGGACGGCAAGAAAATATGCTTTAACCTGTCACCTGGTTTTCGTGCCTTGTATGCCTTCAGGAATAGACTGTGGCTGGGTCCTGAGAAAACGATGGCCGACCGGACCGGAGAATCTTTGACAGCAGCCTGTGACTGGTTCTCCTGAATGAACCGGTCGGGATCCTTCAGCAGCGTATCGGGTAGTGCATGAGCAGCACCTTTAGCAATAGTCCACCGGAGTCCTCGCTCACCTTTTCTGTGGACGCAACCCATCCGCTGCCTCTGTGCTCACCTCTTATCGGTCTCACCGACCAGACCACACTCGGATTTTTTTCGACGGATCAGACGATACCTAGGCTCGGCCCCGTCCTCTCCGTTACACTCATCCAACGCTAGGCCGGGCCGATCAGTAGCTGTTCACAAGCCTGCAGCACCTTGTCCACACCCAGGTTGTTCATACACTGTCTATCCTTGCACCCCTTGAGATAGCAGGGAACACATGGCATTCCCTCTTCTCTTACCACGATACTGGTCTCGTTCTGCGGTCCTACATAGAAAGGGTCCGTGGGACCAAAAATGCCGACTACCGGGATATCCATGGCGGCGGCCAAGTGCATAAGGCCTGAATCGATCCCTGCAAACAATCGTGCACGACGTATGATGGAGCAGAGATGTTTGAAGCCGACTTCCCCAGACAGATCGAGGATATCAAAAGCCTTGGTGTCACTCTTTTCTTGTGCGATGCTAACGATCGTACTATGGGTCTCCTGGTCAGCTTTCCCACCTACAAGTACAGGAGTCAAATCATGTCTCTCCTTGAGCAAGAGGATTAGTCTTGCAAACTTCTCTTCGTTCCACGCTTTAACGCGCCGCCGGGGAGAAGTTCCAGCACAGATAACCACGAACTTCTCCGGGAGCCTGACGTCACAATCATCCTCGTCTGGGGTCAAAAGCCCCACATAGTCGTCTTTCCTGACCTCGATGTTCAGCCTCTGCAACAATTTTCGGTTGTTGTACCATCCATGGTGGCCCTCAACGTTCTCCTTGACATCGAGACAGAAATCCCACGGAGAATGAGAAAATCCAACTTTCGTCTTTGCTCCACTTAATGCGGTGAGAAGGAGACATTCCTCAGACTCGGAAAGCGATACCAACAAGTCGTACCTGTTCCGCCGTATTTGCTGTAACAACGGGAGCTTTTCTGTTAGTCTGCTGGCCCTGGGTATCACTCTGTCAACGTACGGTGACCCAATGAGGAGTTCCCGCAAGTAGGGCTTAACGATTGAATGGATCACGGCATCAGGAAAGTGCTCTCTCAGTGCCTTTAATAGCGGGAGAGAAAAGACGAGATCCCCGATCTGATTCAAGTGTATGACACATATCTTCTTCGCGTTCACAGGACACTGTCACAAAAAGAAGTTGTCGTCTTCCATTTCTTCGAGTTCAGCGACATCTCTCTTTGAATCAATAAGATTGCTGATCCACCAGTTCACATGGTGATAAAAGCATCCAACAACTTTACACTCTTCTTCGGCATCGAAGGTGGCAATGGAGTGGGCCAGCGTGTTTAAACTCTTGTTGAAATTGACCTCATCCACGTATCCATTACTGTCGGCGATTTTGGCCTTTTCTACGCCTCTGAAAGCTGGACAGTGAAACACACCTGATGGCGTAGCGACGGTCCTGAAAAACTGCATATGGCACTGTTTTGGTTGCTTTTTTATCTCACCCAGCTGCTTATTTACCATTGCCCGAAGATTTACACTTTCCAGGATTCTTGGATGATCACCGGCAATGCTTCTTGCTGTCTGCAAATTACTCGTTATGTCTTCCACAATCCTCTGTTGTCTGCCTGCTTCCACCCCGTGAAGAAGCGACTCCTTCTGGGAGTCTTCCAATCGAATCAGGCACGGTTTAAAGGAAACGTAGTCAAAGGAGTATCCTCGAGCCAATTGCACCGCTTCAGCCATTTCGTCAATATTGTGTACCAGTTCATTTCCGTCTACCGTTATTCCCTTCCACACAATAACGAAGGAATAACCAAGGGAGATGGATGAGTTGACCGACTTAACCTCTCGTGCCCCGCGTAATATGTCACTCAGTGTTATGTTGATCTTTGGGCGGTGGGACTTCACGAACGTCTCTTCGGTGCCCGCGTCAATGGAAATTCGGACCCAGTCCTTCTTTTCTAGCAATCCCGCTACATGTGCGACTTTGTCGAGCCTTGAGCCATTGGTCACGATTCCGAGCTGCAGCCCCCTGTTCTTTGTGTACATGACAATTTCTTCGAAGTCCTTATGCAGGGTTGGTTCGCCCCCTCCCACCAGAATGACAGACAACAGGCCATGAGACTGCAGCACATCGAGCATCTGCGTGATATCCTGAAATCTCAGGTGCTCTCCTGTATTGATGATTCTTGAATCGACGCAATGAGGACAGGCAAAATTACAAGCCGAAGTCACATCCAGGTTTATGGATATGGGACCAATGTCTGGTGGGGGCTGCTTCGCATCCTGGCTCTGGCGGCATCGTTGCCATGATACGTACTCTTTGAGTCTTACTATGGTCGATGCCTGTCGCAGTTTCGACCCGAAATCATGCTCTCTGTCGCGCAACCGTTCCATTCATGTTTCCCACAGTGCTTACGAATCTATCATAAATCTCTTTCAGTGACGACATGTTGCTGAGAATATGGGAATATCCTATAACTGGCTCCCGTCGTTCGCTGACTGCTCCTATAAAATCCCGCACCGATAGCTCTACTGGGTCAACTATGCGCAGAGTTTCAGTGTTATAGTTAAAATAAATGTCATACGTCTTCAGATCAAGGGTTCTGTTCACAATCTTCCCATTGAATCCGAACAGAAGCTGACGCGGTTGTCGCTTTTTTTCCACAAGCTCAACGAGGACCTCGCAATTGTTCCCGTCGGACACCCAGGTGAACGTTATGAGTATCCTACGTTGACTCACCTCAAGACGCAGATTTTCTAAGTCTCCACGTCCAATGACAAAATAAAGGATGCTGAGGGCGTGCGGGACAGATTCCGGTATCATCTCCTTTCCACGAACAGTGGGGCACAGTTTGATAAAAAAGGTATCAGCCTTTTGCGCATCGATGCATCCACATAGCTTTTCGTAAAACTGGATCGCAAAAGGCCACTGTGAGTTCATAGCGATGGTCAACTTCTTGCTGCGGGCTGTTTCAAGAAGGCTTTCAGTTAACCCTAGAACATCACCCGTTTCCAGCCAGAAGAAGGGTTTTTCGCAGAAGACATGTACCCCCGCATCGATGCATTTCACGAGATACTCATAATGGGTTGATGACGGCGAGGCTATAACGACGGCATCAGGGCTTTCCTTCTCCACCATCCTGAGAAAGTCCGTATAGGGAAGCGCATCGATTCCATATTTCTTCAGCCAAGAGGCGGCATCGAGCGACGTTTGTTCCGTTGTTCCCAGCACCGATGAGACACGGGCTCCATTCTTGTGAAAAAACCTTCCGATGTATTCTCCTATGCCATTTCTGGCTCTGCGGGCGCCAACGATTGATACCTTCATCACCACCATCACCACTCTGCGCTCTGTTGCACTTTTCTCCGTTATTGTGGGGGCCCAGTTGGAACAGTTAATTACCGTGTATAGTGCACGTGTGGCACGGTGAAATATGAGCTCCCGTAATCTCGATGCGGCAAAAGCCCTTGCACCTGGCTGTGCGACCAGTCATTCAGCCCTTCGCCGGCAAACCTCCTCAAGTACTTGGTAGAGATTCTTGGCACACACGTTCACGGAAAAAGATTCCTTAACCAACTGCCTTCCCCGCATTCCCATCTCCTGTCGCAGCCGAGGGTCTTCGATAAGAGTGCCAAGCTTCTCGACCCACCCGGTGGAAGTTGTAGCCCAAAACCCGTTCACTCCCTCGCACACAACATCCCTGTTAATCCCCACAGGTGTGCAGACTACCGGTACCCCCACCCCGTAGTACTGGAGGATCTTTAATCCGCACTTCCCCCATGACCAAGGATCATTAGAAAGAGGCATCACCCCGATATCTAGAGTCGTGAGATCCTCGATTTCCTCACCTTCATTCCACTTCTTCTTGATGACCGGTATGTTCTTACAATCAAAGAAGCTGTCGCAGATGATCTTCAACTCTACATTATCGTATCTCCTGCCCAGTTCTTCAAAGACATCCCTGATGCTGCTCAAATACGGCAGGGTGGAACGGCTCCCGATCCACCCTATGGTGACTTTTTTCTTCCTCACATGCTGTCGTAACGCATATCTTCCCATATCGATGGCTGTGGGAATTACGGTCACCTGGCTGGTGTATTTTCGGGCTTGATCACGAAGAAACGCGTTGCCCGCAATGACGTGATCTGCAGCCTTAACGATCTGAGCGAACCGCCGTTCGCGCGTCGTGGAATGAGGTGATGATGCTTTTGAATTTCGGTACATGATCGCATCATCAAAGTCATAGACCATCCCTCTGGCCCGCTGCCGGACAAGTCCCAAAAAAAGGGGGCCAGGCCTCTTCCTCTGAAAGAAAACCAGATCGTGTTCTCCGACGTTTCGATAGAGTTTGGCGGAGTCCCTCACATCCTTGGGATAGGTAGCTACCGTGGTTTCAACTCCCTCCTGTTCGAGATACGGAAGATACTGCAGCACCCGGTAACGACTGGAAGGGCTATCATACCCCTGGACAACGAAAAGAATCTTCATCACTGCTCTTTTCTTTGAGCCACAATCACAATAGACTTGGCGAAATCCACATTCAATATTCTGTGCAGAGGATAGAAGAGCGTGAGCCGCACCAGATATTTGGGAACCGAGGCGTTAAAGGTGCGATAGATCCTCAAGACATCGAAACCCTCGCTGAGCAAGATCCCACCCAACTCTTCATAGCTGTAAGCCACCTTGTGAGTGGAGGTCTGCCAAAATCGTGTAGGGTGGTAGATGTTGGGCGTACTGATGACCAGTTTTCCCCCATCGACCAATAGATCTCTTAGCCGCCCCAACATCTTGATCCCATCCTCCAGTTCCAAATGCTCTACTACCTCGAGAAGAATGATAAGGTCAAACTGCTCATCGATCTCGTCCAACGAGTAGTAATCGTGCGGAAACCCTCGATCTATATCCATACTCTTGTACACGACGTCAGGAACCGCTTTCTCGATGTGCTGTTCCATCCTCCGTTCAGCCGCCCCCACATCCAAGACACGCATACCTGGGCGAAGCTGACTCTTTATGAACTTGGAGGGTCTCTTGATCAACGTCAGCGCCCATATGCTGGGATAGGCTCTATGAATCTGCTCTCGACAATCGATGAGAGTACTCCAGTCCAACGTGTCACCTCGTCAGATCGTGCAATACCTTATACGTCTCCGCTCACCCCTTGCGTGGAGAGAAATCCCGTATGCCAAGTACAATTCTCATGAAGAGGAACCTCTCCTCAAACACCGTTGATAGAAATTTTCCATCTCTTGCGCCTGACGCTCTATGCGAAATTCTCGCACGGCCATTTCACGGGCAGCCTGTCCGATACGGCTGCGTAACTGTTCATCTCTCAGCAAGGATAGCAGGGCTTGATGAACAATGCGGGGGTCTTCATCCACGACCAGACCCGTCAGCCCATCCTGCACCAGTTCGGGAAGCATGCCTTTCCGCGCTACGACGGCCGCTTTCCCCATAGCCATAGCTTCCCGGAGCGCCCGAGCTGTCCCATCAGAACCAGGGGTTAGCAAGACAAAAATATCCATGGAGGCCAGAACGTCGACATAGTCCTCTATACGATATCCCGCCAAGATGACATGCGACGAGATTCCCAACCGCTCCATGGGTTCTATGACGCTCTTTTTCATCTGACTACTCCGGCCCACGAGTAGAAGCCGCACCTCGGGAATCTCCTTGATCAAGAGTGATATGGCCTCCAATAGAATATCGGTTCTCCTGTACCCCTGAAATCTGGCCACCATCCCCACCAACGGTGATGAAGGTG
>SMTZ1_10005482_pt1 | contig 12758 bp, 18 predicted proteins | sample DeeMarSWOR136_30_FD_25667 | JGI IMG/M metagenome (IMG submission 25667) | reverse complement strand
AAAATAAAGAAGGAGGTATTTAATGACACCAGAATTAATGAAAATGTTGGCGGTGGGAATGATTGGTAGCCTAGGGTTATTGGGACCGGCGCTAGCTCTTGGGCTTATTGGCTATTCAGCCTTGACAGGATTAGCCCGTAACCCTGAGGCGAGAGGTCCCATATTTACCAATATGATTCTGATTGCTGGCCTGGCTGAGGCTATCGGGATTTATGCCTTGATCATAGCCATCATCCTGGCTATGATTGTGTAGTAGTGTTATTAAAGGAGGAATTATGGAACAGCAAGGTATCCCTATTTCTATAGTAATCTTCTTTTTAGGTGTGATTTTAGGAGCCATGGCTTTGATGGGGTTTATAATGTCGATGGTATTTTCGATGTAACCCAGTCTGAGAGGTGAGAAAAATGGAAGGTCTGGCGAGTCTTGGCATAAATTTGCCAACGCTGCTAGCGCAAATTATAAATTTTGCCATTCTATTTGGGCTTTTATATCTGGTTGCCTATAAGCCTGTTATGAGGATGCTTGATGAGCGCTCCAGGAAGGTTAAGGAGAGTATGGAGCAGACTGAATTTATTAAGGAGCAGGCAGCCCATGCTGAGGAAGAAGCTGAGAAACGAATTGAAGAGGCTAGTAGGGAAGGGCAGGAATTGGTAACCAGGGCGGTGCGAACTGGGGAAGAGATGAGACATCAAGCACAGCAAGAAGCCAGACAGGATGCTGAGGCCCTTATTGCCAGGGCACGGACGGCGATTCAGCGAGAGCGGGATGAGTCAATTGGTGAACTGCGTAGGGAGTTTGCTGACCTGACTATACTGGCGGCAGAGAAGGTCATTGACCGCTCACTGGATAAGGAAGCACATCGCCAGGTTATTGACAAGGTATTGGAAGAGAGCACAACCCAGAAGAAGGATTAGCCTGCTTAATTTAGGGAGTTGGAATGGCCAGAAGGGTTTATGCTAGGCGTTATTCGCAGGCAGTGTTTAACATTGCCCTGGAGACAAGTGAATTAGATAGGTGGCAGTCTGACCTGGGAAAGATTGCCAGTCTAGCTGAGGATGCCGCACTTATTACCGTAATTGAGAGTCCCAAGTTTCATTTTGATGTCAAAGTTGGGCTGCTATCTGAGCGATTAGGTGACGTAAACCCTCTAGCTCTAAACCTGGTTTATTTGTTAGTGAGTAGGGGTAGACTAGCTATGGTAGGTGATATTGCTGACGAGTATCAGCGTCTTTTAGATAGCTACCGTGGTATAGAACAGGCTGAGGTTGTTACTGCCATTCCCCTTGATGATGAAGATAAGCTAAGATTGGCAGAGCGTCTTGGTACTGTAGTTGGTAAGAAGGTAGTGCTCAAGCCTGAAGTAGATTCTAGCTTAATCGGCGGGATTGTAGCTAGAATTGGTGGTAAGCTACTAGACGGTAGCACTCGTAGTAAATTAACAGCTTTAAAGGAGGACTTGGCTGGGGTGGGGAGGTAAGAGGTAGAAGCTAGAGGGAGGTAACTTAGATGACAATAAGAGGGCAAGACATTGTTTCTGTCTTAAAGCAGCAGATTGAGCAATTTGGTAGAGTGGTAACCATGGTGGATGTGGGTACAGTGATTGAGGTCAGTGATGGTATCGCCAGGATTCACGGGCTGGCTGGAGCTAAGTATAATGAGCTTCTTCAGTTTCCTAATGAGGTTATGGGGATTGCTCTGAACTTGGAAGAAGATAATGTGGCTGCCGTTATCCTGGGTGATTACAGTGGGATTAAGGAGGGGGATGAGGTGCGGAGCACAGGTCAGATTGCTGCGGTACCTGTAGGCGAGGCTCTTATTGGTAGGGTTGTTAACGCCTTAGGTCATCCCCTTGATGGTAAGGGTGCAATTAAGACTGATAACACTCGACCTTTGGAGCGTGTTGCCCCCAGTGTTACACTGCGTAAGCCAGTAAATACTCCGGTGCAAACGGGGATTAAAGCTATAGATAGTATGATTCCTTTAGGTCGGGGGCAGAGGGAGCTTATTATTGGTGACCGTTCCACAGGCAAGACAGCTATTGCCCTTGATACCATTATCAATCAGAAGGGTGGTGATTTAATCTGCGTCTATGTAGCCATTGGGCAGAAAACGTCCAAGGTGGCGCGAGTGGTAGCTGCTTTAGAAAGCTATGGAGCTATGGAGCATACTATTGTAGTTACTGCTGATGCCTCTGATTCGGTTGCCTTGCAATATCTTGCTCCTTATGCTGGCTGTGCCATGGGCGAGGAGTTTATGGAGCAGGGGAGGGATGCCTTAGTTATCTATGATGACCTTTCCAAGCACGCTTGGGCTTATCGACAGCTTTCGTTATTACTACATCGACCGCCAGGGCGCGAAGCCTACCCCGGTGATGTTTTTTATTTACACAGTCGCTTACTTGAGAGGGCGGCTAAGTATGACTCTGAACATGGTGGTGGTTCTCTTACCGCGCTACCTATTATTGAAACTCAGGCTGGTGATGTAGCTGCCTATATCCCAACTAATGTTATCTCTATTACTGATGGTCAGATTTATGTGGAAACAGACCTGTTTAATGCTGGTATCAGACCAGCATTAAATGTTGGCTTATCAGTGTCTAGGGTAGGAAGTGCCGCCCAAACCAAGGCAATGAAGCAAGTAGCGGGTAGGCTTAGACTGGAGTTAGCTCAGTATCGGGAGCTAGCTGCTTTTGCTCAATTTGGCACTACTGAACTGGATAAATCAACTAGAGCTCAGTTGGAGCGTGGTCAGCGACTTACTGAAATCTTAAAGCAATCTCAGTATGTCCCTATGTCACTGGAAAAGCAGGTTATGATTCTGTATGCGGCTATTAACGGTTATCTTGATGATGTAGTTACAGATAAGGTTACTGCCTTTGAAACTGATTTCCATAGGTTTATGGAGGCAAATCACCCGGGGATAGGTGAGCGTATCGCCGGGGAAAAAGAGATTACGACTGATATTGAAGAGGCTTTAAAGGCAGCTATTACGGAGTTTAAACAGGGCTTTTTGGGGTAGACTGAAGGGGTGAGGTCAAGGAATGGCTAATATTCGCTTAATTCGCCGCCGGATACGCGGCATTCGGAGCACAGCCAAGATTACCAGGGCTATGGAGATGATAGCCACCTCAAAGATGAGGCGAGCCCAGGAGCGAGGCTTGGCGGGGCGGCCTTATTCAGAGAAGATATATCAAGTGATAGCCGACCTAGCGGCTCTACCTCAGGAAGGTAAGCTGGCGCACCCCTTGCTACAGCGCCGACCGGTGACTAAAGTTGCTGTAGTGCATATCACCCCTGACCGTGGTTTGTGTGGCGGGCTTCATTCCAATATTAATCGTAAAACAGCAGGCTTCATACTGGAGCAAAGTGTGCCGGTTACCCTTATTGTTATTGGGCGCAAGGGGATTGATTTTATGAGACGATATGGTCGGGATATTCGGGCTGAGTTTACCCAGCTTGGTGACCAACCAAGTTTCCTTGATACCTTACCCATATCCCATATTATTATAGATGATTATACTAATGGTGTTATAGATTTGGTTTATTTAGTCTATGCTCAATTCATTTCCACAATGGTCCAGAGACCAATTTTACAGCAGATACTTCCGGTTGAGCCGGCAGCTATACCCACGGCGCAGAATGTGGATTATATATATGAACCAAGCCCTGAGGTGGTGTTAGGTGAGCTTTTACCGCGATTTGTAGAGATGCAGGTATATCATGCTATTCTGGAGTCTATAGCCAGCGAGCAATCAGCTAGAATGGTAGCGATGCGAAATGCTACCGATAATGCCAATGAGCTTATTGAAGATTTAACCCTGATATACAATAAGGCACGGCAGGAGGCAATTACTAAGGAGCTTCTTGATATTACTGGCGGGGCTGCCGCTCTGGTTTAAGTTAGGAGGTTATTATGGGAAAAGGGAAAGTAACTCAGGTAATAGGGACGGTGGTTGATATAGAGTTTCTCCCTGATGAGCTACCAGCGCTTTACAATGCTATTGAGATTCCGACGGATGGTGGTAAGGTTGTGCTTGAAGTTCAGGGGCATATCGGTAATAACTGGGTCAGGTGCCTGTCTCTATCGTCTACCGATGGGTTGGGACGGGGCATTGAAGCTATAGATACTGGTGCACCTCTAACTGTGCCGGTAGGGAAAGCTACTCTGGGTCGGTTATTTAATGTTATGGGAGAGCCCATAGATAACCTTGGTGCTGTTGAAGCTGCGGAGCACTGGCTAATTCACCGGTCTCCGCCTTCATTCGAGGAACAGGAGACATCTACCCAGATGCTGGAGACAGGGCTTAAGGTTATTGACTTGATTACCCCCTTTACCAAAGGAGGTAAGATAGGTGCCTATGGCGGTGCTGGAGTAGGTAAGACGGTTATTATTATGGAGCTTATCCGCAATATTGCCACTGAACATGGTGGTTTTTCTGTTTTCTCCGGTATCGGGGAGAGGTCTCGTGAGGGTAATGACCTGTGGAATGAAATGAAGGCTTCTGGTGTGATTGATAAGACAGTAATGGTCTTTGGTCAGATGAATGAGCCTCCAGCAGTTCGTCTTCGCATAGGACTAACCGGGCTAAGTATGGCAGAGTATTTTCGTGATGTTGAGCATCAGGATGTTTTGCTGTTTATTGATAATATCTATCGCTATACCCTAGCTGGTATGGAAGTGTCAGCTCTACTGGGACGAATGCCCTCGGCTGTAGGCTATCAACCTACTCTAGCTACAGAGATGGGCGAACTGGAGGAGAGGATTACCTCTACCAAGCAGGGCTCAATTACTTCCTTTCAAGCTATCTATGTTCCTGCTGATGATTATACTGACCCTGGAGTAGTAACCACTTTTGGTCATCTTGATGCTGTTATTGCTCTGGAGAGGTCTATTGCTGAACAGGGTTTATATCCGGCAGTTGACCCACTAGCTTCAACCTCCCGTATACTTGACCCACTTGTTGTTGGTGAGGAGCACTATGGAGTAGCTCGTGGGGTACAGCAGGTCTTGCAACGCTACAAGGACCTCCAGGACATAATCGCTATACTGGGTATTGAGGAACTCAGTGAAGAGGACAAGCTTACCGTGTCTCGAGCCCGCAAAATACAGAAGTTCTTATCTCAACCGATGTTTGTTACTGAGGTTTTTACTGGAAGACAGGGAAGGTATGTGCCGATAGAGGAGACAGTGCGTGGTTTTAAGGAGATTCTGGAAGGAAAGTACGATGCCCTACCAGAGCAGGCGTTTTATATGGTGGGGGCTATAGAAGAGGCAGTCGAGGTGGCGAAGAAACTAGAGGCATAGGTTGAATGTCTAGTATAAAGCTTGATATTGTTACCGCTGAGGGGGTGGTTTTTGCAGAGGAGGTGGATATACTTGTTGCCCCAGGCATTGAAGGTCAACTGGGGATTTTACCGCATCACGCCCCTTTGATGACCACCTTAGAAGTAGGTGAACTGCGGGTAAGGAAGGGTGGGGAGGAATTCTTCATAGTTATTTCTGGGGGCTTTCTTGAGGTGCGACCTGACCGGGTAATAGTTCTGGCTGATGCTGCTGAGAGGTCTGAGGAAATTGATATAGCCCGGGCTGAAGAAGCAAAGCGCCGAGCTCAGGAGCAACTTAGTCACCATCCACCTGCGGTTGATGCTGCTCGGGTTGAGGCAGCACTACGACGTTCGCTCGCTCGCCTCAAAGTGGCGGAGAAGAGGAGAAAAAGAAAGCTAGGAACCTAGACTTAATTGGCCTTTTGATTCAAGTCAGTAGTCCCTCAATTACCTCGATAGTTATCCGTCCTTTATTAATGTCAATGGATTTTACTACGTCCTCAATGGCAGGAATAAGTATTTCTCCTTTAGCACTGCTGATTATATAGGTATCATTACTGGCTGCGGCTAGAATCTCCGTGATATTTCCTAATAGTACACCTTGGGTTGTCCATACCTCTAGCCCGATGAGTTGAAAATGGTAGTATTGCCCTTCAGGCAGAGGCTCAAGCTGGCTATGATGTATTTCTACAGGTTGCTCGTTAAGCCGTTGAGCTTCTTCAATACAATCAATGGTGTTAAGCTTAATAATTGCCTTCCCCTTGTGCCAATGGGTGCTGTCAATGGTCATAGGCTGACGCTTAATATAGATCTTTGAACAAGGGGTAAAACGCTGAGGGAAATCGGTTACTACCTTTACCTTTAGTTTACCCTTAATCCCCCAAGGAGCTAGAATTTTACCAATAGTTATAAATTCCGGCTCAGATGATTTCATCCCAATTCTGGGTGGCTCAGTGAGTTATTCCTAGATAATCTCTAGGGTAGCTCTGGTGCCTTGCTTAGCTGCTTTCACCCTGATCAAGGTGCGCATGGCTTCAGCCACTCGACCTTGTTTGCCGATAACTCTCCCTTTATCCTCTTCGGCAACTTGTAACTTAATTATTACACCCTCTTCGGTGGTTTCCTCGGTAACTATTACCTCATCAGGTAGATTGACAATTGATTTGGCGATGTATTCTATTACTTCTTTCATGTTTTCTCCTTGGTTGCTTTGAACTTTTCCATGATGCCTAGCTTTGATAGTAATCTGGCAGTAGTAGCTGTCGGCTGAGCCCCTTGCCTGAGCCAGTTCAGGGCTTTCTCTTCATCTACAACCACCGTTTCTGGGTCGGTTAAAGGATTATAGTGTCCTATAGTAGCAATGAACGCCCCATCCCGGGGAGCTCGCACATCGGCTACTACAACTCGATAACTCGGTCTTTTTTTAGCACCTACCCGTCGCAACCTAATCTTTACCATTTTTACCAGCCTCTTTTTTAGTCTGAATATTTAGGCTATTATGCGCTAAAACTGTATTGGCTGTCAATGGCAGTTAAAATTTGGTGTTTCAAGCTCTCACGCCAAGATTTCAAAAACACCTTTACGAATCATCATCACTGCTATAGCTGCTAAAAGTAGGCCGGCTATTTGGGACACTGCCCGAAGTCCTTGCTCTCGCAACAGGCGAGCTACCCTGTTCGCCTGGGTAAAGACAAGCCAGGCAAATGCCATATTGAACAGGAAAGAAATTATTACAGCGGGAAGAGAATACTGCTGGGTTAGAAGGAGTAATGTGGTCAGAACTGCTGGTCCCACCACCAGGGGTGTTCCTATGGGTACCACCCCAATCATCCGTTTGGAAACATTTGGTTGAAGCTCTACTAATTTGCCGGTTGTCAAATGCCTGATAGCCAAGACTAGAAGAACCAGCCCTCCAGCTATCAAAAAGTCGCCAACGGCAAAACCGAGTACAACAAATAGGCCTTGCCCGATAGCGATAAATACCAAGCCCAGTGCGAAAGCAGTGAGCATGGCGTAGCGAATTGTCCTCGGTCGTTCTGCAGGGTCCATATCCTGAGTCAAGGATAATATGAAAGGCAGGACGCCGATAGCATCGACAGCTATAAAAAGGGGGATAAAACTTAACCCGACCTCTTTTAAAAAGGCGAGAATTGCGCTAGCCATCTACAGTTGACTGGGAATCTTCTTCCTGTCCCTCCATTACATACAATTTTGTAGCTTGCATTACCTTTACTTGTGCCCACAACTCACTACAATGCTTATACTTTCAGTAGCTTCGTCAATAGTAGAGAACGATAAACTTGTCTCTGCTGTGTAATTGCCTTAACTCACTTTTGATTAATCTTAGCATCCCGGGGCCGTCCAGGTCCCATCTTAGCCTCAGCCGGGTTTTATCACCTTGATTTCAAGCTCCTCGCTCACCTCACCGCCCCTGCCATCGGCTACGGTAACCGTAATAATAGAGGTCCCGCAGGCGTTAGGTGCTGTCCAAGTAACAGTAGCGCCTTCTCCGGTAATATTCCCTTGAGCTGGTGACCACAAGTAGCTGAGTTCGTCTCCATTCAGGTCAGAGGCAACACACTCGATAGTACTGGTCTTACCTTGTCTCACCGGTGATGGCTTAGCCGTCAGACTTTCAATAACCGGAGGGTGATTAACAACTACATCAATGGTCAGTTGCGCCGTTGCTTTGCCACGTCTAATATCTGTTACTTCAACTGTGATGGTGTAAGCACCAACTTCCTCAGGAGCAATCCAGGTGACAATAGCTCCTTCTCCGGAGAACTTCCCTCCGCTTGCAGACCAGGTATAGCTTAATTCATCTTCATCTGGGTCTGAGGCAATACACCTAACCTGACAGTCGCCAGAAGGATTAACCTGTTCTTCATCAATAGTAAGACTAGAAATAAGTGGCAGTTGATTAGCCGGGATACAGCCACTAATAAGAAGGATAGCTACAACTGGGATTATTAAACGAGCTAGCCACTTCAGTTGACTACGAGTTTGTCTTATCATATATTCTGCCCTCCTTTGGGTTTAATAAACCATGGTCGAAAGCCTAAAAAGCTGCTGGGGTGAAATTTGGTCAAACCCTAGCTTATAGACTAGCTGTGTTGAATAGGAATGTCAACTTGGTTACCATTGGGGGTAGCGTGTCTTTTCTCTACCAATCTCATTTGCATGTGGTTGTCAGAAGGTTATATAGGGGCTATAATCGGGGTATGAAAGTGGAGAGATTGCACAGCTGGCAGGTTAGTACTACTCAGGCTTTGGACATACAGCAGAGGCTGGCAGAACAGGTATCTAGGAATAGTGAGGTCACCACTCCCCGTTTTATAGCAGGTGTGGATATATCAGCGGGAAAGGCACAGGGGATGGCTACAGCGGCTGTGGTTGTCTTAGATTATCCCGAACTTAGATTAGTGGAAACAAAAGTAGTAAAAAGAAGGCTTGATTTTCCTTACATCCCTGGGCTTCTCTCATTCAGAGAGTCACCACTAACACTAGCTGCTTGCCAAGAGCTTTCTATTACCCCAGACCTCATCTTAGTTGATGGTCAGGGAATTGCCCACCCCCGGCGATTTGGCCTTGCCTCCCACTTAGGGCTCCTTTTAAATACGCCAACAATTGGTTGCGCTAAATCGCGGCTTTGTGGGCAACATGAGGAACCCGGCGTTGAGCCAGGCAGCTATACTGAACTAATAGATAAGGGTGAGACCATAGGGGTGGCGCTGCGAACCAAGCTCGGGGTGAAGCCCATTTATGTTTCTATAGGTCATAAAATTGACCTTCAAACTGCTATTCACTGGGTTTTGAAGTGTGGCTGTGGTTATCGTCTACCCGAGCCTACGCGACTTGCCCATCTAGCGGCTGGAGGAAATCTGGGGCGAGAAAAGGATACTTTAACACTTGGAGCAGGCTATCAAGGAAAGTTTTCAAGTAGAAAAATGTAGGGAGGATAAATGCAGGAGTTGAGGGACATACTAAGCGATTTGCAGGCGAGAATTTCTATGGCACTGGTGCATCTTTGACATTATTGGCAAGGAGGAGAAGATTGCCAGATTAGAGAAAGAGACTGCCCAGCCTGACTTTTGGTTAGACCAGACTAGAGCGCAAGATGTTATGTGTCTTTTATCTGCGCAGAAGAAGGTAGTGCAAGAGTGGCGAGAGTTGGAGAAAAAGGTGACTGACATTACTGAATTAATCCCGCTAGCTGAGGAAGATGCCGTCCTTAATGAAGAGATTCAGTCAGAGATAGGAAAGGTAGCTTCCTGCCTTGATAAGATGGAACTAGAGATGGCTTTTAGCAGTGAGTATGATGCCAGAAGCGCTATCCTGGCGGTTCATGCCGGAGCTGGAGGCACAGAATCTCAAGATTGGGTGCAGATGCTAGTAAGGATGTATCTACGCTGGGCTGAGCGGCGTGGTTATAAGGCCGAGATATTAGATGTTTCCCCAGGCGATGAGGCGGGGATAAAGAGTGCCATTATTGAGGTTAGCGGTGATTATGCCTGTGGCTACTTGAAATCAGAACACGGTGTTCATCGTCTGGTTCGTCTTTCTCCCTTTGATGCTGACCATGCTCGACATACCTCTTTTGCTTTGGTAGAGGTTATGCCTGAAGCTGAAGCAGATATTGATGTAAAGATAGAACCAGAGGATTTGAGGGTAGATGTGTTTAGGTCTAGTGGACCAGGTGGACAGCATATGCAGAAGACGAGTAGCGCTGTCAGGTTAACTCATCTTCCCACGGGGTTGGTGACTACCTGTCAGAGTGAGCGTTCTCAGTACCAGAACAAAGAAATTGCTTTAAGAATACTCCAGGCTCGCCTGCTAGAGGTAGAGTTAGCTAGGAGAGCCGAGGAAAGAGCCAGGCTGAAGGGGAAGCGTATAGCTGCTGGATGGGGCAACCAGATTAGGAGCTATGTCCTTCATCCGTATAAGATGGTAAAAGACCACAGGACTAGTTATGAAACAAGCGATACCGATGCTGTATTAGATGGAGAGTTGGATGACTTCATAACCGCCTACCTCAGATCTATTGTAGGTGAAGAAGGATGATTAAGAAAACCAGCCTATTAGCCTTAGTTTTTTGGCTGCTCTTGGTTTTATTGAGTCCTGGCTTGGTTCAAGCCCAGACTGGGTTAACCATACTAGATAGCTCGGCTCAGGCAGAGTTTCCTTCCAGGCTTATCTTTAATTTATCAGCCGAGAGTGATGTCAATATCACTGATATTCGCCTTCGTTATACTGTTGACCGGGTAAGCTACGCCCAGGTGATCAGTGAGGTCTATATTGAATTTGTCCCGGCTACTATGGTTGATGTTAGTTGGGCTTTGGAAATGGTGAGAATAGGCGGCTTACCCTCTGGAGCTAGTGTGGAGTATTGGTGGCTAGTGGAGAATGCTGGAGGTAACAAGGTTGAGACGGCTCCGATTCGAGTTCAGTTTGATGACACTCGTTATTCCTGGCATAGTTTAACTGAAGGCAAGGTAACAATATATTGGTATGAAGGGAAGGAGTCCTTTGCTCAGGAGCTAATGGCTGCGGCTCAGCAAGCACTGACTAAGCTGGCTGAGGATACTGGTGCTTATCTTGAAAGACCAGCCAAGCTCTATATCTACGCTAATTCCCAAGATTTACGGGGGGCTATGATTTATCCTCAGGAGTGGACGGGAGGAGTAGCTTTTACCAGATATGGTGTTATAGCTATTGGTATAACCCCAGATGATATTAACTGGGGAAAGAGAGCAATTGCTCACGAGCTGGCACACCTGGTCATACATCAGATGACCCTTAATCCCTATAATGACCTGCCTACCTGGCTTGATGAGGGTTTGGCTATGTATGCTGAGGGACTGCTGGCTCCAGTGTTTAGAGCCTATCTTGATAAGGCAATAGCCGAAAATAGCCTTATCTCGGTGCGTAGTTTATCAAGTCCCTTTTCGGCTTATGCTGAGGAGTCCTTACTTTCCTATGCTCAGAGTTATAGTCTGGCGGAGTTTCTTATTAATAGTTATGGGCAGGACAGGATGCTTGAGCTGCTTCTTATCTTCGAACAGGGCAGTGATTACGATGAAGCCCTAGACAAAGTATATGGCTTTAATATGGATGGTCTGGATGCTTTGTGGCGTGATTATGTTATCATTCCGGCTCAACCGATTGAAAAAGGGGGGATGCATCCGGCACTGATTGGGACATTAGCCGCACTGGCTACCGGGTTTGTTTTAATATTGGGGCTGACTATTGAAAGCTGGGTGTGGAGGCGAGGCTGATGAAGATGTCATTAACTTATGGTGAACCTCAACCTTTTGTACCCCCCTTCCGGTATTCAGTCGCTTATTTCAGTCGACTTTCCACTGCATTCCAGTTTATGTTCCTAAAAAAGGCCCATCCTATATTGCTCAACATCGAACTTGCTCCAATCAATACCTAAGGCCTCGCCAATTCGTTTGGCTTCTTCGGTAGTGAAGTGCTTTTTACTTGTCATATGCACCCCCTAAGTTTCTATTCTTAGGATAATCTTAGGTCTTGGCAATAACGTTGTCAAAGCTTCCTTTCTGCGACTAGGTATTTCTCAGGGTCTTGGTCAAAGGCTTTCTTACAACCTACGGCACAGAAGTAGTATTTCTTTCCCTTGTACTCGGAGGTAGCGGCTGCCTTGCTCTCCTCGACCTCCATCTTGCAAACTGGATCAATAGCCATTGAGACACCTCCTTTGGTTAGTCTATGAATTTGGCTGGCTTAAACCTTCTTAGACGGAGTGAGTTGAATACGACGGTTACAGAGCTAGCGGCCATTGCTGCCGCAGCTAGGATTGGATTCAGGAATCCATATTTGCCCAGAATAAAGTGAAGCCCTGAGGGTACACCGGTTTGGCCGAAGGCGAGGTATAATACGCCTGCTGCCACTGGGATAAGGGTAGTATTGTAGGCAAACGCCCAGAAGAGGTTCTGCCTAATGGTTTTCATGGTGTGCTTGCTCAGGGATATGGCGGTTACAATCCCTTCTAAATCACCGCTAATCAGCGTAACGTCTCCTGTCTCTATGGCGACATCAGTGCCGGTACCGATAGCGATACCCACATCCGCCTGAACCAGTGCTGGGGCATCGTTTATACCATCACCTACCATTGCCACTACCTTTCCCTCATTTTGTAGCCTTTTTACCTCCTGAGCTTTATGCTCTGGGAGCACCTCGGCGAGAACATCGTCAATGCCTGCCTCTCGGGCAATAGCCTCAGCAGTGCGTCGATTGTCTCCGGTAAGCATAACTACCTTAATTCCTAACTTGTGTAGCTGTTCCAACACCTCCCTGGCATTGGGTTTGAGAGTATCGGCCAGAGCAATGATTCCCACTACCTGGCTATCTAACCCGAGAAACATCACTGGCTTGCCCTTTTCCCACAGGCGCTCTGCTTCTTCCCCCAATCC
>SMTZ1_10015463_pt1 | contig 12759 bp, 15 predicted proteins | sample DeeMarSWOR136_30_FD_25667 | JGI IMG/M metagenome (IMG submission 25667) | reverse complement strand
CTATTCTAATCATACCGGCTTTTGGGAATCCGGCCGATGCTATGTTTATGCCGCCCACGTTTGCTCCGGTTGAACGGCTTATTAGCAACACAACGGCCTACGTCAAAGAAAATCCGGAAATGCCGCATGGATATTACATCCTCGGACGAATACACTACCTGGCCTTTGTCAACAAGGCCTCCAGCATCATGGTCTGGAGACACAAAGAATTGGGTATTTTTCTTCATCAAACGATTGAAGCCGAGGCAATAAAAATAACGCTTAAGGAATTTGGATACCCATCCCTTCCTGATATTCCCGAATCAGAACGCACCCGCTTCTGGGATGCCGTACGGAAGAAGAGAAATCAGCTTGAGCAAGAACGCTGGCAGCCTGCAAAAGAGAGAAAACTCAATGAGAAAGAGTTGGTAAACCACGCAGCCACTGCAGTGCGGAACTTCAAAAGAGCCATCAAAATGCAGCCGAAAACCGGCTTGTATCATCTTGGCCTGGCCAGTCTGCTCGAACAGTACGTCGAATTTCTCAGAGAAATAAAAGCGGACAAGGTGCCGGAAGAGCTAAGGAGCGTAATTCTGGAAAGGGCCAAAGATATTTATCACACCGCCTACAAGCTTTCGATAATGAGTGATTTGATGTCTCAACAGCGGCCTATTACCGGATTAGAAAGTCTGGTAGGTTATGAGGCGGGCAAAGCGTTTATTCGACTTTTAGAAGCAGCCGGCTCAATTCCCAATGATGAAACGGACAGGATTGCCAAAGTGAAAAAGGATTTGAAGAAACTCGAAGGTTTGCCTCCCGGGCCAGTAACGCCAATCATATTTTCTCTGGAAAAACATTGCTCATTGTCAGATTTGTTGGCGCCGGATTTACGAGTACGCTTCGACCTCGATGGAGATGGCGTCGTTGAGCTGTGGCCCTGGGTTAAGCCGACAACAGGTATTCTCGTATGAGACCCGGCTGGCAAAGGGTCGATTACTTCCGGTCGACAGTTATTCGGATCAGTATCCTGGTGGCTGTTTTTTACCGATGGTTACCATGCCCTGGATGCCCTGGATGACAACCGCGATGGTGTGTTAAGCGGCTACGAGCTTAAAGGAATATCCGTCTGGTTTGACCGTGACTGCGACAGCAAATCCGACTTCGGGGAAGTTGTACCGCTTGAAAAATTGCCGATTATGTCACTGGCAACGAAGTCCTGCGGCAAAGACGGAGATTGCCCTATGAACATATCAGGCCTTACACTCACCGATGGCCGAAAACTGCCGACGTATGACTGGCTCGCTTCGCCCGTTAAAATGCAATCGCAATAGTCACTGAAAGTAGAAGAGGCAAAAGCAGGATTAAAATGGCGCTTCGAATGACAAAATGGCTGGACTGGCTGGGCTCAAAAGCTCCTTGGCAGTTCGTAGGCATTCTCTACCTTGTACGATGGTGCTTCATTATCCCTTATATGATAGCTGCTAAATTCCTTTTTACCAATGCCCAGATTTCGAAGGCAACACTGCCGAATCTTTCAGGAGTAAACCCGGTCCTGTTATTCGCCAATTTCGTAATCATTGCCCCGTTACTTGAAACTCTCCTCGAGTGCTCGCTGCCATTTTTTATTCTATCCCTCATTTACAGAAAAAAGGGGAAACTTTCTGCCCGTCCCTGGTTGTTTATTTTTATATCTGCGATGCTGATGACGCTGTTACATCCCATTCTGGCAGCACTTATACCCGCATTCGTTACCGGCCTTTTCCTGGCCTACTGCTATGCCCATTTCGCCGCCCGCAATTTCGTTGCCGCACTGCTGTATACCACAGCATTTCACGGAGCAATAAATATAATTGGCTGGTCAATGATTATGTTGGGCGGCGGCGCCTGATAAGTCCCGCTGCTGTGCGATTTTAAGTCTGTAATGCCGCTTTATGTATATTTCGGCCTGCATTTCAAGTGGTCGCGGGTTTCCTCGAAGATGTCCCAATGGCCTGATTGTAGGATGCTGTCCTTCGTAATGCTGCGTCGTTGGTGGCCGTCATCAATTACTAAGCAGCCGGACTTTTTAGTGATTCTTTTCAGCTCTGCCAGGAATTCTGTGTGGTTCTTGATAATGTGAAACATATCAATAGCACATACTACGTCTGCTAATCTGTCAGGCAGACCGCTGTCATATCCGCTTGCCAATACAGCTTCGATGTTTGTTAATCCATATTTGTAAATCTTGTCCTTCACGGCTTCTACGGCCAGCTCGTGAATATCCACCGCAAAGACCTTTCCCTGGCTGCCGACGAGTCGTGCTAATCGCATTGCGTACCTGCCCGGGCCGCAGCCGTAATCTACGACCATCATTCCCGGCTTTACTCCGAATTTTTTTACGCGTTTGTCGATGTATGGGTATATGAAGTCTATGACGTGAAAGATAACGTTCATAAACTTGAATTGCCAGTCCGGCATCCTCTCGCTTTTTCTTTTCAGTGCCATCTTGTATAAGCCCAGGCGTGCCTCCACTCACCAATCACCGGTTAGCGTTCGTCAAAGCCGAATTGAATCAGCAAACACGGTTTGAAATTCCGACTCTTGTGCTGTTTCAGTGAGAGCGCGGTTAATACGCTGGATGGCCTCGTCGATCTCCGCAGGGCTCTTGAAGCCGATAACGACCGCATCAAGTAAACCACATCCCATAGCAAAGCGTATTGACCTTTCGCGGTCCTCGGCCTTTGTAAAATCTCCATCGCCTATGATTTTCATCCCGATGATGCCGTGACGGTTGTTGCTCATTACCTTGATTTGCTCCATCACTGCAGCCAAATGTGATACATCGCTTTCTGCATCCCAGCGCTCGGTGGGAGTATCAATATGAGCTCCCTGTGGATTAATGCGAACGAGATTGACATCGACCCAATCGAGCTGTGCGGCCAGAGTTGTAGCCGGAAGACTGTGGCACGAGATGCCATGGGCACGTATTATCTTTTTCTGTTTGGCCTCTTCGAAGGCGTCCAGGAGACGTTTGCGCTCTTCGTCCCAGTTGTTACTAACCCCGCAGTGAACAAGCAGGCTGTCGATATAATCGACATTCAATTCCCTGCGATAACGGTCAAGGACCTCCAGCGGCTTTTCCGGAACTCCGGGCATCTTCGACTGAATGAAGAGCTTCTCTCTGGGCAGCGGCTTTATCGCCTCCCGGACCATTTCGTGCGTCCTGTAGTTTTGTGCAGTATCGATATAAGTGATTCCCTGGTCGTAGGCATATTGTATGAGTCTATTGAATTTTTCAGGCCCCAGGGCTCTCTGAATGCTGCCGCCTTTGGAACCGGTACCGATTCCCAACCGACTGAGCTTCAAACCTGTCTTGCCGAGCGTAACTTGGTCAACGGCTGTGCGCCCAATCTTTCGTTCGGAAATTTGCGGCCCCCGGCAGGACAAAAATGCAGCACCGGCAAGTGCTGCTGCGCCCTTGATAAATTGACGTCGGGTGATTTCTTTTCTATGCATAGGTGAACTCCTTATATAAAAACTCAAGTAAACAAATCTAAACGATGGTATTTTAGTATACGGTACTCGTTTGTCTCAGTTTACTAAATTTATCCCAAAACGTAACTACCTTATATTCAACCTTATTCATCTCCAGCTTATTCGTTTTCGCTTTTTTGCCTTTGTGTTTTAAAAGTTCATCGAATCTGCAAATACGTCCTGAAACTCCTTTTCGTGTGCAATTTCAATGTACTCTATTTTTCGGGCTAATTCTTGCGCCTTTTCCCGGCAATGTCGGCTTAGGAGTATCATCTGCGCCCCGGCACTGGCGGCGTTGCCGACAAAATGGATACGCTCCGTCGGTACATCAGGCAGCAGCCCTATCCGCAGCGCACTCTCCCGTCGGATATAATTGCCGAAAGCACCCGCTAAAAAAATCTGCTGGATGTCAGCATCGATGATGCCGACCTTTTTCTGCAAAAGTTTGATGCCGGTCCGGATGGCCGCCTTGGCAAGCTGAACCTGCCGGATATCCTTTTGAGTCAAGAATACCGTTTCAGCATCGGTGCTGTCTGTCAGAATAAAGACCGGCTCGCCGATTTCGATGCGTATGCGAGAGGCAATAGACACAGGTACACTATCGGCCAGCGTGCTCGCATTAACAAACCGGCCGCTTGCGTCAATGATACCGAGCTCCAGCAGCACCGCCACGGCGTCAATCAGGCCGCTGCCGCATATCGAGCGAGCCGGGCAATTACCTATCACGTCCAGAACGATGTCATCCTCGCCTGCGACGACCGCTTCTATCGCCCCTTCGGCCGCCCTGCTGCCGCAGGCTATACGTGCTCCTTCCAGAGCCGGCCCGGCTGCGCAGCTTGCCGCATAGAGTTTATCGCCGGTGCCGAGTACAAGCTCACCGTTTGTGCCGATATCGACCGCCAGCGTCATTTCTTCAGCCGAATCGATATCGACCGCTAATGCGACAGCGGTGGTATCTGAGCCGACAAAGCCGGCTATATTGCTTGCTGTATGGATATTGCCGGCCCTATTTATTTGCAGCACCATATCATCGGCAGGTGTGTCTTGAGCATCGAGACAGAAGGCCTTATACGGTGCAAGACCGAGCTGCTTGACAGGCAATTTAAGGAATATGTGGTTCATTGTCGTATTGCCGACGACCGCAACTTCATATATGCTCTCTGCATCTGCGCCGGCCTGTTTGCAAAGCCGGGCAATCAGTTCATTTACGCAGTTAATTATTGTCTCGTGCAGTTCGGTTAATTTTGCATCGGTTTCGGCGTAGGTAATTCTGCTGATGACATCATCGCCGTATCGGCTTTGCGGATTTAATTCCGCCACGGTTGCAAGGCTTCGGCCGTCCGTCATATCAATTAACCTGGCGACGACCGTGGTTGTGCCGATATCGACCGCCACGCCGAATATCGGAGCGGCGGAATCGCCCTGCAGATATTTTTTATATATGTCGGGCTGGATTTTGTCTTTTGTATCAATACCTTCCGCGAGGATTTTCTGCTCGAAGAACCTGGAGCCGGCCGGTATTGTTACTGTAAGGTCGCTTTGAATATGATACTGACAGGCCAGGACCTGCTGAGAGTCCGGCTCAAGGTTTACGAGGCACTTTTCACAGATGCCCTTGCCGCCGCAAATCGTGTTCAGGATTATGCCGGCCTGGCCCGCGGCTTCCAGAAGTGTCGCTCCTGCGTGAATCGAAATTTTCTTATCATCGGGCTTGAAAGTTATAGTGAAGTGTTTCATTTATCGTATTGCGTAGCTCTGCCAAAGGTATTGCGTATATCATATCGCGTATATTTTACGTAATACCCGATACGCACAACGCACAGCTTACAATCAGCGGATTTTATGTCGTATTTTCCAGCGGGAGTGTCTTTTTTTACTGCCCACCTTTCGTCTGCGCCTTGATTTTGCCATTTATTTCTCCAAAAAATACCCGGAAATCTTTCCTGCAAAACGCTTTTAAGAATTTGGAATATATGGTATTATAACGAAATGTAAAAGTAAAAAGTAAAAAGGGCAATTTTTTTCTTTAGTTTTTTGCCGATTTAGATTGGGGTGCGAAAATGATGCAATGCAAAGATTGCGAATTGTGCGAGATTGGTCCTGAAGGCCAAAGAACTTTCAAATGCGACCCGTTTACTAATATCAAGGAGCCGGAGTGCATAGCCAAATGGCAGCTAATCCGTCTTGATATGCTGGTAGCCAGCTATCAGAAGATGCTCAAATGGTACGGGAAGTTAGCGCCACTACAGGATAAACTGTTCAAGTATATGAAGAGAGAAATCGAGGATATCGACGAGGCTGAGCGGTGGAAGATTGAGGACGAGGACGAGGAGAATGAGGAAGAAGACGGCTGAGGAGACGGTGCAAATCGAACCTCCCATGGGAAAAAATCATCAGATTTTTCCTCATTTATGCAATAAATATGCAATAAATCAATTCCGGACACCGTCTTTAATTATGGAAAAAAGCGCTTAAATATGACAAAGAGCGACAACTTAGCCCGGATAATAACCGGATGTAAGGCCGGTTCGGCGGAAAGTTTTGCGCAATTGGTTGACGTTTACGCAAGCCGATTTTACGGTTATTTTTACCGATTAACGGGCGATAAGGAGGTCAGCGACGAACTGCTCAGCGAACTATATGTCAAATTGGTGGAGAAAATCAGTTCTTACAAGGGTGGCTCTTTTGAAAGCTGGTTGTTCAAAATAGCAACAAATATTTTTCACGATTACTTAAGGGGCAAGCAGCGAAGGAGAAAATTACTGGAGGTCCGAAAAAGACAGCTTGAATCAAGGAAAAAGAAAAAAGAGGTTAAAAAGTCCGATAGCGAGATAGCTGATAAATTACAGATTCAGCTTGAAAAGCTGGATACAGATATGAGAGAATTGGTAATGCTGCGTTTTTATTCACAGTTGAAGCTGAAGGAAATAGCAGAAATGCGGTCTGAGCCCATAGGAACGACATTGTCAAGACTGCATCGGGGCGTGAAGAGACTGCGGGAATTAATGGAGCGATAATGTTATGAACGCTGAAAACAAGGAAAATCTGAAGGAGCTGTTCGAGAAATTCGTCGGCGCTGAACAGGCTGAAAGGATTGCTGATGATATTCGCAAGGCCGAGCAAATCCTCAGCGAGTATCCTGCGCCTGCACCCGATGATGTGCTGATAGCTGATATAAAGGCCCAAATCGCAGAGGCCCTGCCGCACGGGCAGGTAAATGTTTTTAGAAGAATAGCTTACAAGACTGCCATCGTCGCGGCGGCGGTTATTGTCATAGCAGCTATAAGCGTAAGATTGTTCGACAAAGGGCCTGTGGAAGTTACATACGCCTCAATGATACCTGATGCGCTCTGGGAAAGCAGCGATATCTCCGCCGACTATGTCGAGCTGGCGATTTTAAATGCCGAAATTGAACAGATTGAAGGCGAGGCGATGGCTCTGGAATTGGGCGAAAACGGCGGTAATGGCCAGGCAGACGTTGCAGAAATAGAGATGGAACTTATAGCAATTAACAGTGATTTTTGGAAGGGGTAAAAGGAATGAAGACAGGTTACGGAATCATTTTAGTTCTGGCGATAGCAGCAGTGTTAACAGTGTCTGCCCTGCCCTGCCTTGCTGAAAGAGGAAGCGAGGAGAAAAAAGAAGATATCTGGACAGAGGACGAGCCAAGAGGACCAAGAGGAGACCCAGCAAGAGGAGGGCCAGGACGTGGCCCGGGCCTGGGACGAAGAAGGTTCGAACTCACGGATGAGGAAATTGACCGCATTATGGAGGGCTTGAAAGAGAAAGATCCGGCAAAGGCAAAAGAATTGGCTAAGCTGCGCCAAGAAGAGCCTGAGAAGTTCAGAGAAGAGCTTGGAAAAGTTATGCGGACGCCTTTCTTAAATGGCTGGAAGAAAATTACCCTCCGGAAGCAAAAATACTGGCAACATTAAAAAAGGAGAAAGACCCGGAGCTTTATATAACGGCCTTTGACCGCACGATGGAAAAATATGGATACATTTACGGAGCATGGACGCAAAATCCAGAATTGGGTCGAGTTCTTAAAGAAAAGTTGGAACTTAAGGAAAAGCGAGATAAACTGCTCGGGAAAATCAGGGATGCACGTAATGAAAAGGAAAAGAAAGAGCTAACAAGACAGTTGCAGGAAGTGGTCAGCAACAGGTTTGACCTGATGGTAAGAGAAAAGCAAATAGCATACAAGCAACTGCTCAGAAGACTTCAAGAGTTACAAAAACGTGTGGAGGAAAGCCAGGCTGAGGTCGACAAGTGGATGGACCCCAAATTCAAGAAACAGAATGTGGACGCACGAGTGGAAGAATTGATAGGTCGAACTAAAGGCCTCAAGTGGGACTGATTAATTGGTAAATGGTAATTGAAAATTGAAAAGACAAGAGAAAAGAAATAAATAGATTTCTGTGCCTGCCTTAGCGAGGGTGACAACCCCGCGCAGGAATAACAATCAGGAAAGCAAGGCCTTACGGATTTTTCGTAAGGCTTTGTTTTTATAGTTTGCTTCGCATTTGTTCGGCCTTGGTGGCCTGCTTGAGTATCTTTTTTTCCTTTGCTGTTAAGCTGTGGATGCCGGTCTGATGAACCTTTTGCAGGATGCGGTCGAGTTCTACTTGCAGCCTGCGCCGCTCGGCCATTTTCTTCTCCCATCGGCCTGCCCGGAGTTTCAATCTTAGTTTATCTCGCCAGGACTGCGAAGACACATAAATAGCCCCTAACGCCATACCGCCCAGGTGCGCGGCTTCACCGCCGGCATTTTCACCTGTAATAATTCCGAAGACAGCAAGCAGGGTCAATATAAGTGCAACTACTCTGATTGGCAGCGGGAAAAAGATAAAAAGTACTACAATTTGGGGAAAGAGTATCGCGCAGGCGGCCAGTACGCCGAGTATGGCCCCGGACGCGCCTACCAGAGGAAGAACACCGTGTATGGGATGTGGTGAAATTATTTTGAGTCCGAGCAAGAGCGGGTAAACCAGCCCGCCTACCATACCGCAGGCAAGATAAAAGACCAGAAATTTCCTGCTGCCCCAATGGCGTTCAAGTGTGGAGCCGATGAAGTACAGGACGATCATATTAAAAAGGATGTGGCTGATGGGGCCGTGGAGAAATTGGTATGTTACAAGTCGCCAAATCTGCAAAGTCATTCCGCCAGTGCGGGGATAAACTGCAAACCAGTTGACCAGCAGTCTGTCGGCTCCTAAAATCTGCACAAAATACACCGCTACATTTATAATCAGCAGCCACTTGACCACCGGTGTAATGCGGGGAAATGCCATCCGCATCTGCGGTGCATAGCGAGATTTAGGCTGGTAATCTGCACGAGTATAATCTCTATCGTAAAGGCCCATATTTTACTTGTATTGCGTATATTGTATATCGTATTGCGTATAAGGCATCTGTATCTTTTTATCGTTTATATGTTACTTCGGTTGTTGTGTTCTCATTCTTTGAAATATTAGCATTAAGACCAGGCCAAAAATCGCCATATAAATCCCGAGGTTTTGTGAAACGGTACCGCCTTTGTAAATCGCCCACCAGCCGTACTCAAACGGATTATCATCGCGGAGGAATTCTATGAAAAAACGGGTGATGCCGTAAAGTATGAACATCAAGCTGAAGATTTGCCCTGGTTTGACGAAGAGTTTTTTACCGTTTTTCGATTGGGCTGCACTCTGCGCCCTTCGCCAGAACAGATAAAGTACAAGGCACAAAAAGGCGGCATTTATGGATGAATACAACTCGGTCGGGTGGACAGGCAAGCATCGATACCGGCCTTTTTCAACCATATTTTTTTGTTCCGGCGTTAAATGTTCCTTGGATTTTAAGTCGTAGGGTGGTATGCCATTTTCATTGTTATTGGAAACGGAAAATTCGGGCGGTAATTTTAAGTGAGGCATAGGACGGTTTCTTTTTGGATTCCAATATATCTGGCTTTTGTAAGCGTGTGAGCCGTATGGGAAGCGGACGGCCCAGGGCAATTCCGTCGGTTTGCCAAAACAGCAGCCGTTGAGAAAGCAGCCGATTCTGCCGAAAACGAGCGCCAGCATCAGGCCTATAGCTAAAATATCAAAATACCGGCGAATGGGGAGCTTAAGGTGCCAGAGGTAAAAGAAGATGACAGCCAGAGCCAAAATTACCCCGCCATAAAGCTCCAGGCCGCCCTGCCAGATAGCAAAAATATAAACCCAGTCTCTAATCTGAAACTCATCGAGATGATGGACAACGTAAAATATGCGTGCGCCTGCCACTCCGGCTATCAGGGAGTAAAGAGCTGCGTTAGTAATGATATGAGGGTCGGGCGTTATATCGCGGCTAAGATATCTTATCAGGTAGATAGCGAAAAGAAAACCAACGACCATCATCAGGCCGTAACTCTTTACGGTCAAATGGGTGAAAGGTATTTCAAAAAGTTCCGGATACATTTAGTTTGTCTCTCGCTGCCCGCAACTCTTCCGAGTCACGAAGCCTATGTTACTATGAGCCGTGTTTTATCTTATTATTTTCGTCGAGGACGACGACTTTCGGTTTAAGTTTTTCAGCCTCCTGGGGCGTATAGTAACCAAAGGCAAAAATGATGACAGTGTCCTTTGGCTTGATGAGCCGAGCGGCTGCGCCAAGTATGACGACCTGGCCGGAATCGGCTTCCGCAGGAACAGCGTAGGTCTCCAGCCGACTGCCATTGTTTAAATCGGCTACCAAAACAGACTCGTAAGGCAAAATACCGACCGCTTCCATCAATGTTGAGTCTATTGCGAGACTGCCGGCATAATGCAGCTTGGTTTCGGTAACCGTTGCGCAATGTAACTTACTTTTTAATAGCTTTACAAACATAAGATATTACTCATTGTCTATAACAATTCTCTAAATTCGTCCACAGTTAGTCCAGCCTGGCGTATAATGGCCCTTAAAGTGCCTTTTGCAATTTCCTTATGATCCGGCACAGTCAATCTACGATGGGGAGGATTTTCGTGCCTGAGAATAATATGGCTCCCAGTTCTATGATCTATGAAATAACCCATCTTTCCCAATGTCGTGCAGATTTGCTTGCCGGACACCACTGGTAATTTGCTCAAATTGTCACCTCAACAATTTCTTCCTCGATTGATGGGGGAATAGGTTCATTATGTTTCTTTAGGCTCTCCAAGTATCCCTTAATGGCATCTTGAATATTCTCAAGAGCTTCCTTTCGACCTCTGCCCTGAGAAACACACCCAGGTAAAGAAGGACATTCAGCAACAAATACCCCGTCTTCATCCTGCTCAATAAGAATTCTGTATCGCATAATTTACCAGCTCCTTTAATTTTGCTATATCCGATTTCAGCTAATGTGGTTTGAGTTAATCACCATTATACATTGTTATTTATTTGAGTCCACCAGAATGTTGTCGATTAGTCGAGCGGGGCCGATTTTAACAGCGACTGCTGCGAGAACTTTGCCGGCGATACGGTCGGTGCTTTGCAGCGTTTCGGCGTCAACAACACTTACATATTCTATCTTTATTAACGAGGCCCGGCTTAGTATTTTGCGCATTTGGGTAGTAATTTTTCGGGTGTCTGTGATGCCGGCTTCTATCATCTTGCGGCATCGTTGAAGGGATTTATATATTAAGGCTGCATCTTTTTTCTGCTCTTCAGTGAGATATTTATTTCTACTGCTGACGGCCAGGCCGTCGTGCTGGCGAACCGTGGGGCAGATAACGATTTCCAAAGGCATATTTAAATCAGCGACCATTCGTTTAATAACGATTGCCTGCTGGGCGTCCTTCTGGCCAAAAAATGCAACATCTGGGACAACGATATTGAATAGCTTGGCACAGACGGTTGTTACTCCGCGGAAATGTGTCGGGCGAAACCGGCCGCAAAGCGATTCAGTCAGTTTTTCGACGTTTACCCAGGTGACATTTTCAGACGTATACATTTCCTCGACTGTGGGAGCAAAAACAACATCCACCCCTGCCTCTCTGCAAATTTTCAGATCGGCCTCCAGAGGTCGCGGATACTTTTCAAAATCTTCGCCGGGGCCGAATTGTGTGGGATTGACAAAGATGCTGACTACGATAAAGTCACATTTTTTCTCCGCCGCTTCAATTAGCGAAATGTGGCCGATATGAAGCGCCCCCATTGTCGGCACAAGACCAATTGTTTTGCCTTTATTCCTTGCTGCTTGGACAAGTGCTCTTACCGATTCTACTGTTTCTGCAACTTCCATTATACTACAACATAACTTCTTATTTGATTTGCTAAATCTTTGATATCGGCGTCTCGCGCGCAGTCTAATTTTGACATCTGTTTACGAATAACGGGACAGGTTTTCCAATGGCCGAAGAGCCGCTCGTAATCGGAATTGAGGGCCTCTAAAAATTGCGGCTCTATTTTCTGCTCGTAAGGACGGTTGCGACTGTGGATACGCTCCAGACATTTTTCCAGTGAGTCCTGCAGATATATTACCAGGACCGGAGCAGCAATCTTTGCACTGAACGGAGGATAAATTTTTTCATAGAGAGCCAGTTGCTGCGCATTGAGCAGCCGTCTTGCATAAATGAGTTCCTTGTCAAAGATATAATCACTGATGGCAAGTTGTCCCTTTGCTAACGAGTCGTGGTTAAGCTGTTCGATTCTGCTGGTAAGAAAATATATTTGCGAATCCAATGCGAGCTCTTTTTTACCGGCATAGACATCCGGCATAAATGGGTTCGTGTCGTAAGCTTCAAACAGCGCTTTACAGCCAAGCGAACTCGATAGTTTTTCTGTTAATGTAGTTTTCCCAACGCCGATAATACCTGCGAAGCTGACGAGCTGCGGCAGATTGGGATTGGGAACAAAGTCGTTACCGGCGAGCCGCCCTGCCAATTCAGTCATTGGTTCTTTTATAACCGGGTGGAACAATTCGGGGTTGAGCCGGCAAAGATCTTTAAGTACGAACGAGCGCAAGTGCATCTGCGGATGTGGCACGGTTAATCCGGGATGATTTATGACGTTACTGCCAAACAGTAAAAGGTCCAGGTCAATAATTCTCGGCGACCATTTTTTTTCTCGCACCCTGCCGAGCGAGGTTTCAATGTCGGCCAGTTTTTTGTGTAAATCTTCTGCGCTTAGAGTGGTTTTTATTTCGGCAACTGCGTTTAAGTATTTGGGCTGATTTGTATTACCGAGCGGTTCAGTTTCGTTCGGGTCAGTTACGCGGGCGACCTCGATCTCTTTAGTTTCGGCAAGCATCTTAAGGGCGCTGCTGATAGACTTTTCTCTATCACC
>SMTZ1_10008736_pt1 | contig 12759 bp, 10 predicted proteins | sample DeeMarSWOR136_30_FD_25667 | JGI IMG/M metagenome (IMG submission 25667) | reverse complement strand
AGGTTGAGAAGCTGGACTATGAAAACCGAAAGGCCTATGTCAAGCGAAGCAAGGCCGACTACTATACCGATGCCGTAAGCTACACCGATGTTTCAATCTTGGAGGGCTTTGAGGAGAAGAGGGAATGCGGGATCTCGGTCGAACACGGCGAGGTGGCTGTATCCACTAAGGTGGTGGGCTTTAAGAAGATCAAATTTTATACCTCGGAGAATGTGGGTTATGGCAAGGTCCACCTTCCCGATCAGCAAATGCATACCACCTCATATTGGCTCACCTTCCCGAGAAGAATTTTGGATGACATGCCGTTCAATCGATGGGAGATTATCGACGGGGTATTGGGCATAGCATACGCCTTACATTATATCGCTTCACTTCATCTCATGTGCGATATCAACGATATCCAGCGCTAGGTGATCGGGGAGCCCGCTGGTTTGCAAGGTTATCCCGGGAGAGCAGGGGCGTTTACAAATCTAAGACGGGAATGGAGGAGGTTTCCATAGATGGTATCGATCCCTTCGAGCCAACCCTCTTTATTTACGATAATTATCCGGGGGGGATAGGGTTTAGCCCTCAGCTTTTCGATGGAAATCGGGAGATCTTGGGGAATACCTTGAGGCTGATCTCCCGCTGCGGGTGTCAATCCGGGTGTCCGTCATGTGTTGGCCCCACCGGGCAAATGGGGACGAAATCCAAAGAAATAGCCCTGTCTTTACTTGAAAGGGCATTGGAGAACGGTGAAGATAAGGGATAAATGTGAACATAAGGGATAAATGTGAAGATAAGGGATAAATTGGATTCCCTCTCCCCTCGGAAAGGCAATGGGGAGAGGGCTCGGGTACTATCCGATTTAAGGAGGCAGTTGGAACGGCTTGCCATACCGAGGAGGGTTGCAGCGACCGCAGACGCATATCCTCCCCGGGGGAAATCCATTGAGGAGCTGGTGGATGGTCAGTTCCTCTCCACCCCCTATGGTGAGATCTTCGCGACACGGGAGACCTATGGTTCCGGGTATCGACACGGAGCTACTCTCCTGGGAGAGTTATTAGAAGTCCCCCACTACCCCGCCCATCGTATAACTAAGGACGAAAGGCTCAGGGACATCGATTTTGCCCGGACCCTCTTCCTCGATACGGAGACGACGGGGTTAGCGGGGGGCACAGGGACTTACGCCTTTATGGTTGGAGTGGGTTCCTTTCGGGGTGGAGGGTTTACCGTTCAACAGCTCTTCATGCGAAATCATGCGGAGGAAAAGGCCATGCTCTTCCTGTTGGGAGAGCTTTTAGATCAGTACGATTTTCTGGTGACCTTCAACGGAAAGATTTTCGATATCCCCCTTTTGGAAACCCGGTTTATCCTCTCCAGGCTGAGCGCCTCCTTTGCCGATAAGGCGAATTACGACCTGTTGTTTCCCTCAAGGAAGATCTGGAGAAGGGTATGTCATAACTGTCGATTGGTGACCTTGGAGGCCCAATTACTAGACGTCCAGCGTGAAGACGATATCCCTTCGGAGCTGATACCTTCCCTCTACTTCGATTTCATTAGGACTGGAGATGCCCGTAAGATTAGCCCCGTATTTCACCACAATAGGATGGATATCCTTTCCATGGTGAGCTTGGCCCATCGAATCCATGTGACCTATCATGAGCCTTTGACGGTCCTTTCGAAAAGGGGGATCGAGCATGTGATCCTCGGGAAGTTGTTCATGGAGCACGGGACGATTGAAAAGGCTATCGGATGCCTTGAAGAGGCCTCCAAGCTCTGCGACGAACCACTCCAGTGGGAAGCCATGAGGGTTCTCTCCTTAGCATATAAGAAGAGATGCCAGTGGAAGAGGAGCGCTTTACTCTGGGAGGACATGATCTCTTGGGATGGGAGCCGAAGTTCCTTCCCCTATGTGGAGTTAGCCAAGTATTACGAACACCGAGTCAAAGACTATTCGAAAGCCCTGGAGATGGTTCGAAGGGCCTTTGAGACATTGGATTACCTGAGCTTTTCAGAGAGAGAAGCCCTCCTCCACAGGCAGAGAAGGCTCATAGGAAAGGAGACAAGGGCCCGGGGCAGTACCGTATAAGGACTTCCTCTCACTCCCCATCCTGCTCCCCTTCTATAGGGGTTCCGTACATCCAGCACATCACTCGTAGTAACAACGGAGTCCTTCAAAAAGGACGGAAACTCCGATCTGCTTTTCTATTGACATCGAATTGCGGGCTCTTATATTAATTACTATACGGATCTTTATTGATCGTTCCATCACCAATGAAAACAAGCGTATCAGGTACAACGATACCAAGATTATTGGCTTTCTTTAATTGGCTGATACGGAGAAGCTTTCGGGATCTGGGAATCAAGGATGTGGAGGTTGCCGATTACCTTTCCCTCCTGTTGGCTCATTTCACCCGTACTGAAAATCTCTATCGGATAAGGGATTTCCAGGGGAGAAGGCTGGAAACCGCTGTAGAAATGCTCCTGGAGGCTAATCTTTCGTGGTACTCTGAGCAGTGGGACCGGGAGAAAGAGATTCGCAAGCATATCGGCGATTATATCCTCTTTATGACGGGGATATTTCGGGAGTGGGTTGAGAAACAATCCTGTTTGGACCTTTACCTGGAGGAGGGGAGAAAGGCATACCAAACCGTCAGCTCTATTCAGAACTCTCGAAGAATTTCGAGTTTTACGTTGGAGCCTTGTATTATATGAAGAAGACCTTTTTCAGGGACCACGGGCGAGGCGACCCATTTCTTGATTTTGATCATCAATTGAGGGGGTTGGTATAATTCCGAAAGGGAGAAAGGGAGAGTAATAAAGGGGGGATGACCATGCCTACTTATGATTTTCAATGTAAGAAATGCAAGAAGGAATTTAGCACCATGCTGAGTTTAAGGGAATATGAAAAGGGGAAGATCAGTTGCCCGCGCTGCAAGGGAGGACAGGTGAAACAACTCGTTACCCATTTCATGACCAAGACCTCGAGGAAGTCCTGATGGCGCTATCCCGGGATTATAGCCGATGGTCGTAAACCTGAATTTCAGAAGGGGTCGATGACCCCTTTTTTTTCTTTTATCTTTGATGAAAGGGCACTATTTCGATTCGAGGAGATGAAGGGCAGATGGATTATCCGAAGATGATAAGGGTTCGGCAGATATTCGAAAAAAACCACATAAAAGATGTGGAGGGGAAGGTGGTCCAGGAGGTCGAGGGGGTAAGATTACTCAGGGATCTGCCAACTGGGTCCGAAATCGCCATTGCCGTGGGGAGTCGTTGGATAAGAAATCTCATCCCTATCGTCAGAAAGACCGTTGAGATCTTTCGGGATGCCGGTATGAGGCCATTTATCGTCCCAGCCATGGGAAGCCACGGAGGAGCAACAGCTCCGGGGCAGAGAGACCTTCTCAAGACCATGGGAATTTCAGAGGGAACCGTGGGCGTCCCCGTTGTCTCCTCCATGGAGGTGGTAATATTGGGGGAGATGGAAGGGGGTGGGCCTATATACTTTGACAGCAAGGCCCTTCATTCCCGCGGAATCGTGGTAATCAACCGCGTTAAACCCCATACCGCCTTCAAGGGGGAGATCGAAAGCGGCCTGATGAAAATGCTTTGCGTTGGCCTCGGCAAACACAGGGGGGCTGAGGTTATGCATCGATATGGTCTGAGAGATGGCATTCCCCGGGCAGCTCGAATTATCCTGAAGAAGGCCCCTGTGCTCCTGGGGATTGCCATTCTCGAAAACTCCCTGGGTGAAACCATGGAGATCAAGGCAGCCCTTCCCCAACAGTTTGAGCAGATCGACAGAACCCTTTTGACCCGATCTAAGGAGCTCATCCCGAAACTTCCCTTCGATCCGATTGACATCCTGATCGTAGAGCAGATGGGAAAGGATATCAGCGGAATCGGAATGGATACCAATGTCATCGGCATGTGGAGGAGGATCGGGGGGGAGAGGAAACCGGATTTTGGGTGTTTGATCGTCCTTGATCTGTCCTCCGAATCAGAGGGAAACGCCATGGGGGTGGGTATGGCGGATTTGACTACAAGACGATTGGCGGAAAAGATCGATTACGCCAAGACCTATGCCAACGCACGTACCGCAGGGTTTTGGACAGGCGCAAAAATTCCCATCGTCTTAGAGAGCGATAAGGAGGCCATCGATACTGCCCTCAAGTGGTTTAATGGAAAAGAGGCAACCATCGTTAGGATAAAGAATACCCGGGAACTTGGAGAACTGGGCATTTCGGAGTCATTATTGGGTAACGTAGGAGGAAAAGGGATAGAAGCAGAGGGAAAGCCACAAACCCTGAGCTTCGATTCCCTGGGGAATCTTATCTGATTACCTCCCTTTGCAATTAATACGGGGTCCCCTTGGTCAATATTTTTTGGGCCATCTCCTTGACATAATTGGGGAGATATCCCCTTTGGGTCATCTCCTCCCTCAGTCTTTCTACGATCTCCGGTGTACCGATCTCCATGGGGCAGAATTCGCGGCATCTCCCACAGAGAGTGCAGGCATATGCCATGGGAGCGGCAGCCTCCCAACCGCCGGCGATAAGGGCCGTCCAGGGAATACCGATTCCCCCCATGTATATATGTCCCCAATATCCGCTTACAATGGGGTATACGGCGCACTCGTACATGCATGCCCCACAGTGGATACAGGAGAGCATCTGCCTGAGCACGGGATCCCTGGCAACCTCCCTTCGGCCATTGTCCAGGAGGATCACATGGACCTCCCTTGGCCCGTGGACTCCCCAAATGGTGACCTTCTCAATGTCGCCTGTTTTGCTGGGGCCCGAAATGATGGAGACATAGCTCGGCGCATAGTAGCCCGCATACCGGGAGACTACCTCCACCAAGAGGGTCCCATCGGCCAGGGTGGGGAGGATCTTCTCGATCCCAACCACGGCGATATGGATAGGGGGTGCATTGGTGGCGAAGCGGATATTTCCCTCATTTTCGATGAGAAAGATGGAGCCCGTATCGGCCGTGACTGCATTGGCTCCGCTCATGCCGATATCAGCCCGGAAGAATTTCTCCCTCAAGAAATCCTTGGCAAACCGAGTCAACTCCGCTGGATCAGGGGAGAATTCCCTCCCCGCAAGTTCTGAGAAAAGCTCGGCAACTCGTTCTTTAGAGATATTTACGGCTGGGGCAAGGATATGCATGGGTTTTCCACCAAGACGCTGCACGATGAACTCGCCAAGGTCAGTTTCATATACCTCGTTCCCCGCTTCTTGCAGGCAATCGTTGAGATCCAACTCCTCCGAGGTTATGGATTTCCCCTTTACGATGAGCTTTTTCGAGCCAACGAGTCCCTTGATAATCTCCTGACCTTGCCGGGTGTTCCCCGCCATGTGGACCTTTATCCCCATTCTCTCGGCCGCAGCGCTGAATTTCTCGATCATCTCGTCGAGATGGGTAAGGGCCTCTTCCTTTTTGTCCATGAGGATTTTTCGCTGCTCCTCTACCTGGGGGAACTGCCTCAGGGCTTTATCCCGATTTTCACGGAATGACCGTACCGCCTTCCGCAGCGCTGATCGAAGAGCCTCATCGTCGACAGCCCTATAGATGGTTTTCTTAAATTCGGCAAAACTACGGCTTACATCATTCATCTTGAGGGTCCCCCATGGATCGGACGAGAAGTTCCACCAAATCATAGACCCCGATTTTCCCCCCATCGACCTCCTCTGATCCTTCCTTCAAGTTGAAATAGCAGAAGGGGCAGGAGGATACGACTCCGGCAACACCGGTATCTCGTGCCTGAGATTCGATCTTCTCCTGAGCAACCGCCGAGGATAGGATAGGCAGGTAGGCCCTGACCAATCCCCCTCCACCGCAGCACGTGGCCTGATCGCGGTTCCGTTCCATTTCCTCCATTTTCAGTCCTGGGATGGATGCCAAAATCTCCCTAGGCTCCCGATAGATCTTTTCGCCCATTCGCCCAAGATAGCATGGGTCGTGATAGGCCAATTCCAGGTTAACGGATTTGCTCAATATGATTCTCCCCTTCTGGATGAGATCGGCGGCAAATTGGGTAAAATGGAGTGTCTTAAACGAGGTCGATAGGCCGAACCGATGAGGGAACTCGCTGGAAAACGCCCTGAAGCAATGAGGGCAACTGGTTACCAGCGTCGAGACACCCTTGTGGGAGATATCCTCTACCAGTCTTTTCCCATTTTGCTCAGCTTCCTTCTGCAATCCGGCGAGAAGCAGGGGGATACCACAGCACTGGTCAATGCCCAAAGGTTCATATGGAATCCTTGCCTTTCGGAAAAAGGCCTCCAGGGCACTGCGGAGTTCTTTAAAGAGGAGGATGGTACATCCGAAAAAGAGGCCGATATGTTGATCACGGGATGATCTCTCGTTCATAGTAATATTATAGGGTTTCTGCCTGCCTCCTTCAATGCCAGGCGAATGGCCTTTTCGCTTCCCCCCATCAATGCCCTTAGGCAGAGGGGAGAAGGGACCCTTCGCCTTCGATTATGATAAGATGAGATGAGGAAAGGAAAAGAGCTATACCTTATTCCCACAAGCAGGTGAAGATAAGAGGATACTTCCTCGCCTCGATCATCCTCCAGAATCCAAACACAGCGCCTGGCAGGGTATCCGTATAGGGACATTGAGAAATCTTGAAGAGGAGATTTTTCGGTATTTTGGCGATTATCTACGAGGAGAGCTTTAAAAACATGGGGAAGCCTTTCTGAAAAAGCGTCCTCCCCGCTATTTGGTATCCTCATGGTAGCTCTGCAATGATTTGACGCTACCGTGTCCCCGCCGGTAGGCCTCAATACCTCTGCCGGCAGCAATAGCAGCGGCTAGGGTAGTGATGTAGGGGACCTTGTACTGGATAGCCGCCTTGCGTATGTAGGAATCGTCGTACTTGCTCAGCTTACCGCTGGGCGTGTTTATTACGAGCTGAATCTCCGCGTTCATAATGCCATCTACGATGTTGGGCCTCCCCTCGTGCATCTTGAGGATGAAATCAGACTCGATGCCGTGATCTGCCAAGAACCTATGGGTCCCCTCAGTAGCCTTAATATTAAAGCCAAGTTCCCGGAACAGCATGGCCACCTCGAGAACGGCAGGCCTCTCCCTTTCGGAAACGGTGATGAGCACGGTACCCTCCTCAGGAAGTCGCTGCTGAGCGGCCTCCTCCGCCTTAAAGAAGGCGAGGCCGAAGGTATCCGCCATTCCCAGGACTTCCCCCGTTGATCGCATCTCCGGTCCTAAAAGCGGATCAACCTCTGGAAACATGTTAAACGGGAACACCGCTTCCTTCACGCCAAAGTGGCGTATCGATGTGGCCTCGAGGTGAAGGTCAGAAAGTTTTTTCCCGAGCATAAGCTGCGTGGCAATACGGGCCATAGGGATGTTGCAGACCTTGGAAACCAAGGGGACGGTTCGGGAGGCACGGGGGTTGGCCTCAAGGATGTAGACGGTATCCCTCGCTATGGCGTACTGGATGTTCATCAAACCGACTACATTAAGCTCCATCGCGATCTTCCTGGTATACTCGCAAATGGTCTCAATGTGTTTGGCAGGAATGCTAATGGGAGGTATCACGCAAGCGGAATCGCCCGAATGGACGCCAGCTAGCTCAATATGCTCCATAACTGCGGGAACAAAGGCATCCGTGCCATCGGCGATGGCGTCTGCTTCGGCTTCAATGGCATTTTCCAAGAATTTGTCTATCAAGATAGGTCGTTCGGGCGTTATACCTACGGCTGCACCAACATAGTGTATCAGCATCTCCTCATCGTGGACCACCTCCATACCCCTTCCGCCGAGTACATAGGAGGGCCTGACCATGAGGGGATAACCAATCCTTTCGGCAATGCCGAGGGCTTCATCGAGGGTACTGGCCATATCGGATTCAGGCTGTGGAATGCCCAGCTTGCGCATCATCTGGCGAAAGCGGTCACGATCTTCAGCTAAATCTATGGTTTCCGGCGATGTCCCGATAATCCTGACACCGGCATCGGCCAGTTCATTGGCGATGTTGAGCGGTGTTTGGCCCCCGAACTGCACGATTACGCCTTCCGGTTTTTCCTTTTCATAGATGCTCAACACGTCTTCAACGGTAAGCGGCTCAAAGTAGAGCTTATCCGATGTATCGTAATCGGTTGAGACGGTCTCGGGATTGCAGTTGACCATAATCGACTCAAACCCTTCATCGCGTAATGCGAACGCCGCATGGACGCAGCAGTAGTCAAATTCAATCCCCTGACCGATGCGGTTGGGTCCTCCGCCCAGGACCATGATCTTTCGCCTCTCGCTGGCCTTGACCTTGTCCGGTCCATTGTAGGTCGAGAAATAGTAGGCAGCATCTTCCACACCGCTGACGGGTACGGGTTCCCAGCCTTGGACCGCCCCCAAAGAGGTGCGCCGATGCCTGATTTCCTTTTCCGGCATGCCGAGGATCTGCGAAAGGTACTTGTCTGAAAAACCATCCTTCTTGGCATGAAGCAGGAGATCTTTTGGTAACGTCTTACCCCTGTATTTGAGGATCTTTTCCTCGAGCTCGACCAGTTCTTTCATCTGATCAATGAACCACTGCTTTACATAGGTTTTCTTATAGAGCTCCTCAACGCTTGCGCCCTTACGCAGTGCTTCGTACATGATGAACTGCCGTGCGCTGGAAGGTTCGGTCAAGAGCTCCATCAGTTCATCCAGGGGCCGATCATGAAAGTCCTTGGCAAAGCCAAGCCCATAACGGCCGGTTTCCAGGGATCGAATGGCCTTCTGGAAGGCCTCCTTGTAAGTTTTTCCGATGCTCATGACCTCACCAACGGCACGCATCTGTGTTCCAAGCTTGTCATCGGCATTCGGAAACTTCTCGAAGGCCCAGCGCGCGAACTTGACCACTACGTAATCACCAGATGGCGTGTATCTATCAAGGGTACCTTCCCTCCAGTAGGGAATCTCATCAAGAGTGACGCCGGCTGCTAGCATTGAGGAGATGAGGGCGATCGGGAAACCAGTGGCCTTGGAGGCCAGGGCGGATGAACGTGAGGTCCTTGGATTGATCTCGATTACCACAACTCGGCCCGTTTCAGGATTATGGGCAAACTGGATGTTGGTTCCACCAATTACTTGAATCGCTTCCACAATGGCATAGGAATACCCTTGCAGCCGTCTTTGCAGTTTCGGTTCGATGGTGAGCATCGGTGCGGTACAGAATGAGTCGCCAGTGTGTACGCCCATGGCGTCTACGTTCTCAATAAAACAGACGGTGATCATCTGGTTCTTGGCATCGCGCACCACTTCGAGCTCTAGTTCTTCCCATCCCAGAACCGATTCCTCGACCAATACCTGGCCAACGAGGCTTGCTGAAATGCCACGGCTGGCAACTGTGCGGAGTTCTTGGACATTGTAAACCAATCCTCCCCCGGTTCCTCCCAAGCAGTATGCGGGCCGGATGACCACCGGATAGCCGAGCGTATTAGCGACCGATTCCGCCTCCTCGATACTGTACGCCGGTGCACTCCTGGGCATATCGATACCGAGCCGCTCCATGGTATCCTTGAAGGCTATTCGGTCCTCCCCGCGCTCGATGGCATCGACATTCACGCCGATCACCTTGACGCCATATTCCTCGAGCACGCCCTCGCGGGCGAGCTCCGAGGAGAGGTTGAGCCCGGACTGGCCGCCCAGATTGGGCAGCAATGCATCGGGCCGTTCCCTTTCAACGATCTGCTTCAGGGCCTGGAAGGTGAGGGGTTCGATATACGTTACATCTGCCATCCCAGGGTCCGTCATGATTGTCGCCGGGTTGGAGTTGACGAGGACGATCTCATAGCCCAATTTCCGAAGGGCCTTGCACGCCTGGGTGCCGGAGTAATCGAACTCGCAGGCCTGGCCTATGACAATGGGCCCTGAACCGATAATCATTACCTTTTTGATATCATCACGTCTTGGCATACAAACCCCATCGCTCTTCTGGAGTTATTCCTGTGAGTTCGAGTAGGTACAACCCGAGAAATGGTTTGTCAAGGTCTTGAAAAAAGATCTCGAAAAAGGAGGCTTGGTAACCACTCGCCCTTAGATGTTGCGAGTATAGGGAAGCAATGACCGTATGTCAAGTTCAAAACCAGCAACGTTACCACATTATGACATCTCGCAAAGGGGGGAATTGTTTTCGCCACGTGTTTCTGGTAATATGGATGGGCAAAATCGCAAACTGAGGTCGATTCGCTCTCTTCTATTATTTCGACCTATATCAGGGGTTTCCCCTTTGAGATTTTGGCAAAGAGGAATGTGGGGATGAAAAAATGAAGGTTAACAAGCTTTGGGGTACCAGGTTCCACCGGGAACCACCCCGTCGGATCATCGAGTTCTTATCGGGAAGGGATGTCGAGGGGGTTTCCCCTTCTGACCAGCATCTGGTCGAATACGATATCTGGGGGAGTAAGGCCCATGCTATCATGCTCTCCAGACAGGGGATCATCTCCGAGGATGACCTTAGGGTTATTCTGAGCGGCCTCAGGGAGGTCGAAGTCCTTTCCCTTCGAGGGGAATTTGTCCTGGACGAATCCAGGGAGGATGTCCACAGCAACGTGGAGGGGTATCTCATCGAGCGGTATGGGGTGGAATCGGCCGGTAAGCTCCATACAGCCAGGAGCAGAAATGACCAGATAACGTTGGATATGCGGTTGTACCTGAGGCAGGAGGGTTTCGAATTCATCGATGAATTGGATGGGGTTATTGTGGCTTTCATGGAAAAGGCCCAGGAGAACCTGGAAACGGTCATGCCGGGCTTCACGCATCATCAGCATGCCATGATCACCACCTTCGCCCACGTGCTTCTATCCTTCGCGGGGTCTCTGGAGCGGGATATCTGGCGGTACATCCATTGGTACCGGCTTTTCAACAAGAACCCATTGGGAGGAGTGGCCGGATACGGATCCACCTTTCCATTGGATAGGGAGTTGACCTCGAAATTGTTGGCATTCGATACGTACCACGAAAATTCCTTGGATCCCATCACCAACCGGTGGGAACCAGAGCTTGAATTCGCCCACGCCATTGCCATGACCATGAACCATCTGAGTACCATTGCCCAATCATTCATTTTGATGAGCACAGCCGAATTCGACATGGTGAAGCTGGACGATACGCACTGTAGCGGGAGCTCCCTCATGCCTCAGAAACGGAATCCCGGTCCATTGGAAGTGATCAAGGCCAAGGCCTCCGTTGCCCAGGGAATTTTGACGGGGCTGTCGTCCCTAGGGAAGTCATCGTTTATCGGATACAACCGTGATGGTCAATGGACGAAGTATCTGATTATGGACATGGTTCGTGAGTGCAAACCCACTCTGGGGGTGATGAAGGAAGTAATTGAACTCCTCCAGGTGAATCGTGAGGCAATGCTCCGACAATGCCGGAGGGGATTTGTCGGGGCTACGTCCCTGCTGGAGGAAATCGTCCAAAGGTTTGAGATCCCCTTCAGGGAGGCAAAAATTCTCATGGAGATGGCAGTCAAATATTCGGAGGATAAGGGGGCCGCTATGGTAACCTCCGAGGGATTTGGGCAAGCCCTGAAGGAGACGAAGCTAGATCTTGAGATGTCGGAGGAGGAGCTCCTGGGGGCGCAAGATCCGGCGAGGATCGTTTCGAGGAAGGCCTCCAAGGGAGGCCCTTCAGCAGAAGCCGTTAAAGCCCAGATCGATGGGATGAGAAAAAAACTCAAGGAGAGCCGGCGGTGGAGGGAGGAAGGGCTAAGACGAATTGAGGATGCCAAAAAGGAGATACGGGGGATTGAATCGTCGCTGGGGATGGAGGAGAAGGCGTGAACTCGTGGGCTGAGAGGAGGTAGGGAGATGAAGGTGGGACATTATCGGGAAATTCCGCCATCCCCGGCGGGTGAGGAGGGTGCTTCGGGGATTACCGTTCGGTGGGTCATTTCCGAGAAGGACGGTGCGGAGAATTTCTCCATGAGGGTATTCGAAGTAGAACCCGGTGGCTGCTCTCCTTGCCACAGTCATCCCTGGGAGCACGAGGTATTTATCCTAGAGGGAAGAGGAACCTTAGTCGAAGGGGGGAAGAACGTTCATTTTTCCAAGGGCGATGTGATATTTATCCCACCCGGCAAGGAGCACCAGCTGAAGAACTCATCCAAGGAACCCCTGGCATTTATCTGCCTCATCCCCAATCCAAAATGAGGAGATTATGCAGTGCCAGCTCATGTAAACCCAGTGCGGGAAGAGGTATCCCCTCGATAAACAGAAAGTGAGGTGCGATGCATGCCGTGAACCGTTGGAGGTCTTCTATGAGGCGCTGAGGCCCGAACGGGAAGGTCATGGTCACCTTCTGAGGTAATTCAGGTCCTTTTTCCCCTTCGGCCAGGTATCCTATGCCTCATTCCATGCGTTCATGCCCCCGGCATTTTCGGGATCTTCGACATGCCGGGCATACCTAAGTGAATTCACCTGATAAAATCCGTCCATGATCCCTTCCGGGTCATTTTCAGATTTGCAGGGAATCCGCAAGCCTGTTAGGCCGACTGCACACGTGCCGTTTGCGGATAGTTCCATGGAGGAGAAAGGATACAATTTGTGAATACGGTGATTACAGAAACTAACAAAGGACAGAGATATCTGGGGGACAAAGGCTTAATAGTGCTTATAGCCTTTTTGAGTGGGTTAATACCGTTGTCTACTGACCTTTATCTTCCTGCATTACCCGGGATGGTAGACTATTTTGAGACCCCTATGAAAATGATTAACCTTACCTTGATTATGTTTTTCTTTTTTTTTGGTGTTGGAACGT
>SMTZ1_10015851_pt1 | contig 12760 bp, 12 predicted proteins | sample DeeMarSWOR136_30_FD_25667 | JGI IMG/M metagenome (IMG submission 25667) | reverse complement strand
GCCAAGAAGGAAGGAAACAAACCTAAAGGACAGGCGAGATTCTCCTCCATGCCTTTAATCCTCTTATTAATCTATTTTAACTCCATGCTGTATGGATTGTGTTACAGAGGGTCCATGATGTATTTTCCCAAGCACTTTTTACATAACATCCATTTTGCGTTAAACGACGTGGCTATGGCAGGTTTTCTCGTGTCCAATAGCAGGCACCCTGGGGCAGATACTGGGAGGTAGTCTGTGTGATAGGCTGAAAAGGCCGGAGTATGCCTACCTTGTGGTTTTTCTGTTCTCAACGCCCCTGTTCTTCTCTATATGGTTTCTTAAGGACTGGGGGTTATTTGGGATTAGCCTACTGTTTGCCCCGTTCTTCTTTGCATGGCAGCCTGTCCAAAATGTTCTGGTGGCTAAATATTCTATGCAGGCAGCCCATGGGCTTAGTTACGGAATCAACTTTCTGTTGATTATGGGAGTAGGTTCCCTGGCCGCCTCAATAGGTGGGTATGTTATTGATAAGGTAGGTGTGTCTAATGTATTTGCAGTGCTAGGGTTCGTATCCACTCTCTCACTTCTATTAGTCTTCTACATACTAAAAACAGCTATCTCTCATGCAGTAACTCCCGAAGTTGCTGCCTGAAGTCCTGGAAGAAAGAGGTAATATGGGATGACATGGTTTAAGAAAGGCAAGAAAAAGGATGACTCTCCTAAGTCTGAAGCCGTGATAAGAGGGCTGTTGATATTTGCCGATACCAGTACCGTCATGCATGCTGAACAGATACTCAAAGAGGAAAGCTACGACATCAGGGTGGTTTCTCCTCCTCCCCAGTATAGAACAGGCTGCGACCTGTGTTTGGAGTTCCCTATGGTTGATGCCCCAGAGATTAGCAAGATGCTGAAAGAAATAGGATTAGCTCCCATTGATGTATTGCCTTTATCTGGCAATGGAATGAAACCCTTGCAGTTGTATAAGACCAAGGACTTTGGCCAATATCTCATGGTCAGAGCTGCGAACATGAAGATCACCGTAGACAAGACCACAAGGAGAATTGTAAACATCTCTGGTGGTGGCTGCCCAGACATACCCTACCTGGCCCACGAGATGGTGGGGAAATTGCTTTCAGAGGCCCCCGAGCCTTCGGTAATCGGCTTTTCTGTCTGTGCTTACTCTCTAAACATGGCCTATGAGGAATTGAAAAAACTTATAGGAGGTGAGTGATGCTACTGCTTGTAGGGGCCATACCTATTAGGGACCTTCCTCTTCTGCTGGGCAGAATCTCGCTATCCGAACAAGGGGTTATGGTTGACGGTCGAGCCTTAGAGATAGACCGAGGGACGGCGGCCATGATTACTGTCGTTTGCACCATTTGTCAGGAATTCGGTCTGGAGAATCCGACGGCACTGGTAGCGGGTGATTTGGGTACACGACAGGGGAGTATGAAAATTTATGACTGCTTGGCGGAAAATCTCTCGGAGCTGGACGTGAGTGTGTTGACTTTCCACTATATCATGCCCGACATCGAGAAGAACAAGAAGGTCCTCGAAAAGATAGATTCCCTTAAGAAGAGGCCTGTCCTAATTGCTGATGCAGGATCCATGTATGTCGCTAAGGCCGGCGGTGATGCTACCCGTTACGATGTATTTACCCCTGATCTGGGAGAAACAGCTTATTTGGCCGATGAAAAGGCGCCCCATCCCACCTACACCCGGGGATTTATATTTCACCTTGAGAATGATGTGCCGGAGTTGATCCGTAGGGCCTATGACTCAAAAAATGCTGCCCGCACTCTATTTGTAAAGGGCGAGGTAGACTATATTTGTCAAGATGGGGAGATACTCGAGAAGATCTCGGAGCCCGACATAGAGGCATTGGAAGCAATTGGGGGCACTGGCGATTTGATTACCGGCATGATCAGCGGATTGATCTATGCCGGAAAATCGCCTATCGAGGCCTGTCGGATAGCAGGGAAGGCGAACAGAAGGGCGGGAGAACTATCCCAGCCTACCCCTGCTACTCAGGTCAAAGATATTATAAAGCATATCCCGGCAGCCTTGAGGGAGGTACTTGAACAGGAAGGATAGAGCATGCCTAAGATCATTATACCTTCACCACTTCGTAAGTATGCTAACAATCAGCGCGAAGTTATAATAGATGGAGATAGCCTTAAAGAAACTATTGAGCGTCTTTTTCACCAGTATCCTGGATTCGAGATCATGAATGATGATTCGGCGTTCCTATCCATCTTCATCAATAGCAGATTGATCAGAACCGATATCGAAAAATGGGATCAGTTATCCTTGAATAGCGATGATGAGATTACGCTCATAATCCCTATAGCTGGAGGGTAGATGAGAGCTGAAAGCTCAAAGCTCAAAGTCGAAAGGAAAACATACAACAGACATGATTGCGTTTGAGCAAATAACAGAGATAATATTGCCTTATCTCAATTGGCAGGATATTGTCGAGCACTGTAAGAGAAAGCTTGCAGGCAACTATCTACATGGTGAATCCAGGGTGCGCAAGGCCTATGGTTTAGTGGCAGGCACCCAGGATGAACATATTTTGAATGTAAAGCGTACATTACAAATAAAGAAAAATGTCAGGGACAAAGAGCCCTATAAGACATATATGGATAGAATGATGGAGCAGTACGCAGTCCCTTCAAAGACATCTTTAGATAGGAGGGGCTGGATTACAGACCCTGAGGAGCTTAAGGAATATTACGATAAATGCGACCAAGAAAGACTCATAGTCTTTGGCACATATCATATGCATATTGTTCCGTGGGAACATGATCCAATAAGGGATACTCCGACCCTCCTCGATACCATTTTGGCACGAAACAGCAATCTGTTTTCATTCATTGTCTCCATGGTCGATGTTACCCGCCCCCGCATTAGAGCATTCTACGAAGGATCAGGGGAAAATGAGGTGCCGGTTGTTATTCCATCAACAGATAAAGGATAACAGATAACAGATAACAGATAACAGATAACCGTAAACGGATAACGGTCAAGCGCCAAGAGGTAATATTATGATAGATATGATACACAAAAAGCCGGAATTGATTGTGGAGTATACAGATCCTCTGGAGGGCTTCAAAGGATGGTTGGTCATTGATGCCCTTTCTCATGAGCTTTGTGCCGGCGGATTAAGAGTTCAAGAAGGGCTTACCCGTGATTGCGTGGTTGATTTAGCCCGGAACATGACTCTCAAAATGCGAATAGCAGGTATTAGAGCAGATGGGGCCAAAAGCGGCATTGATTATGACCCCCACTCGTCTGGAAAGACGGGGGCACTGGACCGTTTTATCCGATCTATCCGCCCTTATATACTGGAGCGGTATTCCATGGGGCCTGACCTAAATGTAAAACTGAATGAACTTGATGATATTGCCGGCAAATTGGGTATCCCTTCGGTTAAGATTGCCATAGCTAAAGCCCAGGGCTTTGATCTGCCGTACTTCCTGGAGCGCTATGGGGTATTGAAAAATCCCGTGGATCATGTTACTCTTGGTAAAATACGCTCAGGTTTTGGACTTGCCGCCGCCTGCTTGGGGGTCCTTGAATTTCTTGAAATTCCTCAACAAGAAGCGACGGTGGCCATTCAGGGTTTTGGGGGGTTGGGCACCGGTGCTGCCTATAGCCTTCACAAATCTGGGGTTAAAATTGTTGGACTAGCCGATGAGGAAAAAAGCTTCATCAGTACCAATGAAGACCGACTTGATATCAAAGCCTTAATAAGAGATTCTACCAATGGTCTTATTCCAAAAACGCAGAGAAATGGCCGGTATGAGGATCGAAGTCATATATATGACGTAAAGTGTGACGTGCTAATTCCGGCAGCCATTGAGAATGCCGTCGTTGTCGATAACGCCCGCACTATCTCGGTAAAGGCGATTGTCCCTGGTGCCAATCTTGCTATAACTAAAGAGGCAGAAAGACTTCTCCATGAACGGGATATTATTACCATCCCGGATTTTGTAGCGGGATGCGGTGGCTCCCTATCGATGGATGGACTATTTGGCCCAAGTTACCATCCGTCTGCACAAAATGTATTAGATCACTTGGAAAAAAGGATGCGTGATATAGTGAAAAAGATCTTGGAGCGCAGTCAGGAAGGTAGCATTACACCAAGGGAAGCCGCCTTGCATCTATGCTCAGAAGCCCCCATATATCCAAAGGCAAAACCGTACGGACCGTTAGACGAATAGATAACTCACCGCAGAGACACAGAGCACGCAGAGTTCCTTGATCAGATTTCCTGAGAGGGGAAATCTGATCAAACAGCTGTCCCGCCTTGCGGGAAATCATCATTCTTCTCCATAACGCCTGATTGGCAGTTCCATAGTGACAATCCATCGCTGGAAGTTGCAGAATTGCAAGGTGAAAGACGCTCCCGCGAAGCGGGACGGAGCGTTTTGTCTGATTTCTCCTCCTTGCCCCGTTAAATGCGGAGCCTATTTAACCGGGGTCAAGAAATCAGACAAATGGTCTTTCTCTGCTTACTCTGCGCCTCGAACGAGCGTTGCGAGTGGGCGGTGAAAGTACCCAATAACAAATAACGGTTAACGGACAACGGATAACGGACAACGTCTATGCCTTCACACCCCATTGATTTTCAAATAAACCCAAGCCTTTTCAGTACACCCGAGATGGCACAAATCTTTGACGAAAAGGCCAGATACCAACGATGGCTGGATTTCGAAGCTGCCCTGGCAAAAGTTCAGGGCGAAATGGGGGTCATACCTCAAGCAGCAGCTGAAGAGATCGGAAGAAAGGCTAAGCTTGAATCCTTAGACTTCAAGTGCATTCATAAGTCCTATCTCCATAGCCGCAATTCACTCATGCCTTTGATAAATGGTCTCCGTAAGGTGTGCGAAAATGATTACGGGGAATACGTCCACCATGGAGTGACTACCCAGGACGTCTTAGATACTGCTGAAATCCTTGAATTGAGAGAGGCTCTCAAGCTAGTATACAGGGATCTCCGGGCTTTGGAAGAGATTTGCCTCGATCTGGCCAAGAGGCATCGATTAACGCCCATAGTGGCTCGCACCCATGGTCAACAGGCATTAGCTACGACCTTTGGTTTGAAGGTGGTCATTTGGCTTGGCGAGATTCGGCGCCACATTAAACGTGTTAAATATATATATGAGAACATCGCCTTTGGACAATTGGGCGGGGCAGTTGGAACCATGGCCGCTCTCGGTCCTCAGGCGATGAAAATCGCCAGACGCACGTTAAACCTTTTGGGCCTAAAGCATTCCAAGGTGGCTTGGCATAACTCTCGGGATAATATAGGCGAACTGGCATCTATCTTTTGCTTATTGATTACTACCCTTGAAAAGATGGCCAATGAGATCTTTCAACTTCAGAAGACGGAAATTGGCGAGTTAAGCGAATCTCTACCAAATAAGGCTGTAACAAGTACTACCATGCCTCATAAGAAAAATCCTGTTATCTGTCAGCGGATTGTGGTGCTTTGTCGGCATGTAAGACACCTTACTGGGATCATTGTGGAAAGCATGGCCCACGAACACGAACGAGATGCCCGTTGCCTCTGGGCAGAGTGGTTGGCGGTGCCGCAACTTTGCATCTATACAGGTGCCGCTTTGCGGTATATGCTGAATGTCATGTCTGGCTTAGAGATTCGGGTTGATCGTATGATGGAAAATCTCCATCTCCACAAAGACCTTATTGCCTCAGAATGGCTGCTCTTTCGTCTGAGCGGCACCATCGGCAAGATGAAGTCCTTGGAAAAACTGCGTGAGTTGTCAGACAAGGTCATGGATACCGGAACTTCATTAAAAGATGCGGTCATGGACGACCCTGAGGTTGGTACCCTTCTCACCACTGAAGAGTTGGCATATCTTGATCATCCGGAGAGATACATCGGCCATGCCTTACAGATGGTGGACCAAGCCGTAGAAGAGATCGAAGGGAAAAGAGCACTGGATCCTGAAAAACTATAGACTACTATTCACCGCCCGCTTCGCTCGAGACACAGAGAACGCAGAGACACTAATCTTTTTGATTTGCCGGGAGATGGCGGCAAATCAAAACCATTGCTCCGCCGTTGGCGGAATATGGTTGTATGTAATCAGCCTAATATCACCATGTCTTATCCCCTGAAACACTCCCGCAGGGACGCGTTCTTTCAACCAATCGGTATCTCCCCGATTGGATGAAAATACACACACTCAGCGTCCCCCGTGTCTCGAACGAGCGGAGCGAGTGGGCGGTGAGCTAAATAGGAGTATTTATGAGCAGTTGTGAACTACACAGCCACATTGTTGATTCCCGATTTTATAGCAGCGGTTATACGACTCAAGAGGCCCGTAAGATCTTCTGCGATAAGTATCGGTACCAGCGCTGGATAGGGATAGAGGCTGCCATGGCTTTAGCACAGGCTGATCTTGGGATCATTCCCGAGTGGGCAGCCGAGGCTATCAATGAGAAGGCACACATTCGTTATCTCGACCTGGTCGCTATTCAGGAGGGCATAAAGGTAACCAGTCATTCTCTTCTTCCATTGCTTGAGGCATGGAAGAACGTGTGCGAGGGCAACGCAGGCCAATTTATCCACTTTGGTGCTACAACCCAAGACATCCAAGACACGGCCCAGGTTTTAGAGATTCGCGACGTATTGGCAATCGTTGAGCGGGACCTCAGGGCTATTGTCGGGCAAGTGATGGAGCTGGCGGAACGCCACGTAGATCTTGTAACCATCGGCCGTACCCATACACAACATGCCTTGTCCATGACACTGGGGTTGAAGATGGCGGTGTGGCTGGATGAAGTGTGGCGGAACTATGAGCGATTGATAGCTTGCAGCGAGCGGGTGTTGGTAAGCCAACTCTTTGGTGGGGTTGGTACGATGGATGCCTTCGCTGAAAAGGGTCTTGAGTTATTGTCTCAATTTTCGCAGAGAATGGGGCTTAAGGCACCGCTGACCGCCTGGCACGCCTCCCGAGACCGTGGCGCCGAATTTCTCTCAACGATGGCTATGATTTCGGGCACCCTGGCGAAGATTGCCAATGAAATCCGATGCCTAGCCCGGAGTGAAACCGGAGAACTGGAAGAGCCTTTTCAAATGGGTAAAGTAGGCAGCAGCACCATGCCCCATAAGAGAAATCCTGAAATGTGCGAGCAGGTTGTGGTCTTGGCAAGGCTCATCAAGGCCAATGCCGGTTTGGGTTTTGAGGGGATTATTAATGAACATGAGCGGGATTATCGCGCAGTGAGACTCGAGTGGGTCACTGTCACCGATACATCACTTTTTGTGTGTGGGCTTTTGTCCCTGACGAAGGCCATCTTAAAGGGTCTTATTGTCCATGAACATAGAATTCGTAAGAATGTTGACAAGGCAGCAACTCTCATTTCAACCGAGGCATTAATGTTTTACTTAGGAGAGACCATAGGCAAACAGACAGCTCATAGAATCATTTATGAGACCTCTATATCGGGAAAATTTAAGCGGGAGGATCTTGAAAAAACCATAGATCCCATGCACCATATTGGGATGTCTCAAGAGTTGACCCACCGGGTCATTGACCACGTCAAGGAGCAACTAAGTAGTATTGGGACACCCGACGAAACCGAACGCCCCTGCCCCCTAAGCGACAAAGATGGGCGTTGTAGTTTATAGTGCCTATTCACCGCAGAGCGCGCAGAGAACGCAGAGTTTGTTTGTTTTTATCCAATCGGGAGATAACGATTGGATAAAGGAACTTATCCCTTCGGGAGTATTTTATTCCAGCACAAGTGGAGACCTTTGAAAATCACGTTTCGTGACGCGGCAATCTTATTGATAATTCAATAAAAGCGAGATTGCCTCGCTTTGCTCGTAATGACAAAAAGGGCCTTTTTCAAAGGTCTCAAGTGATCAAGCTGATTATCAACAATCATTTTCCGCCAACGGCGGAGTGATGGTTTTGATTTGCCGCCATCTCCCGGCAAATCAAAAGACTAATGCCTCTGCGCCCTCTGCGCCTCTGCGGTGAGCTATTACCTGAAGGCTATGAGCCCTAATCTTAAACGTTATCAAAGACAAATGATGCTTTCCGGCTGGGGCGCCGAGACCCAGGAGAAATTGAAAGGCGCCAGCGTGCTTGTGGTCGGGGCGGGTGGCCTTGGGTGCCCTGCCGCATTGAATCTAGCCCTTGCGGGTGTGGGGCATATCAGGATCTGCGATTCTGATACCGTTGAGATAAGCAATCTTAACAGACAGTTTTTACATACAGAGCAAAGTGTTGGTATGAATAAAGTCAAGTCTGCCCAAGAGACCCTATCGTCTATCAATTCAGAGGTTACCGTTGAGCCCTTTTTTCATGAGATTACTGACAACAACGTAGATGATATTGTAGGAGATGCAGAAGTTATCCTTGATTGCCTGGACAATTTTTCTACCCGCCATACCTTGAATCTATGTGCTATCAGGAAAGGTATCCCGATGGTTCATGGAGCCATATGGGGACTGGAAGGACGAGTTACCTTCCTTCATCCCCCGGCAACCCCCTGCCTCACGTGTATCTTTCCCAAAGCGTCGTTCCAGGACCACTTTCCCGCGGTAGGTGCTGTCTCTTGTATTATAGGCAGCCTGCAGGCACTTGAGGCAATAAAGTATCTAACTAACGTAGGCACACTTTTGAGCGGGCGCATGCTCATCTTGGACGGTTCTACAATGAAGTGCCAGGAACTTTTAGTGTCAAAAGACCCCGAATGCCCTGCTTGTGGACAACTCTCCTAGTTCTCTTTTGTTGCCCATTAGTCGCCCGAAAATACTGAGACCTTTGCGCAGCCCTGCAATTTTCGTCATTTAGAAAGGGAACCAGCTGATAACCCATTGATTATATACTGTATTGTTTTGTCAAGAATTGTATGGAAAAAGTCAAATTTTGTCAAAATGGGAGTTATGCAAAGGCCTTGGCTTAATCGGGTTAAGAAGAGGCCCTTCGTGTCCAAATATTCCAATTGGAGGGAAGAGCCCCTAAGTTCGCAACAATCCGAATGTTTTGCGTCTCTTTTTGCTGTACGGGTAGCATTTGGTAACCCTGCGTTTTTCCAAGAATTCTGGCATGAAAATTGCGGTGATAGAGGGAAAGACAAGTCAGGAAAAAGGCACACCTCCCGAAAGGGTGGGCCGCAAAGCTTCCGGCCGGCTTCAGGCGGATAGCGGGGCTGCCCGACGGTCAGAGCCCATTCTTCCGAGAGGAGAATGGGTTTTTTGATGAGGCGTTTTGAAATGAAACCCTCAAAGGCAACTCTACTTAACAGACTATTCTTCATAACCCCCATGCTATTGCTATCTATGGTATTGTGCATAAATAGCCAGGCATTGGCAGGGGTTGATCTGGAAGTCCCCATAGAGATGGTGGACCATGGATTGAGGGCGGCGCAGGACGTGGCAGGTACGACCAATATGAACCGGAGTCGCATCTTCCTTGATCCAGCCGCTTATGAGGGAGATACGGTTAACTACTATTTTGTCCTTAATACTTCTCTGGCAACAAAGCTGCTGACCGGATTCCTCGTGATGGGGTTTGTCGTGACTTGCGTGTTGCGAATCCATGGCAGGTCAGTCACAAGTGGCGCAAAGAAACAAATTGTATATTTTTCGTGATTAATGACCTATAATGATGAATTTAAGTTACAAATTCAAGGTCAAAGCCGAGAGGTGCAGAGGTTAAATTTGCTTAGTTCAGGGGAGAATCTTGGAGTGAAAACGAAAAAGACATTTCTTTTGCTGGTTCTAATTATTGCTATAGTATTGCTTGTCAGTGGGAAGGGGATTACAGCCGATCTCTATGTCGATGATGACGGGACGTACGATGCTACTACCCCTAGCTGCGATGGCACTGACACATGTTATAGTAGCATCCAGACCGCAATAACTGCCGCGACTGGTGGCGTCGATAAGGTTGTTGTGTGTCCCGGTACGTATGCCGAGTGTATTAGCATGAAAAATGGTGTAGATGTGGAAAGCGCAACTAGTGAACCTACTATTGATTGTACGACTACACTCACAGCCACTGTGACTTTTGAAAATGGACCAATCAGTTGCAATCTGGATGACTTTGATATTACCCACTCTTCAGGAGATGGAGCGGGAATCGCCTTGGATGGCCTGTCGGGGACGGTGACTACAACCATCTCAAACTGTACCATCCATGATATCGCCGCTGGTGCGGGAATCAGAATGAATGGCGTTGTTGACTGCACGATTACAGGAAACACCATCTATGATTGCGGGAAGGCGGGGATAAGTGTCGGAGATGTTACCACGGCAGATGACGTGCAAGGAGGTTCTTCCATAACTATTAAGGGAAACACCATAGGAGATAATACGGATCCCTTCACCGAGCCGAATATAGAGGCTGGTATTTACTTGAAAGGCTCTGGAAGTGTCACAGTAGACATTGGCACCGTGGCCGAGCCAAATACGATCTGTTATAACGGAGAGGTTGGGATCAGGTTGGATACAATTACCGATCTTATGATTGACAGTAATACCATTAAAAACAATACGAAGGGAGGCATACTGCTTATAGATGTGGGCTCAGGAAGCGGTGATGCGATCGTACAGAATAATGATGTATATGATAATAGTAAGGCTGGGATAAATATCGGAGGTGCTTCGTATTTGACTATCGGGAATAACAACGATATCTATAGCAACCATGCTGGGGTGGTTTTCAACATGGGAAACGTAGACGAGAGCGCTGGTTCCCCCAGCTCCAGGCCGGTAAAGATTACAGGAAATGACATCAATACTAATTCGTGGGGCGGAATAGGCATAATCGATGCCATTACCAACACGGTAACCATTACCGATCAAAATGTTATTAATGATAATACTCGGGCAGGGATCGGTATCCAAAACAGCTGTACGCTGGTGATTACCAAGAATAGCATCACTTATAATGACCGTGGAGGCATCCACACAGGGACCTGGGTACATGATCCCGGTGGGTTTTCTGGAACGGCCGGCTCTGCCGACCTCACCATCAAGCAAAACAGGGTTTACGGTAATGGTGAGACAAACTACGGCAGCGGTATCGATGTGAGGCATGCCACTGGGACTATCTATAACAATCTGGTCTACGAGAATCATCGAGGAGGTATCCGGTTTGGGGATTGGATTGATGAGATTATCAACAATACCGTGGCTGACAACGGTGATGCGATACATGATCAGGGGGGCGGCATTATCTATGACGACATCAGCGCCGGTGATGGCGTTAATGATCCTCCAGCAGGCGATCCTCCAGCCCCGCTTGATATAAGAAATAACATCTGCGCGTATAATCAAAAGGCGGGTATAAGGGCCTGTTTTACTAATACGCCAGGCTCGGAAGAACGAGACTATAACCTTGTATTTTCCAATAACGGAACAGGCGCCACTGATTGCGGGTGGTACACGGATAGTGGTATTTCCTATGTAACTGAAGGTAATTTTAGCTGCGCAAATAAGCAGTTCGGGGGTTGTGGGGCAGACTTTTCGGGCCCGCCGCATGCACTGGATGGCCCACATGATATTATTTCAGACCCCCAATTTGAAAACAGGGGTGCCGATGATTACCGCATCAAATCCACTTCACCGGCTGTAGATGCTGGAGACACCTTCTATGGCGATGATATAAGTATACCGCCGGGAGTGGGTACATCAACGATTGATATGGGCGCTTATGGAGGACCTGATGGCATCAATTGGCCGTAAATTCATAGAGCAGAATAACGCCATGAAATTCAAGTTAGTTGTTGTCCTTGCCATATTGTTCGTAGTTATCTGGGGTTTCGGTAGCCCAACACAGGCTCGTACTACCACATTTATCCATAACCTATCAAGTGGAGTCACCATTGAGGCCCCCGAGGGCTTTGTCTGGGATGGCAGTCCCCAAACGGACGGAGATCTGACTGTCTTAACCCGATACGACGGCAACGACAGAGAGATATTTGTTTATGATGCCAGCCTCCAGACCTATGAGCAGATCACCGATAATGACCTTGAGGACAGACATTCCCGGATCAGTGGAAATAACATAACCTGGGTGGGAGATGAAGGTCCGGCCTCAGAGATATTTCTTGCCTCCTATGAGAACGGGGAATGGACAACCGTCAATGTCAGCGACAATTCCAACGAGGATAGTTTTCCCCAGATCAAAGGAAGTTATGTGGTATGGCAGGGGCTCATCGCCGGTGACTGGGAGATTTTCCTATACGATATCACTACGGGGGGGATACCCATCCAGATTACCGATAATGACTATGGTGACGTCTCGCCACAGACCGACGGGCATTATGTGGTCTGGTTGGGTTTTTGCTGTTCTGGCGGTGAGATCTTTCTATACGATATATCGAGCGGAGAGACCACTCAGATCACCGATGACATCAATGTAGATTCTCCTCCTCGGATTGCAAATGGCCGGGTAGTATGGACATCATGTGAGGTTACTAACTCAGTTCAGCCGGGTGAGATTTTTCTTTACAACATTGCAGCACAAGAAACACAGCGGCTCACCAACAATACCTCGGATGACAGTTTCCCCAGAATTAATGACGAAAGTGTTATATGGGTAGGGGCCGATGTTGAGGAGCCTATTGAACCAGGCCCTCCTCCCTGGAGCACTGACGATAGTGACGATGACGACGGCCTGTGCTTTATTGCTACGGCGGCCTTTGGTTCATATATGGACCCACACGTACAAATAATCAAAGATTTCAGAGACGAACACTTACTCACGAATATGCCCGGCAGATGGTTTGT
>SMTZ1_10006526_pt1 | contig 12760 bp, 11 predicted proteins | sample DeeMarSWOR136_30_FD_25667 | JGI IMG/M metagenome (IMG submission 25667) | reverse complement strand
ATTTGAATTGATTGCGTATATAGTGTTTATAAAATTTGACAGTATAAATGTATGCGTGCATAATAGTATCGCCAATCCCGAGTAAATACTTACCTTATATGCTTAATTAGAAAGATCTCAATCTTTTCAATCAACTGCTCTCTAAACTTAGGTTGTTCCCACTCATCTAATTTGAATAGGCCTTCTTCTTTTGCTATATTATGGAGCCATAAGTGTGCGAGTACTACAAATGTGTTCCTCTTAAGATCCCTAAAATCGCGAGTTTCACGAATTTTAGTTAAAGTCTGTTGAATTAAACTACTTCTTGCGAGTTTTACACCTTCACTATCATTACTCATCTTATTTATACTAAGCATTTAGCACTATATAAAACAGAAAAGAGTAGTGGTTAAATAAATATATTAACAAAATGTAATTCAATAAGAATTTAAAAGAAGGGTGGTCATTACTTTACGAGATACAATTACACGTCAAAACCAAATAGGAAGAAGGGGAAATCAGAGCCTACATAAGTATACTTCCAAAAGACTAAAATCCTAGGAGTGAGTAGGGATAATCTATTTAATTCATAGTAATAAATTATTTTATCAAATTAATGATGGATTGAGACGGCTTTGCCCTATTTCCGTATCCATAGCTTTCACCGACATTAGCCGTAGTGGGATAATTTCCTGCTTCCTTTTCTGAATTAAGGATCCCAAAAGTTACAAAACCAAGTTCTGGGTTTAATAAAAAGTATGTTATGAATCCAGAGACAGTAATAATTCCAATTACTAAGGAAATCTTAAGCAATTTTTCAAGTATTTTATTACTTTTTGCAAGTTCATTTTTATTAGGACTTATATTTAAAAAGAACGATTTCATGTATAATACTATCGAACTTTTAATTGATCATTCTTTAGTAATTTTCCCTTAATTAAGACTTTTTAATAAAGAAAGGTCCATTACAAAAGTAGCTTTTTTCATTTATTTTTGGTATTTTTGACAAAATATTTAAACATTTAATTAAAATTTATTTTACATGATAATGTCTTTAGAAAAATTAAAAAATAGATTTAATTTTTATCTTTTGCTAAAATTGATTTATAGACCTTAATATAATCGTCAACCATTCTTTCAGCAGTAAATTTTTTTTCAACCCATCTTCTACATTCTGCCCGATCAAGCGTATCAATCTTTTTTAATGCCATAATCACCTCTTCAATAGAATTGACTAAAAATCCAGTTTTTCCATTTACAATTACTTCCGACATACTCCCTTTATTAAAAGAAATAACAGGTGTTCCACAAGCCATTGCTTCCACAACCGACAGACCAAATGCCTCGGGAATATTAATAGGATTCAATAATGCATACGCACCTCCTAATAACTCATCCCTCTTCTTCGGATCAGCAACACCAACGTATTTTATTAAGTCATTATCAAGAAAAGGCTCAATATTTCTTTTAAAATAATCCTTATCTTGAATAATCCCTGCCAAGATTAATTTCTTTCCAACTTTAAGAGCTATTTCAATAGCTTCTTTAGTACCTTTATCATGATGTAAGCGACCAAAAAATAGTAAATAATCTTTTGATTTAGATTTAAAAGTAAATTGTTCCAAATCTATACCATGATAAACTGTAGCTATATAATTCAAATCTGGAATTCTAGCAGCATTGCTAATGGAAACGTAATAGGTCTGATTGTTGTATTTTTTATAAACTGGTAAAATTTTGGGAGATGAGATACCATGAATTGTTGTTAAAACTGGCGTGGATGTCATTTTCATATAAGTTAAAGGCAGAAAATCAAAATGGTTATGAATAATATCAAAATCATCTCCTCTTTCGAACAATTCAGATATATGTAAACATTCCCAAACTTTTGGTACTAATTCATGATCTTCTTCATAACCACGACCACAAACACTTACAAGATTTGCATTAGTAATGGAATTTTTTGTAGCAAATAGAGTAACTTTAATTCCTTTCTTTACAAGACCTTCCGTCAATAAAGAAACTATATATTCCCATGGACCATAAGATTGAGGAGGAGTACGCCATGCAATTGGTGAGAGTATTGCTACGTGCATAATTTATCTCCTGATGAAGAGTTATGTTTATCAAGCCATTCAAGAATTTCTGAAAGACTGGCAGTTGCTAAAGCAATAGAACTATCAGTACATCCATAATAAAGTAGGATATTATCACCTTTTTGAATCCAACCACATGGAAAAACAACTTTATCAACATCACCAAAAGTTTCATATGATTCTTTTGGAGAAAAGACCCATTCGTCAGATCTAGCGATTACTTTACATGGATTTTTTAGATCTAAGAGTACAAGTCCTAACCGATAAATAACGCCACTAGCAGTAGTTTTAACTCCATGGTAAAGTATTAACCAACCCTCATCAGTTTTCATTGGAGGAGGAGATAAACCGATTTTATTTGCATCCCACCAACTACCACTCCTAGCGGGGATAAGAAGTTTATGATCTCCCCAATGTTTAAGATCTGGTGAAAAAGCAATCCAAATATGAGCACCACTTCCTGGCATTTTAGCAACAGGTCTATGAAGTATTGCCCATCGATTATTAAATTGAGTTGGAAACATAGCAGCGTCCTTATTCTCCGGCGGCATAATAATCCCAAAACGATTAAAATGCTTGAAATCTTTAGTACACGCTAATGAGACTAAAGGTCCAGCTTTAGAATAGGAAGTATATATTATAGACCATAAATTTTTATTTTCAAGAAACGTAATTCTAGGATCTTCAATACCCCATATTTCTTCTGGATAATGATCAGGAAGGGGTGTCATAGTAGGTTGGGTATCAATAAGCCAATTATTTATCCCGTCTTTACTACGAGCTAAAGTAAAATGTGAAATTCCTCTTTTATCTTCTACTCGCATTAGAAGTATAATTTCATTATGATATTTAACAGCACCTGCATTGAAGACAGTATTCGCGAGATAAGGCAAATCTTTTATTGAAATAATTGGATTGGTTGGATGACGCCTAAAAAGTTCATTAAAAGATGATTTTCCGATGAGATTAACACCTTCAAAATTCTAATTCTAAATTAACAGTTTGACCCGTTTTTTTAGCATCTCTTGCAAGTTCATATGCATAGTTATATTGTTCAGCTATAATTTCCCAAGAAACTACATTATCAAGATATTGCTTTAAATTCTCACCAAGTTTCATTCGAAGATTTTCATCACAAGCTAATTGAATTATCTTTTCTTTTAGCATTTTTTTTGTTGTAAATAATAAGCCACCACCACTTTCTAAAGTTTGGGCTGTTAATCCTTCCATGGGGGCTGTTGTTACATAAGGTTTATTTAAAGCTATTATCCTTGCTAATGTTCCAGATTGTGTTTCATCAATAGTTGGCAATATAATAAAATCACAAATAGCCATTACTTTATAATAGATATCTCCTCTTGGGATAAATTCGTAATAATGTGCTATCCCTTTGTCTTGAAGTTCGAGAATATCAGACTTCCACATTTCATAATCATGTTTGTGATTTGGGTCACGTAAAGTACCTGCAGCAAATAAATCCCATTTCTGACCACATATTTTTTTTATCTCTTCATGAATTTCTCCCCATATTGAAAGTAGGATATCCCATCGTTTATTGGTTTGTATCCATCCAATCATTCCAACAAGATGATCTGATAAATTCAAATCATCTAAGCCCAGCTCTGTTTTTAATTTAGTAATTTCATCTATTCCCCATCTTTTATCAGATCGAGCGCCATGTGGGACCACCATAATGTTTTTCGGAGTTTCCCAACCTCGGGCTCTAAAAGACCAGTCCAATCTCCACTTTTGATAATGACATTTAAAAAAAACAACATCACTTCTTTGACAAAGTTGATAAATGAAATCAGCTTCAAAATCTGTAATCCGTCCATGAATAGTATGCGGTTCAACTACAATGGGATAATGATCAATAGCCTCAAGAAGCTTAAGAAAACCTTCATTTCTATCCCCTATCCCACGTTTATCTATATATTCATATAGTCCATATTCATGTTGTAAATGAATTACATATGGTTTCAACTTACTTATTTTTTCGGCTACTGGTTCATACCAATTATATCTGTTTATCTCAATTAAGGGAAAAACTCCTTCTCCCTCTCCATCTGTATGGCTAATAACTAAAACATCTTTATTAGGATTAGCTTTTTTGATAAATTCTCTTGCTTCCTCTGCAAATGTTGCAATCCCGCAAAGACGTGGTGGATAAGAACTTACTATAACAATTGGTTGGTTAGACATTTTTTTTTTATTCACTTAATTGTTCTGTTAAATCAATCTCAGTTAAATTATCTAACAAATACATATTTAGAAGTGCTAATAACCAAGCTAATGTTGATTCTGCCCCTTGATTTATATTGGGACCTTTAGATGTTAAAGCATCGTAACATCCTCCAGTTTTATAATTATAAAGCGAAATGTTTAAATCATTTCGACCTAAAAACCATTCTACACAATGACGTGCTTCTTTAATCCATTTTTTGTCTTGAGTAATTTTAAATGCCTCAACACATGCTTCAAGTATACTCTCAGCTTCAAGAGGTTGTTGATCAAATCTCGCTTTTTCTCCATTACGTAGATGCCATCCAGAATTACCAATTGGAGTAAATTGTCCTTTAGGATTCTTTTGAACATTAATTAACCACTCTAATGACATCAATCCAGTTTTAACCATATCTCCTCGCTGTAACCATTGCCCAGACATCATTAAAGCTTGGGGTATTTTTCCATTATCATAAGTTAAAGTGTCCTCTATCCATGGCCACTTATCACTAGCATTCGAACAATATATTTCAAATAAATTATTCGCTATTTTTTCTCGAAATCTTCTTATCTTGCTATCTCCTCCAAATCTAGCTAAATAAGCATGAATTCCTATCAAACCAAAAGCTAATGCTCTAGGAGATTTAAATTCTGAAAGAACTGACACAGCTTTATCAAAAAATCTTAAAGCTTGATCCCCGAACTCTTTTGTTTTTGATAAAGCTATTGTAAATCCTAAACTCCAGACAGCTCGACCATGACAATCTTCAGATCCTTCATCTTCAAGCCACTTACGATCATATCCTAAAAAATTGCGAAATCGACCATTTTTCTTGTTGAAGGCGTGGAATAAAAAACTTAAATAGCGACAATCAAGATTCTCTAATAAATCATCTTCAATTAATAAACTTTGAGCTAAAAGTACTACATTTAACGCCCTTGCATTATCATCTGTGCTATAACCATACTCTCGATTGGGTATTATAAAATTAGCATGTTGTAAAATACCAACATCATCTGTTAACCTATACAGATGATCAAATTTTGGCTGAGGTAGATCGAATGGTGAAGCTCCAAATGGTTTTATCCTTAAAATGGTTTTTGGTTCTGATAATCTTTTTTCAACAACTTCTGCAAATATCTCTATATAGTTTCGAGCAACCTCCTTCCAAACCATATCTCTAGAAAATATATAGGCTTTTTTTCGTATAATATGTCTCTCAGTTTCGTTATCTAGTAGATTAATAATATGATCAGCTATGCTTTCTGGATTCTTAAAGGGTACTATTATTCCTTTTCCATCCTTTAAGATTTCCTCAGCATACCAATAAGGAGTAGAAATGATAGCTTTACCAGCTCCAAGAGCATAAGCAAGTGTGCCAGAGATAATTTGCTCTTTGTTTATATATGGAGTTACATAAATATCAGCAGCTCCTAAAAATTCACATAACTCCTCTAATTCTACAAACCTGTTATAAAAAATTATATGATCTTCTACGCCAAGCTCTCTAGCCCTGATTTGAAGAGAATGACGATATGATTCGCCCTGTTCTTTCTTCACATTTGGATGAGTAGCACCAAGTACAATATATGTCACATTTGGATGGTTTTTAACGATTTTAGGCAAAGCATCAATCATTGTCTCTATCCCTTTGCCAGGGTTTAGCAAACCAAAAGTTAAAATTACATCCTTCCCTTCAACTCCAAATTGATCTTTAAAAAAATTTGGATCTATAAATGGAACATCTGGAATTCCATGATGAATTACATTAACTTTTTCGGCAGGTATCCCATAGTCTTCTTTTAAAAGCGTTTTAGCTTGATGGCTCATAACTATTAATCGATCTGATAGCCTACCTATTTTTTCAATAATTTTTTTAATTTTGGGTTGGGGATTCGGTATAAGAGTGTGTAGTGTTGATACAATCGGCATATGTAAGTTACGAAGTAATATTAAAATATAATTTCCGTGATCTCCTCCATAGATGCCAAATTCATGTTGCAGACAAACAACATCAACTTTATTAACATTCAGAAACTCTGCAGCTAGTGAATAATCCTTCAATCGATTAACATTTAATTCAAAGCGAACTTGATTAGGATAAAGATAACCCTCGAGTGTATCATTCATTGCTAATGCCCAACAACTACTTTTTAGTAATTCATTTGAAACTGCTTGTAAAAGATCGTTTGTGAAAGTCGCAATACCACATTGGCGTGGTATATAATTGCCAATAAAAGCAATTGTTCCCAGGTTTTGGGGATAAATTCTTTTTATACTCATAAAAATCTTTTAATTTTTTAATCAAGATCGTAAACATTACTACTTAAATTTTATTAACTCTAAGAAATAATAAATACAGTTAAATTTTCTATATAAATTTAAATAAAAAATGATGAAGACGGAATCATGAGCTAAAAAAGTGAGAAGATTCACTCGGTATCAAATCCTTTTTTTTTTCATATTATATATAATTTGAGTTGATTATTTAAATAGTATTTATAAAATTTGACAGAATAAATGTATGTGGGCATAATAGTATCACCAATACCCTGTAAATCCTTATCTTATATGGCTAGTTAGAAAGGTCTCAATCTTTTCAATCAACTGCTCTCTAAGCTTAGGCTGTTCCCACCCATCTAATTCGAACAACCCTTCGTTTTCTGCTAAAGTATGGAGCCATAAGTGTGCGAGTATTACAAATGTGTTCCTCTTAAGATCCCTAAAATCGCGAGTTTCACGAATTTTAGTTAAAGTTTGTTGAATTAAACTACTTCTTGCGAGTTTTACACCTTCACTTTCTTGACACATCTTGTTTATACAAAGCATTTAGCACCATATAATCATATAAAGATTTATGGGAGTACAAGTAAAAAATTAAACAATTGAAAAAATAATAATAAAATCCTATTTTTTTTATTAATTAAATTATGGATAGATAAATATTATGGCTCTAAGAAAGTTCATAAAAAATGTGCTGGAAAGAGTTATAAAGCTATTTAGTGTTTTTGTCCTTTATTGTTCTGTTATTGCGCCAGTTTTTTATCCAATGTTGCTATTTACTGGAGGGTCCTTCCTATTTCTTCGTTATTTTTTTTGGATTTCTTGGTTTTTTGCAGATCCGATAAGTATTGCTAAGGATTACACAACAAGCTGGTTGAATTCATACTTACATTTCTCTTTTTTTTTCTCAGCTAATTGGGTATATTTAAAAGTAATGATATTTGTAGTGGGGCTTACTTTTTTCATTATTTCTTTAGCATGTTTAGTAATTGGAATGAGAAAGAATGATGGGTTAGTACAAGAGAGAATATATAAGTATGTAAGACATCCTCAAAACTTCGCTATCATTATTATGGCTTTTCCATTCTTTTTAAATCATGCATTTAGGTTAGGAAATTTTGTCTCATGGGTTCAATTTATATTCCTCATGATTATCTATTCTGATATTGGAGATATGAAATTAAAAAAAAAGTATCTATTCGAGTTCCAATCATACTATGAAAATACTGGATTTTTTTTTCCAAGGATTTTCCCTTACCGTGTTACTTATTATTTTTCTGCTGTATATAATAAAGAATTGCGGTATCCATTTTTATTTCTAATGTATATTCTAAGTATTTATATAATCTATCAATTTTTTCTGATTTTGCCATTTTATGGGTTACATTTCTAAATTAAATTATTATTTTAAAAAGGGCTTTAAAAAAGGAAAGTAAAGGAAATGGCTTTAGAATAGAAGGCAGTTATACACACATCAAATATGTCATTAATAATATAACCAATATCGCTGCTTTGTATAGGAAATTTGCGAATTAGATTTAAGTTAATAATTAATATTTAAATCTGTAAACTTGTTGAGTATAAAATATCTATTCCACGGTCAGATTTCGGAAATACAATTCTTAGAGCCTAATACCTGTCTTGGTCTAAAAATCATTGTTGACAATGAAATCAATTATGAAGTCTTTATAATTCTTCAAAAAAAATACAACAATGGTGAGAAATTTGATAAATTGGAAAGGATAATTGCTGATGTTGCAGTCTATCAAATGGGAAAATATAAAATTGATGGAAAGGTAAATTCAGCGTCTGATTTCAATGAAAATTCCTTTGAAAAACTAAACAAAATCTAAATATAAATTGAAAATTAAAGAACAAATAATGAAAGAATACAATGGAGTTCCGCTTAATGAGGAAGATTTTTTATGTAGACGGGTTATATCTAAATTATTTTATTGAATTTAAATAAAATTTAATGCTTCTTAATTAGAGTGAAATTTTCAAAACTGAAGATATATTCCAACTTAATTTCTTTTTGTCGGCAAAGTTTAAAAGAGCTTATTTTTCAAAATACTTATTATTTGATTTAATAATCTTAAATTTGAAGGAACTGATAATGCGATTAAACAAGAAAGTACTTATTACTATTCTATCAGTGACTCTTATTACTTCTATTACAATTCCTACAACAATTTTTATATTATTAGACTTTGATCAGACAGACCATCCTTCAAGCATGGGCGTGGAAGAATGGCTTGAGGATTTTGATTCATTATATAAATTCATCGAAAACAATTATCCTTATCTTTGGCTTAAAAACCGAACTCATGGCTATTATTGGCTGGATTTAAAATCGATATTTGAGGATCGAATTAGATCTGCTAGTTCCAATGAAGAATTTTTACGGATACTGTTTGATGCGTTGCAAGCACTTCAAAATAGACATACTCAAATTGAATATCCTGGCAATATGGCTCAATATCATTCTGATTTTGAAAATTGGTATCCTCTCAATGAAATCTTCTCTAACGATGTTGTAGAATTTTCTGAGTATTGGGAGCCAATATTTGTTAATTGTTATAGAGGAAAATATCGTGAAAGTTATGAGGCATTCATTGTATATGATAGAGGGAATTATGTGATAGTAGATAATGAACCTTTGGAACTACTCTATGGACCTGGATTAAATGTAACTAAAGTTAACGGAGAACCCATTGATGTTGCTGTGAAAGATTGCTATGACCAAGATTATTTAGATTGGGATTTTAAGAGAAATAAACACTATTTATGGATGATCTCTCCCCGTGATTTTGGACCAAGCGCAGAATTTACAATTTGTAATTCAACTGGACATGAATCGAATTTAACTTTCGGTACAACACAAGAGTATTCTCTCATTCCATATACTTATCCAGAAAATATGATTGAAACTCAAACCTGGGAAAATAAAAATGCTAGTTATATATACATAAGGAATTTTGTAAATGAGGATCTGAATCCATATATTGATAATATTCTGAATTTTTATCATCAAATCGAGGATTATAATTATTTGATTATAGATATTAGAGGTAACCCAGGAGGTAATTATGCTTCTTGGATCAATGCTATCGTTAAACCATTGATTAAAAATCAAAAAATATTTGAACTCTATCTAGCTTATAGAACTGATGATTATAGCGATGCATTCCGTGAATCAATGGGAATCACAAGCCAAGTTTCAAAAGGAAGCTTTGGTTATCTCCCACCAGAAGCATATACTGATGAATTCGAGATTTATGATTATCAGCATACCATAACTCCTACTTATGAGATTAATTTTAATGGTGAAATAATTTTACTAACTGATAATTTTGTTTATTCTGCTGCTGAAGGTTTTACTCTCTTTTGTAAACAAACGGGATTTGCTACCATTTATGGTATTACAAGTGGAGGGGATGGTATAATGGAATTTCCTACGTATTATGCTCTCCCGAATAGTAAGCTGGTTATTTGTATGACTTCAGTATTAGGATTAGATCATACTGGTCATGCAAGCGAAGAAGTACGAACACAACCTGATTTCTACTATGAAAGTACTTTTGGAAATTTTACAGAACTCATTGACTATGTCTTAAATAATCTACCTTAAATTCTGAAATTCACTAAGTATGAGAGATTTTTATAGATATTATTTAAAAAATAAAGAAATTTTTATTGATAATTTTAGCAATTTTGGTTTGGATTAAAAAAATATCAAACCTTCATTAAGCTGTGAAAATGGAATGGAAAGGTAAATTCAGTGTCTGATTTCAATAAAAGTTTAGTGGAAAAAATTAAATGAAAACAGTTTAAATTTTTTTTGAAAATTTCGAATAATATTTCGTACAAAATCTAATTCTACATTTTAATTTTGAAAAAGTATTAGATATTGCATTGTACAGAAATGTTTTTAGGAAAATGTGGTTTCTATAGTAAAATTTTTTTTTTAAACAACTTTTAAGAGTCTATATATCGAAAATCTTGGAATAATGAAATGTGAAATAATAGATTAATCACTTCTTTTCAATTTTTTTAGTTTATATATTCCTCTCTTTATTATATCTAAAATATCTACAATTTCTAATTTTATAACAAATAGTTAGACCGGCTCAAGTTAATTAGATCGGGCCAAAGACATTATTGAATTGAGTAAAGAAAAGTAAATTAGCACAAGAAAGACAATTTGGATCATTTAAGTTTGGAATTATCAAATATTTATAAGTAATTAAAACAATTTGACTAATGAGTCAAAAAAACTTTTATTGTGAGTAAAATGAGTATAGGTTCAACTAATCAATCTAAAAAATTTGAAATTGTTGAAACATTAAAAAGAGAGTTCAGATGCGGGATCATTGGCATGATGATCCTCGTATATATTATGGCAATGGTTTCAGTTGGAGTAGTGATTGAAATTCCTGATAAAGCATTACTCGCACTGATAATAATATGGTCCATTGTATTAGGTGTAGTAGGATTGTTTATATATTATATGCGAGGATTCTCTAAAATTAGACGTTTTGCTATTACAAATCAATATATTGAAATAGATGTTCCACATAAACCGTATTTTCGAGTTAATTGGTCAGATTTTGATTCTATTGAAATTACAAGAAGAGAGGATATAGCAGCAGCACCCACAACAGAAGGGCTCATTTTTGGTCCTAAGTTTGTCTATTTCAATTTGATTTTTTCAGGAGCAGACTTTAAGCAAAGCTATGAATTTGAATCTGGAAAGGATTTTAAAGTAAGTTCAAGAAAAAAAATCTTAATCGCATTGGAACAATACGCTAAAGAAAAAAACAAAAATTACATTGGGTATAAATGGAAGGAAAAAAGGAAGGCTAAAAAAGCATTAAAAGATTAATATTTGAATTTAATTTTAAATTTCTTAACTTAAAAATAAAGTGCCAACCATTCTAAACTCTAAGTTATCAAATTAAAAAAGTTTACGAATTATTGGGAAATAAGAAATAAATTATTCTTAGAACTCAGAAACAATTTAATTATCACTCGTAATTCTAATCCTATAAAATTACATAGAAAAAGAAAAAAGACTAAAACACTAATTTTGACTTATAATTACAAGAATTTTTTTTTAAAGTTCAGGGTTGTTAACTCCAAATGGTATCATTACATCAAGATAGGATAAGACCGTTCCTAGTTCAGGTTCTTTAAGCTCAAAATTAATGAGGTCAACAACACTCTTCACAGTAAGTATTTCATTTAAATAGGAAATCTTTAAATCATCAAAACCAGCATCAAGGACAAGAATTTTGTCTTTTCCTTTAGTATTATCCCAAGGATACCAATAAGGTAAACCTTCTCCGTTTGGATTTCCTGTTCTGGCAAAATTGGCAAGATAATTCATACACAAATCTTTTAATCTTTCCCGACCAAGTTGATTACGCTTAGTGTGTGTTTTTCCGATCAGCATAGAAATAGAGCTTTTACCCATCCCTAAAAAAAAAGGAATTTCTGCAGCATGATGAGCACCCAAGTTCCGTCCCATCCCTTTAGGCAGAACACTCATACCATCTTTATCGGGGCTTCCCCAATCAAATCGGTAAGCATAAATGGGTAAATTAACCTTTGAATTCATCTTACATACTAAAGAATCAAGACCATTCACACGCCAGAGAAGGGATCGATAACCCCAAATTAAGTCATATATTCTTGTATTCTTGGGAGGGTCTTTTCTAAAATTGCCAAAAAGCTTTAATTCATCCTTAGTGCAACCAATAATTATTGGCACCTTATTTGCCCAATCTCCAGTTGAAAATATAGCATATCCTTCTTTTGGTATTACTATACCATCAGTGAAGATAGTTCGCCATTCAGCCATTCCAAAATCCATTTTGGGTATACATTTCAAAATTTTAAATGCAGATTTTGAACGAAGATATCTATCAACCTCTTTTTCCGACATTTTTTCTATAATTCGCCCAGCTTCTAGTTGATTCTTTGTTTTATGATCCTTAATGAGGAGATTAATAAGAAGATCGGTACTTTGAGCCTTTGCAGTGTTAGTACTCCCAATAAGAGATAATCCGCTTTCAGCTATAACATGATGGAACAGTCCTTTTGCATGAGGAGAGATAAGGAGTGAGAGAACATTAAAGGCACCACCGGATTCCCCTGCAATTGTAACATTATTAGG
>SMTZ1_10005479_pt1 | contig 12760 bp, 12 predicted proteins | sample DeeMarSWOR136_30_FD_25667 | JGI IMG/M metagenome (IMG submission 25667) | reverse complement strand
AGGTAGATAGAAAGTTTGATAATTTTTTATTCTCTGGTATTCGATTTTCTGGTGGCAATATATAATTAATGGATTCAGGTTAATGGTGGGGTGGAGTTAAGGTGTTCAGTAGATGCGAATTAAAGCTCTTGTTGCCGGACTTGAGGAGTTAGCTGTAGAACTTGGGGTTGAGGGATGGTCTGAGTTTCGAACCCCTGATCGCACACGTATTGATTACGCAATTACCAAAGGATCCCAACGGCTACTTGCAGTGGAGTTTGAACAGTCACGAAAGTGGCTGTTTGCGCGAGTGCTTTATAATGCGATAAAAGCACAGCGTGCAGAGTTTCCAGCTATTCTGTTTGTTTATCCTTTCTATGATCTCCCTCGAGCAGGTCGTTCATGGGTTCCAAATTATGTGGAAGATACCTTAGGGCTCCGATTAGCGTTATGTCATCCTCGCGATTGCCTTGTGAGTACGCGTGCACTTATCTGTGAACAGTTGGATTTTCCAGTTCCCACTGAAATTACTGAGAGGGATTATGTCATATCTTCGAAAACGTTGCCAGGATCATTGAAAGTGGGTGCAGAGGCTTGGAAGACTCTGAAATCTCGTTCAGCCTTTAAGAAGCTTCAAAAACAACGAGTATCGAAAACATCAACAAGAAGAAAAAAATAGACCATCGAATGAAATTTGATAATTGGGCATGAAGCTTATAATCTCATAATATACAGTTTTGATAATGTCTGATCAGGGGAATAGAAATGAGCGAGACAATTGATCAGGTTATATCCGATAGACTTGAAGTTCTCTCACGCACGATATTCCCTATTAACTACGTTTTCTCTAAGACCTTTGAATTTGCAGTTAAACATCGAGATTGTGCTTTGACAATTGTAACAAAGTCAGGCACACAAGTGAACTTCACTGAACCTGTCAAAGTGCATCCAAAGTTATTGGATCGGGAAGGAGCCTTTGCATACCGAAGACGCTTGTATTATGTTAAAGAACTGAAAATCCTTGATAGCTTTTTGGTTCTCACCCAAGACCAACTTGACCTACCCAAAAAACAAGAACCAAAAGAAAACGTTGGACTCTTTGTAAAAGCTGTCACACCCTATGTTGAAGCTGTGAATGAAATCATTCGGCGACGATTCGGAACGATAGTAATCCGTATTTCCACTCGAGACAAGCCGATGGTCTTACATCGCCAATCGATGAAAGGAAAACAAATTCTTACTGCAAATGAACTTTTTTCAGAGACTGGAATTCTGTCAGAGCTCAGACTTGCGATTAAAGAGACTCTTTTCAGAAGTAAACCGGGTCCGAAAATCCAAGAAAAAGGTCAGGAAAAATCTCAAGAAACAGCAGTGCAGGCTTCTTTTTTGACATTGGAGGATGGGCGAGTGGTCCTTCATTCTCCCGGCAGTATTCAAGCACAGGAATTTATTGAGCTGGGGAAGGTTCCTTACCGCTTTGACAGTAAGGAGGGTCCGATCACAGCTCGGGTGATTATTACTAGTTTTCTTCAATTTGCAGACAAGTCCATTGCCCAATTGCTTGAAGAGTATAGCGATTTGGCATTTCTTCCCTTTTTCTTCGATCTTTATTTGGAACAGGGTGGACCTCCAATTCGAAATGTTGCTCTCTTTGATGGAAAACTGATAATTGGTCGAACTCCAGGATCAAATATTAATGAAGGAGCGTTTGAGATATTCTTGGCAAAATCTGGAATCGACAAACATCTTTTGAAAAAATGAATAGTGATTGGCTGATGAAGTAGAATGAAGTTATAGAGTCTTCCTGATCGCATCGACACCAAGATTAAATGCGGTGAGATTGACATCCTTAAGTCGTCGTATTTTCGCGATTTCTTGTTTTAGGACATTGACTTCTACAGGAGTGATGTGAGCCCCAGCTAGTGCCCCGACCATCACGGTATTCATAACTAATGGATCTCCAGCTTGTTGGGCTAGATCCACCGCATCCAGAGTGTATAATTGAGAGCACAGTGTTCGAAGTCGTTTTTCAACTTCATTGATTGGAGGATATTCAAGTTGACCTGTGAGCACTTCAATAGGATATACAGGATGCATGTTTACAATTGCTGTGCTAGAAGGATTCAGGAATTTAGCGCCCACACGGAGTGCTTCAATGGGCTCAAAACCGAGGAGTAAATGGGCTGAGTGTTGTGGAATAAGAGGGCCAACGTCGTGCTTGCTTATCCGAATATGCGACATGACTGAGCCCCCGCGTTGAGCAGCTCCGTAAGTTTCTCCGATTGCGACGAAATAGCCTTTAGCTATTGCCGCATCCGCGACTAGGCGTGAGGAGAGAACGTTTCCTTGACCACCTACACCCGCAATCACGATGTTGAAAGGGTCGTCATATTTCATACTTCTCACTCCTCTACAGGATGGATCGCTTGATGTGGACACACGTCCACACATACGCCACACCCATTACATAATGTGGTCTCGATTAGAGCTTTGTCGGATTCGTTGTCCCAGACACATGCTGGACAGTTGAATTCGACAGAACAAATCTTACATTTATCTCCGAAGCATTTGTCAACCTCAACCATAAACATAGGAATGGATTCTTGTCGTTGCCTCCTCTGGCGATTGGTTATCAATGCACATTCTCGTCGAAAGACGATAGCTTGGCTTTCACCGGAGTTCAAGGCATTATAGACAGTGTCAATTGATTCCTTGAGATTAAAAGGATCGACCACTGTAACGGACTGAAAGCCAATACCTTGAAGGACTCGTTCAATCGGAACTGTTGAGGTCACATCTCCTGTGGCACTCAATCCTGTTCCAGGATGAGGTTGAAATCCTGTCATTGCGGTTGCGTTGTTATCCAACACACAGACGATAGCTTTTGATTGATTGTAAATAATATTAACCAAAGCAGGAAGGCAAGCATGGTAGAATGTCGAATCACCAACTACTGCAATAACTGGGTCCTTGAGCCCAAATTGGTCTAGCTTACCTAACCCACTTGCAATCCCAACTCCAGCACCCATTGAATGTTGGTTCTGCATCACACCATGATAAAACACACCCAGCGAGTAGCACCCAATATCTCCGGTGACAATCCCTTTGCCTTTATTTCGTTTGATGGCTCGGTAAATGCTATAATAAGCTGGTCGATGGGGACAACCGGTGCAGAAGGTGAGAAGACGCCGTGGAACAATATTGGGAGCATCCTTCGCCATATTGACATATTCTTCCTGAACAGCCGAGTAACTGAGATCTTTGAGAGCTGCAATTGACTTTAGCGCCTGGTTGATATCAACTTCCCCAAAGTTTGGAACATGTCCTGATAATTTTCCAAAGAATTGTGGAGTAGAATTGGATGACAGTTCTGTGGCAAGGCTTCGGATTTGTGTTTCTAGATAAGGATCGACTTCTTCAAAGAAGAGAACTTCAGAGGTTTTCTTCAATCGATCAAGAATCATTGCCTTGGGTAATGGTGAAAGAGTAGCAATCCGAAGAATGCCAACATCTTTCAATTGTAGAAGATCAACCGCCTCTTGAACGTATTTCCAAGCGATACCAGATGTGATAATTAACAAAGAGGGTTTAGGAGGTCCATCATATAGATTCAATGTAGATTTTTCAAATTCCTCAACGCGAATTTTATCCAACCGCGTATGCAAATCACCATGCCGTAAATGAGGACGAGGAAGATTGTGTAGAGGGAGATTGTAATCGAACGTGGCAGTTTTTTTAGTTTTAGAAACTTTACCAAGTTTGAAAGGAGCACGACTGTGAGCTAATCGTGTTGTTTCTCGCACCATAACGATGATGCCATGCTTTTCCGATAACTCAAAGGCGTAAGGAATGATATCCTTTGCTTCTTGATGAGTGGAGGGTTCGAGTACGACTATATCTGAATAAAATCCAAGAGGCCGTGCATCGCCCTCAGTTGTGGAGCTGTGAGCAAACGGATCATCAGCGACAACCAGAACCAATCCACCAGGCCCATGACCAGTATAGGCGATATTAATGAGCGAATCGAGGATAACAAAAAGCCCATTAAGTTTCATGGAAGCCATGGCACGTAGACCAGTCCAAGCTGCAGCGGTTGCAGGTTCAAAAGCGACATTTTCATTGACACTCCATTCAACATAGATTCCAGCATCCTTAGAAATTGTAGCTAAATTTCCTAAAATCTCTGAAGATGGTGTGCCAGGATATGCTGCAGCGAAATGGACACCTGCCTCGAGGGCTCCACGGGCAATCGCATCATTGCCCAGGCCAATAACTGTGTCACCGGTTTTCCCGGTCATTGGTGAATTACTCATTGCTTTCTACACTCTCGTAATGAGCATAAGTATAATGGAGTGACTAAGTGAGAGACCTGAGAAAATAAAACCTTTTAGCCACAACCAACATCCAAAGAAAAATTCAAAACGGACATCTTTTTCATCAACTTCTGAGTGGAGGATTATAAATGAGGTACAAGGATACTGCAAACATGAAAGTGGTTGATTTTCATTTACACATAGGAAAACGAGAACATTGGAACCCAGCTATTCATGCACTTTTTCAAAAACTTAACCCGGGACTTTATGAAATCCAAGACGAGGTTATGACACCAGAAAACATCGTTAGGATGCTCGATAGTTCTGGAATAGATTGGGCTGTTATTTTGGCTGAAAATTCCCCAGAAGTTACTGGAGTAGTAACCAACGAATTCGTAGCTGAATTCTGTGAAAATCACTTAGATCGCCTCATTCCATTTTGTTCGGTTGATCCCACTGAAGATTCCAATCCCGCTAAGACTCTTGAACACGCTATCAATACTCTTGGGATGCGTGGATTGAAGCTCTATCCAACATACCAGCACTTTTATCCGAATGCATATGCAACCTCCAATGATTGGGAGAAGTTGTGGAAACTATACGAAACTGCAGAGACCCTCGATGTTCCTGTTATGTTTCATACGGGAACCAGTATTTTTCCGAATGCCCGGTTGAAATATGGAAACCCGATGTTCTTAGATGATGTCGCAACCGACTTTCCGAAAATGCCTGTGATCATCGTTCATGGTGGAAGAGGTCCATGGTTTGAAATGGCTTTCTACGTGACACGGCTCCATTCGAATACCTACCTTGAGGTTTCAGGTTTGCCTCCGAATAATCTACTCCGATATTTTCCGCAACTTGAGGTAATTGCTGACAAAGTCCTTTTTGGTAGTGATTGGCCAGGAGTTCTTAGTATAGCTGAAAACATCGATGCGATCCGAAATCTTAGCATAAGCAAAAAAGCAAAGAAACAAATTCTTGGCGAGAACGCCATCAAATTACTCAAACTAGACTCCTAAAAACCAGGATTCACCCTTCATTTAGGTCGTGTAAAGATGGTAACGAGTGTACAATTATCAGCTTGAATACACTCATCACAGGTTCGATCAGTCTCAACATCAGCTGTCGGAAAGATCAGCACCTCAAAACCTAATTCCTCATAATTGGCTTTGTATTCGGGAGCACGATGCTCTTCAACACTGAATCGTTTTTCCCACCCCTGTTGTTCTAACTCTTTATCCGTCGGAGTATCCATTGAAATCACCCAAAATAATTGAGGGCTTATTTTGTTTAGAACAGGTCATAAAGTTCATCTTCACCTGGAATTTTCCCATGATCTTGTACGTACTGTTGGAGAAGCTCGGTTTCTCGTTTTGTGTACATAGGGTCTTCTTCAAACTGGAAGAATTTCGCATTGGGCTGCTGGGTTATCTGCTCTTTCAGTGCTGCTTGAAGGCTATCAGTTCCTTTGATTATTAACACTGTCTTTTCCGAGTCTGCGAGCGTAAATACACCAGGACCTAATGGAACCTGATCTATTTCCTTTTTTACAAAGAGTAGCCACGCTTCGGGAGGCAGGGTGAGTTTTGTCAATAATAATCTGAGGTCACATTGCAGACAGCGCTGAGCTTCCTTTTGTGCCACTTCAAGTGGAAGGGCTAGTTCAACCTCTGCAAAGGATGAAACGCGATCATTTTTTGGAAGTAATGGCAATTTGGGGCGGTCCCATTTGTAGAAGTCCTCATCACGTCCCAATTGATGGTTGATTATTGAATCACCTGCAAGACGCTCAACAAGTATGCCTGTGCCACCTAAGTAGGTATCAATCTGCGAAGCGGCTTGTCGACCAGTTGCCATTGCTTCCACTACGGAGGTGGGTCCGGTAGCCACATCGCCAGCCACAAAAATCCCAGTCATTTGGGATTCCCAAGTGTTCTCTTTCGTTGCTAAGGTTCCCTCTTCTTTTAGTTTCATTTCTAATCCCTTACTGATTTTGGACAGGTCAACTGATTGACCAACCGCAAAGAAGACAGTATCAGCGGTAATTGTTTGCAATGTTTCTTCATCAAAGCTAGGATTGAAGCAACCTTCCTCATCGAATACACAGGTACACCGGATTAATTCAACCCCAGAGACCTTTCCATTTTCACACAGAATCCGTCGAGGCCCCCAAGAAGTATGAAGCTCAACACCTTCATCAACAGCTTCAGAGATTTCCCATTCATGAGCTGGCATTTCTTCATCAGTTTCTAAACAGGTAAGCATCACTTTTTCAGCGCCCAAACGGATAGCGGTCCGCGCAACATCAATTGCTACGCTTCCACCACCAACAATAATGACTTCTTTACCAAGATCTGGTTTATCTCCTGCATTCACTTTTTTTAGAAAATCTAATCCATTGTAAACGCCTGTGAGATTATGCCCTTCAATCAGTAGATCTTTACCCACTTGTGTCCCGATAGCCAGTAACAAAACATCAAAATCGTTTCTTAATTGAGTAACAGAGATTTCTTCACCAATGGGAGATCCCGTTTTCATCTTGACACCCATGTCAGTAAGAACCTGGATGTCAGCATCTAGAACTGTTCGTGGTAGCCGATAAGATGGAATCCCAGATCGAAGCATTCCTCCGGGCTCCATTTGCTCTTCAAAAATGGTTACATCATGCCCCAATCGGGCAAGGTAGAATGCGGCACTAAGACCAGCAGGTCCAGAGCCTACGATACCAACACGTTTTCCTGTTGATGTAGAAATCGATAATTTTGATTGCCATTGACGGGTATCATTCTCAACTGCAGTTCGTTTGAGCCCCATTATACATAAAGCACCATTGAGATCTGTTCGGCGACATTTCTCTTCACAGGGATGATGGCATACATGAGCTAGCACGGATGGGAGTGCAGCCTTTTCGCGAATAACAGCAGTGGCTTGTGTATAATCACCTTCAGCTACCAGACGAAGGTATCGCGGAATATTAATTTCCAAAGGACAATTATTGACACAGGGCAATAGGACGGCTTCTCGGTCAGCCCAGATAACTTCCTGATCTAACAACGCACCAGTGGGACAGACTTCCACACACGCGCCACAGAATTTACAACCAGATTCACCCAGACTTATAGCCTTTGATCCAACAAGTAATTTTTTCCCATCAAAAGCCATTCCCAGTGCATCAATGCCACGTAGGTCACTACAGACCCTAATACAACGAGTGCATCCAATACATAAATTGTAATTGCGGATGATTAGTGGTTCATCTTCAATTTTCGGAAGCTTTTGAGGAACGTAGCGAGGGGTGTCTTCCCGAATGCCCACATATTCTGCTACTTTCTGCAGTTCACAACGTCCAAATTTTTCACAACATCTTTCATCAACTGGAACATTGGGTGGGCAAGGTTCACGGGCACAACCTTCTCGTTGTGCACAGGTCAAACATGCATGGGGGTGAGTAGATAATATTGATAATAGCTTTTCTTGGCGATGTGCAACAATTGCTGGTGTGTCAATAAATACAACCATTCCTTCCTCAACAACGGTATCACAAGCCTGAAGAATTCCATCACGCCCTTTAATTTCAATTGCACAGAGGCCACAGCCCTCATACTCTACGTCCCCTCCAATGTTCTCGATTTCTTGAGACCCGCGAAAGACATTGCCAGTAGTTTTCCTTCCCACTCCCGATGGTAAATCGGGGTGATAACACAAGCGAGGGATATACACATTCACAGATTCTGCCGCAGTTAGTATGTTTGAGCCCGCATCTACTTCAACTTCGATGCCATTTATTGTCAGTTTTACCATTGGCTTCCACCTTCTCGAAGGGGCTTTAGTGCATTAAGTTGGTTTGGGTGACGAGTATAGTGTGATTAGAGCATCTGCCCTTTTGCAGTGCTAAGGAAATGGGAAATAGCTTGAGTTGGGCAAGCTGATACACAAGGGGGTTCATCGTCCCCACTTGTTTTCTTACAGGGAGCACAACTGTATTTGAGCTTGTGTCGATGTTGCTCTTGGACACTCATAATGTTGCCATCATCAATATCGAAATCATTTGGGATAACTTCTAACACTGATGCAGGACAGACTTCAGCACATTTACCACACCCATCGCATTTGGCTGTATCCAAAGCGATGAAATATTCCCCGGAACCATCCTTGTACCCGTAATTAGCAATCAACATTATCACCTAGATAAATTAGCCTTGAGAGCGTTCGTAGAGAACCTTTGCAAAAAGTGCGGCTCCGGCCGCACCAGCCAGCATCGGATCAAAACGTGGGTCACCACGCCATTGGTCCGGTTTGAGAGCCTGAATTCCCAGCTCTTTTTCAACACGTTTGACGATTCCAATGTTTTTGGCAATCCCACCTGTGATGACGAATTCTTTCTCGACACCCACTCGATTGAGCAGATCAACGACACGATGGGCCATGGCTTGGCAATAGGCGGCCAAAACCTCATCTTTTGACCAGCCACTGCGAAGAAGACCCACAGCTTCAGACTTGGCGAAGACTACACAGGTGCTACTTACTGATTGAGGTTCCTCTTTTACAGCAAGGGATCTGTCTCCGACTTCCTGAATAGGGACAGAGAGTAGATCAGCAAACACTTCCATACCTCGACCAGTTCCTGCGGCGCATTTATCATTCATCAGGAAGTTCTGGACTTTACCTTTTTCATCAACGCGAATTGCTTTGCAATCCTGTCCGCCCATATCGAGAACCGTTCGAACAGTAGGTCCCCACATGAAATTAGCTCCACGGCCATGACAGGCAATCTCAGTAATTGCCTTTTGTGCGAAGGGAATGTTAACTCGTCCATACCCAGTTCCTACAACATAATTCACGTCTTTGAGGGTCAGTCCAGTATTCTCCAGAGCCCAGTTCATTGTTCGTTCAGCACTATCAGGACTGCTGGAGCCGGTTCGCATGACACTTTGTGCAAATACTTCTCCATCCACCATGATTACAGTCTTTGAACTGACAGATCCGATGTCGACCCCTCCACTGATGACCTTCCCTTTAGTGGGGTCGATGCCTTCGACTGTGTGTCGGTATTCCGGCCATCTCCAGAATTCTTCTTTGCTCATTTTCATCACTTCTTTACTCTTTCCTGAGCGACCAGGGCAGCCCCATAAGCACTCACATACTCAGGAAACTCAGGCACATGAACTTCCACTCCTAATCCACGTTTCATCGAGTCCACAAAGCCCACATCATAGGCGAGTCCCCCAATTAAAAGAACGGCCTCAGTTATCCCAAGCCTTCGTACCATTGACACCACTCGTTCAGCAATTGCATCATGAATCGCACGAGCAATGTTTGCTTTGGGGGTCTGATTATGAATAAGTGAGACGACTTCAGATTCTGCAAAGACCGTACATTGTGCATTCATGGGAACAGCATCAGTGGCTTTCAAAGACATTGGGCCCATCTGCCCCAATTCGACTTCCAGTGCACGAGACATGGCTTCAACAAATGCGCCTGCCCCAGCTGCACACCGTTCATTCACCACAAAGTCCTCCATGCTCCCAGTTTCATCACATTTGACCGCACGTGCTTCCTCAGCCCCGACATCAATAATGGTCCGTGCAGTGGCTAGCAATTTGACCCCCGCTTTGGCATTCGCTCCCACTTCACTGACACTATCAGCCGCAAAATCCACTGACCCTTGGCCAATTCCAGTTTCAGTGATGTGTACAATATCCTCAATCTTCAACTCCGCTGCCTTAAGGGCCATCTCAGAGGCAGCCTTGGTAGCAATTTTCAGATCGAATCCCGTAAGGGCGGAGCCACGAGCAACTATCTTGTCATCATTGAGAATAACAACTTTCACATTCTTTGCGCCAAAATCGATTCCTATAGTAATCACCTGTTAATACCTCCTACTTAACTCCCAATAGTTCCAAGAAGGAATCCACCGCCTTCTTAGTGCGTTCCAAATCGAATTCGCGTTCATCACCCATATTTCCTTCAAAGGGAAGAACTGGTATACCTGCTTCTTTGAAAGCAAGACGATTCTCGGCGATGTTCAATGTCAAACCTTCACAGCCTCGATTATAATGCAACATTACTCCATCAACCTTCCATTCTCGCACAATCCGGAGCATCAAATCGCTTTTTTCATGGGCGGAATAGAAGTGCTGCCACTCAGGTCGAGCATGCGTCCAATCAGCCAATATTTCAAGGGCCTGCTTACGGGTTTTAATATCAATCCCTTGCCGTTGGGGAGTTGTTTTGGGACCCCAAGTTCCGTCCTTTTTCACTTCCCATGCCCCAATCAAGGAAAAAGTGTAAAGTGATCCAACGGACACCACACCATGCTTTTCGAGATACCGAAATACTTCTAGAAATCCCCAAGGGGGTTGAGTATCGGTGATGACCCGTCGTTGTTCATTACCAACTGCGGCAATTTTGTTATCGACCCGGTCTTGAACTTCATCACGAAGTTTTCGATAAAAGGCAACAACCTCTGGACGATGTTTCATGAGGGTTCCAAAGACATAGAGTGAATACATCGTCTTTTCATCAAGTGGAGCTGGAATGGTTTTATTCAACACACAAATCTCAGCCCAAAGAGATGTAGCTTCACATTCGTTATACACGGCTTGGATAAGCTTCTCATCATCATAGTCGCGACCAGTGGTTTTCTCTAGCCAATCAATTCCGTCAAGTAACTGATTGACCACGTACTCTCGACGTCGTTCGTTGAAATCCTCGGTTAACCCAGTGCTTACATCAATACAAAAGAATGGTACTCCGCCTTCAAGATCGCTAGCAATTTGATACCACTTTGCATGACTACAACAAATGTGAGTTGTCCACATGAAATCTGGTTTGGGAAACTCCCCACCAAACACATATTCATCTAAAACAACAGAGCCCAGATAATTGCGTAAATACGCACATAAATCCCTTGCAAATCCTTTTGCCTCAATTGCCTCCTGACAACGAGCTGCAAATTCCTTGTTGAAGGCTACTGAAGCACCATAAGGTTCGCCAGTCAGGCTCCATACATCATCGCCCAATCCTGAAGGCACAGCGCTATAAGCCCATGCTCCACCAGCCCATCGGATTCCACCCCGCTCATGGGCCTTGGCATAATTCTCGTAATATTGTTGTCGTAATGTTTTGCCTTCATTCCAGATATCCAAAGGTTTGGTTTGATATTTCATCTCAGTCATCTTCATCACCTAAAATAGATCGGGTAATGCAAAGGTCTCCAGAAACGCTTCTACACGAGTTTTAAACTGTCCAATTGGCACTGTTACATCAAACTCTAAGAAATAGGTGGGAATGCCATTCTCTTCAAGCATTTGTCGTAAAGCAGGCATATCCAGTTCATGTGGATCACAGAATTTCTGCTGGATGACAAGAGCACCCTGAACATTGTAGTCCTTTGCAAGTTGCAGTATGTGTGGGAATCGCTTCCGATCTGGCCAATCCTTGCTAGGACATGGGGGTCTATCAATATATCGAGCAGCGATAGCCAGCAGTCGGTCATCTTGGATTTCAACTTCGTTCCAGAAATAGCGAGTGCCAGTACAGTGGTCATCGACGACTAGTGTGGAGTCCAGTGTTTCGACCATTTTTACAAATTCTGTGTCATCGTCTTCACTTCCCAAGATCATAAGACGAGTCCCTGTATTCCTTTCCAGCTTCCGATTTGGCAGTTCTTTGAGTACTTCTTCTAGAGCCTGGTTATGTTCTTCTTTGTCGACCATTTGACTTGAGACAACCATATACATCGCTTCAAGTCCAGTTAAAGGGGGATTCTCTTGTTTGCGGTACTCATACACTTTTTTCATCAATTGGCGATTCTTATTCACAACCTCGATGCCCCGATCAATGTCTTTATCCGAAATTGAGCGGCCAATCCATTTTTCTAAAGCCTGCTTGAACACCTCAAGTTCCCCACGTAAATATGGGTATGCATGGGGGGTCTGTACTCCATGGGGCATGTACAGGTAGTAACTGAATTCTTGTGGAATGTGCTTTATCCAGCTGTTGTAAGTCTGTCGAATATGGAGACATGATTGAGCAATCATGATCCCATTGAGATAGTCATAGCGACCTTTCAAACCTTGAGCTAGGCAGTCACGACAAAAGGGGCAAAACATGCCAAAGATATGTGGTTCCGTTACATCCTGTGCCTGGTGGCTACCCAGGATGCGAACTGGAAGGATATCAGCTGCAATAAGGAGTTCTTCAGGAATGTAGGTACAAAAGTAACCTAGCACTTTACCACCCGTACGCTTTTTCCAAGCCTGTGCGTAGTCGTGTCGGTCAGTAAACCATTCTTTGAATTTCTCAAACATCGGGATCTTCCTGCTCTGAAACACACTTAGGGGAGCGCGTCTTCTTTGCGGAGTAATGGCGTGATATTCCTTAAGAATTTTTGCAAAACTGTTTTATAATAATTGTTAGTTATTCAATATTGATGAAAAGAAATAGCATGAAATTGCACAAAC
>SMTZ1_10006027_pt1 | contig 12761 bp, 9 predicted proteins | sample DeeMarSWOR136_30_FD_25667 | JGI IMG/M metagenome (IMG submission 25667) | reverse complement strand
TCTCTCGTCTCCTCTATGGACACTATCTTTGACTCACGGGGGATAAACAGAGATAATGCATTAAGCGCCGTGGTTTTTCCACTTGCTGTACCACCAGCAAACAAAGTATTAATACCATTTTCAACAGCAAGCCACATATAGGCTATTATTTCAGAAGACATGGTGTTAAACTCAACTAAATCAGGCGGTGAAAAAGGATCTGCCCTAAACTTTCTTATAGTAAATGTAGAACCTTTAGCAGTTATTTCATCGCTCAATGTCATCTGAATTCTAGAACCATCAGGCATAGTAGCATCAAGCATAGGCTCAGCTATGCTGATATGCTTACCACACTTTTGAGCAAGTTTAAATACAAACGAAGAAAGCTCATCCTCATCATCAAATCTTATATTGCTCTTCAGAGAACCATATTTTCTATGATAGAGAAAAACTGGAACATCAGAACCATCACAAGAGATATCCTCAATATGGGGATCCTTCATAAGAGGATCTATCTTTCCAAGCCCAAGAGACGTCTTACCCAGGTAATAAAATATTTTATTTCTAGATGCCTCGTTAATATCTACATCATACTCATCAATGACCTGATTCAACCTATCGAGTAGATATTCATCTTCACTTTTTTCCTCCAGCTCAAACGTATCAATATCTAGGCTAGACAGTGTATCCTTAATAAAGCCTAATAGTTTCTCTTCTTCCTCGTTTAATGCAATTTCAACTAGGAAATAACACTTATCAAGACTTTCTTTCTCTCGAAGTATCTCAACATATGCAAAAGGTTCGTAAAGCGAATAAAAATCAAGCTCCTCCCATTCTTTCTCTGAAAAACCAAGATCTGAAAGTTTTACGGATTTGGTCTTTAGTACTTCTTTTGGTAACTCTATGTCCCCAGCTGATTTAAGGTCATCAATATCAATTTCACCTTGACTTTCAGGTGGTAAAGTCATCTTCTTCTTTTCTTTTTCAGTTATCTGTGGACTCCATCCCTTAAAAGAAGGTTCTTCTTCATCAAAGAAAACATGCTCATGATCTGCATCCCCTTCGGTGAGGGGAATACCAGTTGGAATTTCTATGTCTGTTTTCGCTTTTTTTTCAACAGATGGTTCTTTTTCAGTAGTCGGCTTCGGCTTATCTTTTAAATGCTCTTTAGCAAGTTTTAACGCTTTAGCTTCACCCTTATCCGCCTCGCCAGTAAGATCAACAATCCTAGAAGAATCTTCTTTTATCCTTTCATCCAACATATCTTTTTCATCTTTATCTAGTTCACCACTAGCTGGAAGATTTTCAACACGAAACACGGGTTTACTCATCAGTTCATCTGACTCTGTTTCTTCTTGTTCAAAATCATCGGCTTTATCATCAGAGGGTTTTTCTTTCTTAAAAAAAGATTTTTTTACTTCGGATGCGCCTATACCCTCTTTATCGATTTTTTCTTTTTGATCAGTATCTTTTAAATGCTCTTTAGCAAGTTTTAACGCTCTAGCCTCAGCCTTATCCTCATCTACCAATTTTGCTTCATCTTTGTCAAAATCGCTTTTGGGGAGATTTTCAACACGAAACGTGGGTTTACTCGTCAATTTATCTGGCTCTATTTTCTTTTGTTCTAAATCAACAGCCTTATCATCAGAAGGTTTTTTCCTCCTAAAAAAAGATTTCTTAACTTTAGGTACACCTATGTCTTCTTTACCAATTTTAATCTCTTTTTCATCAGCGTCCTTAACAATGGGAATTTCCTCTATTTTATCATCTAATAATTTTGCTTCATCTTTACTTAATTCATCTGTTTTAACTAAATCTGCTTCAGAGATTGTAAGTTTTCCGCTGTATTTTTTCTTCAATTCAGCTAAATCATCGGTAGAAGAAGATAGCCAATCCTTGTCTTTTTTATCTTGGGTTTTCTTGGCTTTTTTCTCTTCAAAAAAATCGTGTTTCTCTGCTAACTCAGCAGCCTTTGCCTCTGCAGCATCCTCTTTTGGAGAAGACTCTTCAATCTTAGGGGTTTCCATTATTTTTTTATCGATTATTTCTTTATCTTCATCAATTTGATCAGGCTTTTCATCCTTTAGGATTTTGTCAATTTCAGTAACTACCTCATCAAAGTCTTTTGATTCTATCAGATCTTCTGTAGTTGGAGGTGGTGTACTGTCCTCATCATCAATTTTTTTATCCTTTTTACCAAATTTTATTCGTTTTTTATGTTTTTTAATTGTGTCTTCTTCTGGAATTGCATCAAATTCTTTTATTTTTTCTTCAGCCTCAAGAGGTTCTTCACCAAGATTTTCTCTAGCTTCAGAAATTATTTTTTCACTTAATATTTCAGAATCAGTATCATCCTTGGTTTTTTTACTTGATTTTCTTTTTTTTTCTGAATCAGTATCGTCCTTGGTTTTTTTACTTGATTTTCTTTTTAAATAGTAAAGAACATTTCCCTCTTTATTTTTTAGAGAGAATTTTTCTATATTAATCTCTTTCGATCGGATTCTATCTAATTTTTCTTTATTTTTTAATATGACCCTATCCACTATTTCATCTATCTTAGAAATCTCACCATATAAAGTAGAGGGAGACTTTTTTTTAGCATCCGTTTTATCTCTTTCTTTATTCAAGATAATCCCCTCCTGTCTAGAAAAAAACTAATTCTTCTTTCAATTATATTTTTATCTTGCATCCACATCCCTTTCTCATCACCATTATGAGTTTTCAAGAGGTATAGCTCAAACTATACCTTAGTTTAACTAATTATCCTTTCTTAGGCGCATCACATCCAAGTGATTTTTGATATAATTTACTCCCTATTTATATCTTTCTTTAATTACTAATCATTTATTTTAGACAAGTTTATAATTAGCTTTTTAATTGTAAAATAATTGTTGGGCCCATAAGGTAGTCTGGATATCCTACCGGCCTTCGGAGCCGGTAACTGGGGTTCGAATCCCCATGGGTCCGTAATTTAACATTGATTTAATAGTTTGAAATTTTTTTGAGATCAATCTGGAAGCTCATTTTGTGGTGGTGGAGGTATACCGTAATCTTCTGGATCCGGTTGTGGATATGTAACTGTATAGATTGTGTCCCAAGATGCTCCAGTATTACCAAAGTTGCCAGTGTTATAAGTACTTGCAACAGTTAAACTCCCACTCCATGCATCTTCCTCCCAATACTCGATACCTGCTGACTCATCTTTAAAAGCCAAGTATCTAACAGAAACATGCCATGTGATAGGCTGAGTATTCTCATCATCGTTATCTTGGTCAGCAAAGTAATGCACTCTAAATTTGTACGTCCCATAAAGTGATTCAGAGTTAGTCAATGTCATTTCTTCTGTTGCATAGTAATGTTCAGGCCCATATCCCTCTATATTATCAACATCCAAATATGGGTAGTTATCATATTGACTACCCATGTAGCCATAATAAATATGACGCCCAGCTGTACCATTGATAGTTGGCTCAAGTACATGAAGGTCAACATCACTCTGACCCTGCCCCCATGTCATTGTGAATGTAAGAGAAGCTTCAGATGCAGAGGATTTTATAGAATCTCTGAGGAAACCTGCCCAATTGTTCCAAGTATTTTCATCGGTTGCAAGTATTATAACCTCATTTTCACCAGTAAAAAGTGGGACTTCTTTGGAGAATACGTGGGTAGTAGCATCAACTGCTGTTTCAAATTTTTGATTACTAACGAAAATCAAAGTTGAGGAAATTTCTTTTTGTCCTCCCGTAATTGTTCCTGAGATAGTGACTTTGCTTTCCGTAGTATCCCGTATTCCATCACCATCAGTATCTACTGGTGTGGAAGGGCTGGTGAGCGTCACCGTTGGGAAGATACTGTCATCTTCGAACTTCTTTTCCGCTGAGTCATACAGCCCATCGTATGCGTTTGCTGGGCTGAAAATTTTAGCACCTAGATGAAAGAAAATGTTGTATTGTCTCCCCTCCCCAGCGTTCTGACCTGAGCTATAAGTACGGGTGAAGCCATCATAATAAGTAAAAGGTATTTGCCGAGCGTCAGTCCCTGGTGCAGTACCTGCATAGTTTGGATCATATATATCAAATCTTCCACCAGTGTATTGATATGCTAGTATTGCATGGGCTCCTTTTGCCCATGTACCATTTTGAAATCGGAGTGCTATAATTATTAGTTGAGGTTCACCGCTTACAATCATACCATGGATTATGCTATAGGCTACATCATGTGATTTTGTAAGAGCCCACTCTTCTTCTGCTGGTGAGAGTGAGTCCCATATGCCTTGTGGTCCCATTTGACAGCGTGTAGCAAGTTGTATTGCAGTTTCATCATCTCGCCATTCATCAGGCTCCCCCTCTATATACTTTGAATGTAATGGTTCATTGGTTGTAGGTTTTTTATGAGTATAGTACCATCTCGCGTAGTTTACCATACCTAAACAGTTACCACCTGGTTCAAGATATGAACCCCAGTTTTCTATGAACCAACCATCTGTTGCTGGTCTAAATCCTGTATCTATAGAATAATCCAGACCAAATAATTCATAGGCAGCTAGAGTGATCTCGATAGCAGTAAAATTTGAGAAAGTCCCGGCGTAAAAGGTTATAGTGTTACTTGCATCATCTTGGGATATGAAACCTGTAGAACCCAAAATGTCATTTTCATCGTCATAGTAATAAAACCTAACTAAATCCTCATTTGTGACAATATTTGGATTGTAAGGAAGAGTTACAATACAAGGTTTATCAAAAGCTTTATACTCGTTCCAAACATCAGTTCCATCTGTTTCGATATTAATCATCCAACTTGCGATAGAAGCTCCTTCAGGTAGACCACTGCTATCAGTAATATCTGCATAACTTATATCAAAGGTAACAGTATCTTCAGTTGCAGCTTGTGGTATTTCAATATTAAGCCCATAAAGTGGACTTGAAGTATCTGATACACCTATTGATCCACCATTATATCCTGCTGATCCTGAGGTTACTGGTATTTTATTGCCCGTGCCAATAGTTATCTTTCTTGCACCGCCAGTACTTTCAGAATCCTCTCCACCCATCATAAATCCAACATAAAATGATGCTATAACTAGTATAGCTGCAACTGCGATTACTCCTACATACTTAAGAGTGTTTGATTTTGGTTTAGGGGATGGAGTATAAGTTGGTGCCACCGGTTGAGGGGGTGGTGTAGGCTGTGGCGGTGGTGGGGGTGTTGCTTGGGGCTCTGGTTGTGGTTCGGGTTGTTGTGGTGGTTGTCTGGCTGGTTGTTCAACTTCTACTTTATTTCCACATTTTACACAAAAATTTGATCCTTCAGGTATTTCGGCTCCACATTTAGTACAAAATCTTTTCATATCCTTCTCTCCTCGTGAGACTGTATATTTTCTTTCTTTATAAAACCCTATTATAAGATAAGGAAAACCATAGTAATTTTTTCAAAATGTTATTTTTACACAAAACATTTATATAGTATTAACATCAGAGTATATCATAAGGAATCTGGATTACATCATTTTCTTCCTTTCATCTTTACCATCCACCCTCCAGATTCCCCATCCCTCTTCTTTAAAAGATAAACACCAACAATAATATCTTTTGAAAATACTGTAACAAACTAGGACAGACCATTTTTGGGTAAAGGATAACAAAAAAAATTAGGCGTATTTTCCTCTAAGTTTACGCCTCTCTATTTTCACATCAGAAGGAGCAATAATCATAAGATTATTTCCAATTCCTGCGATATCTCCATTTATCTCTTGGCATAATTTCTTGAGATCATTTGTTATTCTCTTCAGTATTACCTCTTCCTCAGCAATAGGTGAAAAATCAAGAATTAAAACATTCCCACCATATACATAATCAGTAAAGTCCTTTAAGTCTTCGTATCTTTGAATCTCACCGACTCTAACATGCATCTTAGCGCCTGTTGTTTCACCACCTGTTGATTCAACATACTTCTCAAGATCAACATACCCGCCAACATCGCCTGTTTTTTTATCACCAAAAATCTTGCCAACTATTCCCATAATAATAACCATCTCCTGATTTTCCTGATTTTAACTCTTATTCTTAAATATATTTGTCTTTATAAACTTTTGGCGGCAAAATTCCACAGCCGATCGCCCACGTAGTGAATTGTTCTTATTGCTTTGCCTTTTTCCTCTTGTATCATCTGCTCACCTGTCATAATAGCAATTCCAACTGCCAAAGGTTTATGATGATTTTCATCACATATCCATACCTGGTCATTCTCAGCAATATCTTTGTCAGCGTCAACTATGCCAGGTACCATAACATCTGCACCGCTTGTGACAAACTTAACGGCGCCCATATCAACAACCACAAAATTCTTCTGTGGTTTGTATTTTTTTATTCCATGTAATGTAAAAACTATTTTATTTTCATGGAACACAAAACATGGTTCACCATCTATCAAAATCATCCTTATATCTTCGAAATCGCCAATTTCTACTGATGATTTTTCATTGAAAAAAACAGAATCAAAAGTGTTTTTCAATTCATTTTGTAATTTTTTTATATCCTTTGTTTTTAAACGGTGTCTATTTTTTATTTTCACAGACATACATTTAGGTCATTTCTATACTTGTTTTTAACCTTTGGCTTTATATTTTTAGAAGACCAAACTCTTATAAACAAGATATCTATTTCGTGTCCCCTGGGGTAATATGGACAAACCACTTAAAATACTACATTCAAGTCTTAATAATCGAGTAATGGTAGAACTACGAAGCGGACGAGGATACCATGGAACACTTGATGGATACGATGTTCCCCATATGAATCTTGTTTTAAAAAATGCAGAGGAAATGGTGAATGGTGAATCAACTTCTAAACATAACACAATTATCGTACGAGGAGATAACATAATCTATGTATCACCATAACTGAGGTAGCTTAACATGACTAAAGGAACTGCATCAAAAATGGGCGGTAAAAAAACCCACACGATATGCCGAAGATGTGGGAAACATGCGTTTAATGTACAGAAAAGAATATGTGCTGCCTGTGGGTTTGGTGAGTCAAAAAAAATTAGACATTACAATTGGGCTAAAAATAGATAGAAAAAATCTGAAAGAAAAAATTGCAGGATAAAAAAACTAGTCCCTGCAAAACTCTTCATATTGTTTACTGGTATCTGGAGGGTAGCCACCGATTTTTAGGCTGGGGTCTCCAAAGAGAACCCACATCTGTACGACTCTTGCATCGATAGATGAGTCGTTACCATTACCCGCTGGTGTATTCCAGTCAATTGGATATTTATCTATGTAGTCAGAAATAGTATTGCCCCATGCTTCACCTAAGATATCAACACTATTATTACCAACATGCCAGAAAAAACGTGGATCAAGATAATCACCAGCTCCCTCCTTTGAATTTTTATCTTCTTTCGTATATCCTAAACCCGTGTTTCCTATCGTTGCAATAGTGCCACCACCAATCTTACGTGTAATCCACCAACCCCAACATTCAGGTGCATACTCGAAACGACTTCGTGATTGTTCATCGAAAATCCTAGTGATTGACACGTCGAATTGGCAGTTATGACATGAGCCTGCCACACAAATGGGTAACATATGCCTGTTAGAAAGAAGCATTATATGTATGAATCTAAGTGGATCAATATTTGTGCCATTGGGCAAGTGTGTAAACCATACCATAGGACTTGCATGACCGTCCATAAACACAAAACCACAACCGTTGTTAAAAACCCTCATTATATCCCTCGGACCAGTTAGAGTACCATCAGATGTCCACAGTTTTATAGGCGTAAACCCTGACATGTTATCTATGGCTTTCTGCGTATTTTCCTCCCCCTCATAAGTTGGCTTTCCAGTATATGTATCCCCTGCCATTACTGCAAACCGGTTAAACCATTCAGAACCATAGGTGTTTCTCTCATACCTTATGATCTTATTCACCATGACTCTCACTTCTAATCTATTCCTACATGCTAATCTTCCAACATATACATCTGGATACAAATCAATGTCTTTATCCTGGGCTTCTTCACCTTTCCACTCACCGTATATACCATTGTTATTGGTATCCCAGCTTGAAAAATTGCCTTCACTATCATATATGTCAGCATAATATAAATCACTTATAAACCGAGGCTCGGGATATCCCCCCCAAGGTTCATCGTTATAAACATAACGAATGGGTAACTGCCTAAAACCACCAACAAGAAGCACATATTTGATACCCCAATAATCATAGGCGTTTTTAATATAGTATTTTATTTTCTCCGCTTTATCACGTCCCTGCCAGTACATATGCCTGTACACCTCATCAAGTGTGACCAGCCTGGTGGGAACATCCATGTTCTTCTTATGACGGACAAGAGGCTGCAACAACCCAGCATACCTCCGAGGAGCTATTATTAAAAGCTCATAGATCGAATTGTCATCATTGTTATTGCTTTGCTTAGGCTTTACCAGAGTAATCTTATCTAAAATCGTTTTTACATTAAGTTTTGTAGCTTCAGCATTAACCATTGGAGTTATTGTCAAACCAAAAAATAATAACAAAATTCCGACAACTAATATTTTTTTATTGATTTTTTTTATATTAATTCCCCCTACAATATATAATATATATTAATATTATTTATAAATTTTGCTAAAATAGTCAAAATTATTATACCCAAACCTCTATGACGTTCATCGATGGAACAGAATTGCAGATTTTATTGTTACAGAAAAACTCGTGAGCCAAACCATTATATAACTAAAAAAACAGAAAAAATTGAACTGGTTGTTTTTGATATGGATGGAGTGCTCACTGATATAATCAGCTCATGGAAATACATTCATGATTATTTTAAAACCTCAAACGAGAAATCCGTTGATGAATATCTGAGAGGTAGAATCGACGACATGGAATTTATTAGAAGAGACGCAACTCTTTGGAAAGAAAATGGTAAACCAGTTACTAAAGATAAGCTCGTAGAAATATTATCAGATGTACCACTTATGAAAGGAGCACAGGTTTGTATATCAGGTCTTAAAAAAAATGATATTAAAACTGCGATTATCAGCGCTGGTCTTGATATTCTTGCACATAGAATTGCCGGAGAACTTGGAATTGATTATATTCTTGCCAATGGTCTAGAAACAGACGAACAAGGGCGTCTTAACGGAGTCGGCATTCTTGGTGTTAGATTGATGTATAAAGACCTAGCTGTGAAGACCCTTGCTGAGCAACAAAACATCCCACTAGAAAGAATTGCATCAGTTGGTAATTCTTGTCTTGATATTCCTATGTTTGAGAGCTCGGGTTTAGGTATAGCTTTTAACCCTGATGACGATTGTACTAGAAAAGCAGCTGATGTAATAGTAAAAGATAAGGATCTAAGCAAGATCTTGCCGTTCCTTGAAAGTTACATTTAGTATTAATTGCCCTATTCTGCTGGGTTCATAACTCTTCCCATAAAGAGTAATGCACCTGTTTCTTTGTGTTGTATTAGGAATATAAACGGATGATCCGCTATGAATTCATTTTGATCTGGTGTCGCAGTTAGCGCCATAATTATTGAGGTTGCAGCAGCTGCCTCTGTTCCTTCTTCGTTTACCTCTATAAATGATTGATGAAGAGCCTTATCTATAAACAAGTCTTTTGTTCCATCCATCCCTGAAAAATTTGCAACCCATGGAATGAACGCATCTATAATTCCCATCTTTTGTAAAAGATCAATTAGTGAATATTTCTTTTCAAATTTAAACTTAGGAATTTCAACGTTGACTTCTGTTTCACCAAGATTATTTCTCCAATTTGTAAGATTTACAGCGTTTATTGCAGATTCAGCAATTGAAATATTATTTTCTTTGGGAAGTATAATAATCATTGATAAATCATTACCAGAATATTTTAATTCTAGAATTTGCAAATCATCGGTTTCCGTATAATTAAAAGTAGATTCTTCATTATCACTTTTCATCATATCTACTTTAACAGTTTCTTCTGATGTTAATTCAAAATCAGTTTCATAGGTGTTGTCAGGATTAAATGGAACAGCCCAAAGACCTTTGAAATAAATTGCATTTGTTAATACAAGTTTGGTATAATCTGATAACATATCTGGTTGAATCATATCTTTTATCTTATCATGTGTTTGTTCCTCAATCCAATTGTTAATGGTTTCTGCAGCTTCCACATTTTTTGCGAAATCAAGTTCATTTGCCTCTGCCATATAAAAATTTTCAAGTAAACCAAGGTATTCTGATAGGAAGGTATAGTTTTGGTGAGCCCAAAAAGCATTTGCAGTGCTAATTGTGTAATCCACTTGATTTTGATTCAACAAATTATAAACCCTACCAAACGAACCAAGTGTAGCAGAATCATTTTGTAAAACATTTAGAACATTTTGCATTTCTGTTGCAGTGTTTCCTCTTGCACCTTCATAAGCCATCGATAGAGCAACGAAAATACTGTACGGTGAAAAGAAAACATTACCGTCTTCACTATCTCCAATTTGTCGATAAAAATTAAATGAAAAATCATTTAATGATTCTAGCAATGAGCTAACACTTTCAGCTGTAGCATTAGTATCATCTGCAAGACGAACTTTAGTTGTAGTTATTTCAGATTCTGGTTTTAGTAAATACACAATAGAAGAAACAGCAGCAATAATTATTAAACAACTAACAAGTATTGCTCGTAAACCTATTTTTTTCATTTTCTATCACCTTATTTATCTCTATATTATTAGGGCTTATATAAAAGGTGTGAAAACGTTTGGGAAAAGCCAAACGTTTTAAAATTAGTTACTACATACTGGATATGTGATTTTTTTAACAATATTATTTTCTGCAATATAATTATATCTAGAATATACTAATAATAATATAAATATATTATTTGGGAAGAAGATTTTAAAGATTTTATAGATGAAATATTACCTATTAATCGAAAGTTTATATAAATTAACAATTGTTAAAACTGATATAAAACCAATATAATAAAGAAATTTGTTTATTCAATGATTTTTAAGTAATTTATATAATCTAAATTTTTATCGATACCTTTATATATTGTTTTATAATAAGGTTATAAAATCCTAATCATAGAAATTATGGTTAGGGGGGAATAAAAAAAAGATTTATCAATAGGAGGCAAAATTATGCAAAAATATGATATAAGTAGAAGTATAGAAGGACATAAGAATATATTTGCTGCAACTTTTGTTGCAACAATTTTGGTGTTAGCAACTTTTACAACCTTATTTTTGGTTGCAGCACCAGTTAAAGCAGATGGTACAGAACCAACATGGCCCAATGAACTTGATTGGGTTTGGCTGAGTGACGATAAAAATGAAGATGGAACAGCAGATAATTTTAGGGATGTTAATACCACGTATTATTATTTCGATGAAGATTATTTATATCTTAGACTTTATTGTTATAATAATGCAGAGCTAAATAACGATAGTAAGGACGGCAGATTCAAATGGTTTTTTGACCTTGATGGAGATGCTTACGTCAAGGGAGGAGATTCATATCTAACAGAGTATTTACTTTTTGTTGAAGATTCACCGCCAGAAGATGGTATTGGAGAGCTATATCTAGTATGGGATACTGATGATGATGGATATTACAATGAATGGGAAAAAGGACCTGATTACTGGTTTAATGAAGAAGTAACAAATCCTATCTATGCTAATTTTAGCATCCATGGAAAATTTGTAGATTTTTGGATAAGGCTTGAAAATATAACTGATCCTGACCAAGTTTGGCTTTTATGGGCTACGGATCAAGAAAATCCTAACATAGATCAAGCACCTGAGGCAGATAGACCAGATAATGCAGAATTTATCCCGTTTGTTATAAATGATCCTCCAGTAGCTAATGACGATTATTACACTACACCAGAGGACACTACTCTTATTGTCTCAGCAGTAGATGGCGTACTAAAAAATGATTCAGACCCACAGGGTGATCCACTTACTGCAATTAAAAAAAGTGATCCCAGCAATGGAATACTCACCGCATTTAACGCTGATGGATCATTTACATATGTTCCAGACGCTGGCTACTGCGGAAGTGACAGTTTTACCTATGTAGCCAATGACAGCATATTAGAATCTGGTATTGCAACTGTACACATAACAATAACATGTGAAAACGACCAACCGAAAACGACCAACCAATAGCAAACGATGACTACTACACAACACCAGAAGACACAACACTAATAGTACCAGCACCAGGAATACTAAACAACGACTCAGACCCAGACGGAGACACACTCACACCAACAAAAACAAGCAACCCAACCAACGGACAAGTCACAGCATTCGGCACAGACGGAAGCTTCACATACGTACCAGATCCAAACTCGGAAAAGGAGGAACAGACACAGCAACAGTATACATAACCGTAACACCAGTAAACGACCCACCAGTAGCAAATGATGACTACTACACAACACCAGAAGACACAACACTAATAGTACCAGCACCAGGGGTTCTTGATAATGATACCGACGTTGAAGATGATCCTTTAACTGCGATTAAATTAACTAATCCCAGCAATGGAATAATCACCGCATTCAACGCAGATGGATCATTTACATATGTTCCAAATGCTGAATACTGCGGAAGTGACAGTTTTACCTATAAGGCTAATGATGGAGAGGATGATTCTACTGCTGCAACTGTTTATATTACAATAACATGCGAAAACGACCAACCAATAGCAAACGATGACTACTACACAACACCAGAAGACACAACACTAATAGTACCAGCACCAGGAATACTAAACAACGACT
>SMTZ1_10007874_pt1 | contig 12762 bp, 18 predicted proteins | sample DeeMarSWOR136_30_FD_25667 | JGI IMG/M metagenome (IMG submission 25667) | reverse complement strand
TGTTGATGGCGGCGATCTCATCCTCAGCCTGTTCCACAACTAAACCCATATCTTTTGCCCATGCTGCCAAGGTCAGGCCTATGGAGGTAGCAGGTGTCATGGGATAGAAAGAGTAAAATTTTACCCCAGCAGTGATGGCTCCAAGGGCAATGGCCTCGTTTCCGTTCATCATCAAGCGTTGGGGTGGATGAGCGACGGTGGGCAACAGCTTCTCGAAAATTCCAGCTTGTCCGGCGGCCAAGCGAAAGGATTCCTCAAGCACCCGTCTGTTTTCCTCAGCAATCTCTGGGTGAGCCTTGCCGAAGTAATCTTCCACGGTCCGGGCAACTAATTGTCCATCCAGACCAAGCACGGCAGCGACAGCTCCCAAGGCGGCAGTATTGGCGTATTGATCCGAGGCCAACCGCCGAGTGGGAATATTAAGGGTAGCCTTATCAGTTCCGTCAAACGCCTCATCAGCAATGATCAAACCTACCGATGACATCTCCTCCTTATGCAGTTTCACCGTTTCCGCGTCGAGGGCAACCAGGAGATCGACTGCCTCTTGTGGGGCAATGACTTCGTCAACTCCTACCCTGATGGCGAAGGTATTGTGCCCCCCTCGTATCCGAGATTGATAGCTCTGGGTTACAACAATCGAATAGCCGCTGCGCACAAGGCTCTTGGCGAGTATCTGTCCAACCGTCACCAACCCCTGCCCCGCCTCTCCGCCGATGAGGATGTTCAAAATGCTCCTCGTCTTATTATCCCCGTGGTTCACCATTGGTTCCCCCATGGTCTTTTTTGGCGTAAGGGAAACCCTATGTCGGTTGCGCGTTCCACATCATCACGATGAACATCCCGAACGTGGACTCCATATCTGATAGCCTGTTCGATGGTCATGGCTTCACCTCGGGCCTTGTTCCTCTTTCAAGGACCTCAGATCCTTGCTCAGGATGGCAATATGGCCCATCTCCTCCTTGATGATACCGTCGAGCCTGTCCCTGCCAAACCTCTGAGGTACGAACTCCTTCATGCCCAGGTAGAAAGCGATGGAGTCCTTTTCCATCGCCTCTTTCCCGGTGAAGAGTTCTATCGGGTCCGCTTTTATATCGAAAACGTATCCATCCGCCATTGCCCTCAAATAAAGAGCTGCTTGCCCCTCCGGATCGAAAACCGTTGTCTTCCGTTCCGCGTCCGCAAGATTTGCCCTCATTGAAGCGAAGGTTTTTTCGTGCTCATCTTCCCTGGCGGCGAGATCGAGCAACAATCGCGAGCAACAATCGACGGTTCCGTGGGTTTATAGCCCCTTCTGCCGCACGGCGGTAAAACCTTGCCCCGTTTCTTTCGATCTGTTCCGCCATTTCGAGGATCTCGTCCGCGTTGAAGGGAATGCTCATGAGTATTTCCTCCGTCCCAGCAATCCCATGACGTGAGCCCCCCGAAGGGAGTTACGTCACCATAGGCAGATCTCTGAAAACCGGAAAAACGAGCTCTGAGCTGCGAAGAGCGAGTTTTTAGAGACCTCATACCAGTTTTTCTCTCTCACTAGTTTGTTGACCACTTGGGCCCATCAACTCTCAGCCGAGGCGACAGGAGGGGTGAAGACCCGCTGCCCCATTTCACGATCAAGCATGAACAGCCCGTTGCTTGCATCGCCCATGAGCTTGAGTTTCTGCACCACTTCATCCGCGGACGCCTCCTCCTCGATCTGCTCGGTGACGAACCACTGGAGGAAGATTTCCGTGGCGTGGTCTCGCTCAGCAATGGCCAGGTTGACCAGGTCGTTGATCAGGCCGGTAACCTTCTGCTCGTGCAGGTATGTGTTTTCGAACACATCAAGGGGTGAAGACCACTCGGTAGGCGGACCATCCACCTTTTGCAACATCACGCGGCCACCGCGATCGTTGATGAAGTCGTAGAACTTCATCGCGTGTACCAGCTCTTCCTGCGCTTGAACGCGCATCCAGTTGGCAAAGCCAGGGAGGCTGATCGACTGGAAGTACGCGGACATCGATAGATAGAGGTACGAGGAGTACAGCTCCGCATTCAACTGTTTACCCAGAGCGGCCTGTATGTTTTCCTTTAACATGGTCATTCTCCCTTCCAGAGCCCGTGGATATTGCAGTATTCACGGGCGGTGATCTTCTCCGCCCTGACATCAAAGGTTGCTTCAGGCGCAATTCCCGGCTTCAGGAACTGGCGGTAAGCCTTCCCGTCGATGATGACCTCGATCCATTCGATGTAGTGCTTCTCCTCCATCGGATGGGCGACGCTTCCCACCTTCACGTTGGCCCCATCGGCGGTTTTTTCCACCACCGGGACATGCTTCTCGCGGGCTGCATCCACCGTGTTCTCGATGAAGAGCTTCATCGGCTCGCCACAGCATACGAGCTCTCCCTGTCCTTCGTGGAGCACCTCCACGATGTTTCCACACACTTCGCATTTATAGATCTGTAATCTTTCACTCATTGTTTCTCCTCCTCTCTACTGGTTTTTCCCTTTGAGCCTAAGCTCAAGCCAATCGGCCATCTCCTGGATATTCTTGCTCAAATACCAGCGGCCGCTGGCAAAGACGCCGTAGTCCGCCCCGGACATAGCGCAGGCAAAACGGGTGGAGTTGGCGAAGAAGAGCTACTGCTCGACCAACTTCTTCTCGATGGCCTCTTGAAGATGCTGTCATTCTGAGAAAACCCCTTGGTCGCCGCCTTGTCCCACGCGGTGAGCATCATCTTGTTGCTCGTCCTGAGGGTGTTTTCAAAACGGGTCTAGTATTCATTCACCCACGCGGAGCCGTGGCAGGAGATACATTCCTCGGTGGCTTGGCTGAATGGGGCACTTGCGGCAAAGGCGGACCCCGTGGAAAGGAGAATCGTCAGAAGTACAGACATAAGGGTTTTATGAAAACTCCTCCCTCATATTGGGCGTATGAAACTTTGTCGTTATGCGCCCGATCAGGTGTGAACTCGTCCTCATGCAATGCACGACCTCTAATCGCCATTCAGACCCTCTTCTATACCGTGGAACTGATTATCTCTTATCAGATGTCTTTATCCTCTGGGCCACCTTGCGGCCCAATCCCTCGCATTTATCGAGCTCTTCCCCAATGGGAACGAATTTCACCTGAAGGTCCTCCACCACTTCCATGCCCGCGGCCTGAAGGTCGGCTACAAGCGTCTTCGTGGCCCCGGCGCCCCACCCATAGGAACCGAATACGGCAGCTATTCTCCCCTTGGGACGGAGCCCTTTAATGTAGGTGGAAAATTCGGCAACCGCTGGGAAGAGGCCGTTGTTGAGGGTGGGCGAACCGAGCAATAAACCCCGTGCTTCCAGCAGATCCTTAACAATGTCCGATTTGTCGGAATTACTCAATCGGTATATCTTGGCTGGGACCCCTTCCTCCATTAGGCCTCTATAGATAGCCCTGGCCATCTTCTCCGTGCTTCCCCACATGGTGTCGTATACGATGATACACCTCTTCTCCGTCTCCCCCTTCGCCCATCTTTCATACGTGGCTATCAGTTGTGGGATATACTTTCTCCAAATAAGGCCGTGACTTGGCCCGATCACCTCGATTTCTATCCCTTTTACGGCCTCAAGGGCTTTTAAGACCTGTGCACCGTATGGCATAACGATGTTGGCGTAATACTTGGCGAGTTCAGGTAGAATGACCTCCCATTCCAGCTCATCGTCAAATCGTTCACTGGTAGCCATATGCTGGCCGAAGGCGTCGTTGGGAAGAAGGACCATATCCTCCTGTACATAGGTCACCATGGAGTCCGGCCAGTGGACCATGGGAACCTCCACAAAAGTCAGGGTCTTCTCCCCCAGTTCGAGTACATCCCCTGTTTTCACAACCTTAAGGGGGATTTCCTCTCCATAGTGCTGCTTCAGCTCTTCTTCGGCCCTGGGACTGCACAATATCTCCGCCCTTGGCAGAGTCTCCCTAATGAGGGGTAAGGATCCGGAGTGATCCATCTCCACATGATTTATGACCAGATAGTCTATCATTTCCGGTACGATTATATTCCTTATCCTTTCCAACATCTCTCCATAAAAGGGGGCTTTGACGGTATCCACCAGCGCTATTTTCTCCCCGAGAACCAGATATGCGTTGTAGGTGGTTCCCTTGTGAGTGCTGTAGCCATGGAAATTCCTGATGTGCCAATCTATGGCACCAACCCAAAAAACCCCTGGCTTAAGCTCTTCCTTCATCTCTCTCTCCCCCGAATTGAGTAATAGCCTTCGATCTCACAATCGTCATGAGCCGCGCTCCATGTGGTGCAAGGCCCATTCTCCGGAAACCTCTCACAAAAGGTTCATGGACGCTATTACTCTTCCCTGCTTCCCTTGTTCAACCCCCTCATTTTCGGCCTGAGAAGAGAAGTAGGTGCAACGGTCACGGGCTTGCGACTCGCCGGCAAATGCCGTCAACATATTCTTCTCAGTCCTCGATCCTTTCAATTCCATCGCCACCCTAATCTCTGGTCCTTCCCTTTGCTTCTTTTCTACACTGTGGACATACCCCAATGAATTCCAGTCGACTCCCGATGATTTCGTAATCGGTTAACTCATGGAGAGTATTCTCAATAGTAGTGAGTGGTTCCATAGGCACGTCTTTAATACCGCCGCACCGTATGCAACGAACGTGATAGTGGTTTCTTACATTGCCATCGAACCGTTTCTGAGTACCTACGAGCTCAAGTTTTCCAATCATGCCGTATTCGGATAGAATCTCTAAGTTACGGTAAACGGTGCCCAGACTAATCCGCGGCAATCGTCGACGTGCCATTTCGTATACTTGGTCGGCACTTGGATGGGATTCAAGCTTTCTTAGCTCTTCGAGGATGACCCTTCGCTGTCTAGTCATCATGAATTTTCGAGGGGTAAACAATCCCGCACCTTATTTAGTAATAGTTACTAATATGAAATTTATCGATAAATTGTTTCCCTGTCAAGATCCCCCTCGAAAATTTCTCCTCACCTCCTTCACCTTGAGTAAAGATGGCGAATTCCCACGTTTTCCCGGATTGAGATCTTCTTCGTGACTGCTGCATTCTTTCGCTTTCCATGCATCGGCTTTCAATTCCGCTTTCCTGCATAATTTGTTTTTACCAGCATACTACGCCACATCCTCATCATACTAAACATGACCGGTGAGGAGTAAATAAGGTAATTCCCGTATTTTCCAATGAAAAATACAGTATTTTGAGGTCAACTGAATAGTGCCCTGTTAATTGGCAATCGAACACCATATGGAGATCCCCCGACTAATCAAACTGATCTCTTAAAAAGTGAAGCTCCCCGCCCATAGGTTGGGGTTTCTCGGGCACGCAGTGGCGAGCAGAATGCGAGCCAAGGAAATCTCATGTTACATTGGGCCCCTCGACCCATTGGGCCTCTCAACCCATTGGGCCTCTCGACCCATTGGGCCCCTCGACCCATTGGGCTCCTCGAACCCCGCCTACAAGGCGGGGCTTATGGGCCACTTACCGGTCAAAATTCTATGACAAAGTAAAAAGCTCTAAATTCAAGGCGCGCAAATCCTGAGGAATGATGCGTACATACAGTACGCTGCAGTGACGAAAGATGCAGTGCAACGAAGAAGGTGGACTTTTTACGAAACCATCAATCAAGTCCCTCCCGCAACTGGGAAACTTATGGAATAGGTTACGGTAAAAAGTGGGTATTTTCCTCAAGAATCCCCTAGGGAATTGTGGTGATTGATATCAAATGGTTACAGAATAGAGCCTTAGGGGCTGCGGGGAGGGAGAAACCTTGGCGAAGAGGGAGTACTTGAAAAATGGGAATGGGGAGATCCTCCTAATGGGGTCAAAACGATATTCCCTTTATGACCCATTGAATGAGAGATAATCCCTGAATAAAAGATTATCCTCTTCTTACATGCCAATGGCATTTCGGTACATTTGAGCCGCACGAAAAGAACTCCGGACAAACGGACCCGATGACACCGCCAAGAACCCCATACTTTCCCCCAGTGCTTTGTAGCCATCGAATTCCTTGGGATGCAGGTATCGTATCACGGGGTGGTGTCGCTTTGAGGGTTGGAGATATTGCCCTAGGGTTAAGAGCCTGCAACCGATATCCAGTAAGTCTTGCATAACCCGAATCACCTCGGATTCCCTTTCTCCCAAACCCAACATCAGTCCCGATTTCGTGAGCATGGATGAGTTCCGTGATCGAACCCCTTGAAACAACCCCAACGAGCGGCGGTAATCGGCTTGCGGTCGTACGTGGGGGTAAAGCCGCGGGATGGTTTCCACGTTGTGGTTGAGGACATCGGGCGGGGTGGAAAGGATGGTTTCAATAGAAGAGGGATTTCCCAGGAAGTCGGGAATCAGCAATTCTACCACAGTTTTGGGTCGTTGTTCCTTAATGGCATGAACGGTTTTGGCGAAATGCTTTGCTCCTCCATCCGGCAAGTCGTCTCGTGTGACCGAGGTGATGACTACATACTCCAAACCCAATTGTTCAGCGGCAAAGGCCACCCTTTGCGGTTCTTCCTCATCCAGAGGGGAAGGTTTTCCATGGGTTACTGCACAGAAATGGCAATTTCGGGAACATATATTGCCCATGATCATAAAGGTTGCCGTTCGCCTCGAGAAACATTCCGGCAGATTTGGGCAGTGGGCTTCCTGACATACGGTATGAAGCTGGGTTTCATTGAGCAATGCGGAGACCTTCTGGATATTCGGTCCCGGCGTTATCCTTTTTTTCAACCAGGGCGGTTTGGGCATTTTCCCCATATCCCTTAATCCGTTGGATTTGTCTGATACGTCCTTTTGCTCAAACCCTTGGGATTTCCTGATGAGCGAGACAGCCCCCTTTTTATATCTTCCATATCGATTCCTTGGGATTTCCTGATGAGTGGGGCATCCCCCTTTTTATATCTTCCATATCGATTCTTGCCAATTCTATATCGAAGACCTGTTGAAAATATCGAGAGATGCCACCTCTTACTCGATGTTGAGCGGGCTCTTTTCCGAGGAGTTCCTTAAGGGAGGTTATTTGGATTCCACTAAGCCCGCAGGGTGTAATGAGGGAATAATGGTACATGTTGGGCGACACGTTAAGAGAGAAGCCATGATAGGTTACCCACCTCGTTATGGCCACTCCGATAGAGCCGATCTTGGAATCCCTCACCCAGACCCCTCGGTTTAATCTATTTCTTGTACCTTTGATTCCGAAGTCCCCTAAGGTCCTGATAAGGACTTCCTCAAGGTTGTAGACGTACCATGATACATTCCGGGTCCAATTCTTTAAATTTAAAATGGGATAGCCGACAATCTGACCGGGGCCATGATAGGTTACTTCACCGCCTCTCTCGACGTGATAGATATTGATCCCCTCAGCGGCTAAAACTTCCGGAGAAGCTTGAATGTGTTGGTAGTTTCCCCTCCGGCCCAGGGTGATTACAGGGGTATGCTCCAAGAGGATCAGGATATCCGGAAAGTCCACTTTGACCTTGGTGGCCACGACTTCCCTTTGGAAATTCCATGCCCTCTGGTATTCGATGAGATCGATGTCAACTACATATCCCCTTCGGTTGAAGTCCGTTATTTCCATTGACACCGTGATCGATTTATCATGAACGGATACCATTGAGCCTTTTTGAGATATCATTTCCGGTTGGAGGCCAGTTCCTTCCTTTTTGAAGATATCCCTCGATGACGATATCTTCCCCCAATCTCCTCGTTTTCATCCCTGAAATCCCGAGGGCCTCATGTAGGTCCCTGATTCCCAGGTTTCCTACGGCCTCAATTCCCTCACCGATAAGTTTTGGGGCCATTATGAGCACAATTTTATCCGCCAGCCTTTCCCTAAGCAGGGAAGTGATGATCTTAGACCCGCCTTCAACTAATACAGAGGTTATTCCCATGCGGCCCAATTTTTCGAGGAGGTCCTTCAGGTCCACCTCTCCCCGGTGATTTTTCGCCGCCCATACGATTTCTGCCCCTAAGTTTTTCAGGTCTTGGGCTTTCCCTCGATTCGCCTTCTCCGTCGCCACGATAATCGTTTTATCTCCCCCTTCGGCATTGAGGACCTTGGCGGTCAGGGGAATGCGTAATCCGCTATCCATGATGATGCGCCGAGGATTTTTTCCTTTTACCAGACGTACGGTGAGCCTGGGATCATCTATGAGGATGGTGCCAATACCGACGAGCACCCCATCGTGAATTGAACGCAACGTATGTGCTAACCTTATGGCCTTCGGGGAGCTGAGCCATTGAGAGCGTCCCGTCTTGGTTGCAATCCTTCCGTCCAGGGATTGAGCAAATTTCAGGGTGACGAGGGGTATCCCCGTTTGTATATGTTTGAAATAAGCTTCATTGATCTCCCGACACCGTTCCTCCAAAACGCCCACTTTGACTTGTATCCCATTATCTCGGAGAATCTGGATGCCTTTTCCGTTCACCCTTGGGTTCGGATCAGGTGTCCCGACCACAACCCGGCTCATTCCGGCTTCTATGAGGGCATCCACACAGGGTGGCGTCAATCCGTGGTGGCAGCAGGGCTCAAGGGTTACATACATCGAAGCGCCCTTCACATTACCCGGTGTATTCCTCAGGGCAATGACCTCTGCATGGGCTTCCCCATATCTTCGGTGGTAGCCCTTGCCCAGGATCTTTCCCTCCTTTACCACCAGTGCCCCCACCATGGGGTTCGGGCTGGTTTTGCCCAATCCCCTTCGAGCTAATAGCAAGGCCTTCTGCATGAAAAATTCGTCTTTCACATTGAATATCCTCGGGGATATCGAGAATACCCCTTAACTCATGGCTTTTAAAATAGTAATCGAAACAAACAGGGGTTGCAATACGTATTTGAGAGGAGCGATCCTGAAGGTAATTGAGGAGGTTTTCATCCCCATATCCACCGGGTTAAGTCCCAATTCGAGCTTGGAATCGTTCCCAGGTCTTTCGGCAAGGGAGACAATGTCTGAATGGGTTGTAAGGTATCCTAAAGGGTCCAAGAAGTCTAGGGAAACATCGAGTACTCCAATGGCTGTCCGACTTAATGGTACTATATGTAATAACATTTTGCAGCAGAAGAACTTGGCATAAGATTCTCATAAACCTCTCCATGCATTAAGGTAAAAGGTTTCCCACGGGAAAAGATCTGCATTTTATCATAAGGGTTCATAGATGCATAAGAGTTTCATATGCATAAGGGTTTCATAGATGAGCGGTGGATCCTGTGTGATGGAGAAGTCATCCAAAGTGTTGAATGAGTGATGGGATATCACCATGAGAATAGTATTAACGTTTTTTTATGTGATTTTTTCAGAATTTCTCATTCGATACATTGATAGCAGATTTTTACCATTACCCATATTTTTCTTTGAAAAAAGAATGAATTTTGTTATATTTAATTGCCAAATATTGGACTTCATAGTAAAGTACGAAAAAATAAATATGGGAGGGAAAGATGAAACACAAATCAAAGGACATTATCGAAATGGTTAAGGCGGGGTTCACGGATAAACAGATCATGAAGGAATTAGGAATACAGACCAGAGCCTCTCTCAAGAAGATGTATTTTGACGCATTGGTTGAAGGCGGAAAGATTAAAGCCATTATTACGGAAAGGGAGAAAAAGAAAAGGCAGAGGAAGCCGAAAGTTCTCACCATAGGAAAGAGGGGAACTATTGCCCTCAGTCGTCTCATGTTGATCGATCAATTTAAGTTTAAAAGTGGGGATAAGTTCACGGTATCCAAGAGGAAGGATAGCATTACCTTAAAAAAAGTATAACCGAAACATTTTTCCATTAATATTTTCGAGCCTCAATTTCCTTTTTCCACATATTTTTTCACCGAAATGATGGGCAGATATCCCTCATTCGGTTCACCTTTGTAAACATGAAATTGCCCCGCATGAAACGCCTCCACGTTATTTTGGCGGGGAAGACTGCATGTGTTTTTTTCGACGGGCCTCTTGAAGTCATGTGAAGCAGCGGCAATGAGGTGGTCATTCAATCAGGTAAGTATCAAAACTATGAATGATTGTTCACGTTATCGAGGAGTAGTGCTTTTGCCAAACCCCTGCCCGTAGAGGTTTTAAAGGTGATCTCGACCACTTCGTTAATCTTTTCCAGCTCTTTACCGGTTACCTCCTCTAAATTCACCAAGGAATCGGCTTTCCAGAGGATTTGGAAGTTGAGTGTTTGAATATGTCCTGGGCTATGGTGATGGGCTATGAGATCACACACCTCATCTATCATTTCCCTATCCGCCCCTATCTTTTCCAATATGTTCCGGGCGATGGGAGGGCCCTCGAGCTCTTGGTAATTTCCTGCAGTGCTGTTGTACTTCCTCTCTGCCTCACGGATCCCAATATCATGGAGGTAAGAGGCGGCTATGACAACGGTTGGATCTCCCCCCTCACCGCGTAAAATCTCCTCGGCAAATCGGACCACCTTATTGGCGTAATTGATGCGTTTACGATCCTTTCCAAAAACCTTTCTCATCTCCGAGGCGATCCTCTCCCTGAAAAAATCCCGCCTTTTTTCCTTTACTTCCCCCGGCAGGTTTCCCACACACTGTTCGGCATAGGTACACCACTCGGCACATCCAAAATCGATTTTAGGATTGGTAACGTGGGCTCCACAGGGTTTGCACCCTCGATGGACATCGTCCTTAAAAAACTCGATCTTCTTTCCACATCGAGGGCAGGAAACATCGAAAATATCTTCCGGTTTCCAGTGCCTTCGATCTTGCCCCGGACACTTCATGATAGCCGCTCCCCATGAGTTTTTTCTTTTTTACCATAACGCGATTATCCCAATCCATCCTTGACCTCAGTCAAAGAAGATGTTCCGGCAGGGTTTTGCTGAAATTTTACTTGATTTTCTATCATAAAGATGGTTAAATCCAGCGGTGTAAGTTGTAAGGAGTTTTTCAAGGATTACCAATAAAGACCGTACAAGTACCATGGTATTATGCGGCCTTATATCAGAACGGAAAGCCATTACAACTTACCAAAGAATTTTAGTGGGAAGGGGGTGAGTTGTAATGGCCAGAGGCCAGGTTAAATGGTTCAGTGAGAAGAAGGGCTATGGGTTCATCACTCGGGAAGATGGGGATGACATATTCGTCCATTATTCCGCCATTAAGAAAGAAGGATTTAAAACCCTTCACGAGGGGGATGAAGTCGAATTTGAAATCTCTGAGGGTGAAAAGGGTCTTCAGGCCACCAATGTAATGTTAGTGGAATAAAGAGGAGGAGTAATATTACTAAGAGACCCCGGGGTTCATTTTTCCCCGGGGTCTCTTGGTTCATGAAAAGGGCGAAATGCCTCTTGAGATTCCCATTCGGTGAAATTGTCTCCCCCCTACTGGTAAGTTGACTTTCAATGAAGTTTCCTCTATCCTTGTGATAATTGATCTTGCTTTTTCGGAGGGAATATCAATGAAGGAAAACAACCATGAGAGGCCGGGAAAAGATAACTCCGAAGAGGTACCTATCTTCTCTGATCGGGACCTGGAAGACTACCTGAAAGTCGAGGAAGAATACTCGAATGGAGAAGAAACGGCAACGGAACCGGATTCATCTCCCCAAACCCTCGCTTCCTTAAAAAGGCAGAGACGTTCAAGGCGATCCTTCATACTCGTAACCCTCCTCTGTTTCGGCTTGGGGATCTTAGTCGTGGCGGCCTTCTTCTTTATGAAGCCGGAGGTAAGAAAGCCCCAGATCGTTGCCAAGCAGATGAAGCGCCCCATTCCGCCCAATGAGGAGCAAGAGGAGCCGAAGATTCTAGGGGGGAGAAATTGATTGTGCAGAAGCCCCCGGAGACTCCGCTGGTAAGCCGTGAAAGGAGTGCAGAGAAGAAGGTTATCATTATCGGAGGCACGAAGGTACCGGAGGGAGAGGAAGGGGAAAGAGTCACAGAGACCGAGGAGAAAGTTTCCGATAGTGAGAGAAAACCGGAAGTGAAACCCCAGTTTGTAAAGTCTGAGACGCCCAAGATCCAGGCCAAGCCCGAAGAGAAATTACCCATAGGCAGGTTTACCATTAATGTAGGGTCATTCAGGGAAAGGGTGAGGAAAAGGGAACTTGGTATCGGGTCTCAGTTGGCCGATTCCCCTCTCGGGGAGAGGCCCAGGCCTTTGCCCAGGTATTAAAAGAGAAGGAGGGGATAGATTCCTTCGTGAGAGAGTTAAAAGAAGCGAAAAGGTAGTGGCATTACTATAGGTGAGTACCTTTCCATTTCCGTTATCCATTGTCCATCCCCCAATGGCTTCAGATCATCTTCTTCTTGGGCTCGTTCGAACACACGTATTTCACTTTGGCTTATGCTCCATAAAGGCTATTTCTGTATCCTGATCCCGCCTTGATATCGAGGATGATATGGGCGGCAATTTTAGCCGCCTTGCAACAAACCCCGGGGCACCCTTCGGGTTCATGTCCGCCCGCCGCTAGAAACGCCTCTTTCCCTTCTTCTTCATCAAGTTTGAAGGTCCTGCCGTAGAGGATTTTATGTATTTCAGCACAGATCGTATGGCCGACCTCCTCCTTAAATTTCAGGTACATATCACCAGCGGGAATCATTGCTTTTCTATACTGTTCTGTATCCTCAATGGACTCCCTGCCGACTATTTGGCAAATCGCCATTATACCCCCTATCAAGGCACCGCACGTCTCCCCTTTTCTGGCTATTCCTCCAGAGAGGGCACTTGCAGCCTTCAATGCTCCATCATCCCTTAGATCTAGCCTTTCCTGCAGAGCTGCAAGGACGGACTGGCTTCAACCACCATGGTTCATTTC
>SMTZ1_10005475_pt1 | contig 12762 bp, 12 predicted proteins | sample DeeMarSWOR136_30_FD_25667 | JGI IMG/M metagenome (IMG submission 25667) | reverse complement strand
CAGAAGGTGGATCTGTAATACTTTCAGAAACCACAGAAATTATTGGCGCAGAACATATTCTTGCGCGAAGAGCTGTAAATGAAGAAGTTGCTAATGACCTCATTCGGATCGTAAAGCGTTTCGAGGAAAACGCGAAGAACATGGGTGTAGACATACGAGGAAGTCAGCCAACATCAGGAAACATCGCAGGAGGACTAAGTTCTATTGAGGAGAAATCACTTGGTGCAATTATGAAAGCTGGTTCTAAACCACTTCAGGAAGTCTTAGATTATTCATATCGTCCATCAAAAAAAGGATTGCTCGTTATGGATACTCCAGGTCGTGATCCCGAGTCGATAACAGGTATGTTCGCTGCGGGTGCTCAGGCAATGGTTGTAACTACTGGCCGTGGAATCCCAACGGGATCTATGTTAGTACCTACTATCAAATTGACAGGTAATCCGAATGCACAAAAAATTAGTGAAGAAATCATGGATATTGATGGATCTTTAATCGTTCAGGGAAAGAAGACCATTGAAGAAACTGGCAAGGAACTATTTGAAGAAATAATTGCTGTTGCTTCTGGAAAGAAAACTAAAGCGGAAATTTTGGGTCTTGACGAACTATCAATCTTGAGAGCTGGTCCTACGCTGTGATTCTTCACGATTTTCGCCTCTGAAAGACCCTTCCCTTTAGGAGGGGGTAGTTCACAGAGACAACACAACTTCTGTTATAGAAGTTAGCGCACCCGATTTTTCAAGTTCGTTTGGAAGTTCATTCGAGACTTCTAATGCTTTATAAAGAAATTGCTGTGCACGACTTTTTTCATTACTTTGGGCAAGTAATTTTGCAATATTAGTTAAAGCGAAAGCAAGTTCCTTTGATGCTTTGATTTCTTTGACTAATTCCGTGAGTTCTGCAATTAAATCATTAAGTTTATTCTGAAGCCCAAGTTCTGAATATCCTTTCGCTAGATAAAGAAGTACGTAAACTTTATCAAAAATGTTAGAAATCAGATTTAACAATGGTCTCGTGCCGTCTAATAAATCTTTAGCCTCTTTTTTGCGTTCAAGTGAATGTTCTATCTGCGCTATTTCAGTAAGAAGATATATTGAGCTTTTCGGATCATTTATTTCCTTCGCTAGCTCATAAATTGAGTTCACAAGAAAAGCATCTGTTATTGATGAACTCTTTTCTATTAGGATTTCTGCTAGAGTTATTGCTGCAGTTTCGCGTACTAGTTTGTTTCGAATAGATTTAACTGTAGCAACAGCTTTTTGAAGTATTTCTTGAAAAAATGATTTCGCAATCTGACCACCATTGTTGAGCGCAGTAATGACATAATTAAAGGCAAAAGCACGTAGCATAATGTTTGATAGATTTTCAATTGCTTCAACAATCTCTTGAATTAAAGAGAGTTTATCACTGGAACTTAGCTCGTTTAGTGCTTCAATGATACTTTGCCATGCCAAGTTTAATAATTTCTGATCAGTTATAGTATGCGCTGCTTCGACAGCTCTTAAGAGTTGCTGTTTTGCCTTATTGGGTTCATTTAATTTTGTGAATGCTTTAGTAATGTATGAAAGCGCAACAGATTGTCTTGAAGATTCCTCGATTTGTTCAGCGTAATTAAGTGCTTTTTCAATTATTTCTTCAGCTTGTTTTTCATTTTCCATCCTTAGCAAGGTAATTGATACATCAATAAGTGCAGTCGTACGCGAGGACATTTCAGGTAATTTCATCAGAGACTCAAGAGCATTTGAAATCCAAGTTTGATCCTGATTAGCTTCAGCATAACTCAAAAATGCCTTTGCAATCGAGATTAAAGCAATATAGTAGAATGAGGATACTTCTATTAGAACAAGGTTCTGTTGTGCTTTTTTAATTAATTCAATATCATTGAAAGCAGCGCTCATATCACTTAAAACAGTAATAATTTCGCTTAAAATCTCAAACCGATACGATTTGCTAGTAATTTCATCAATTGCGGGCAATATATCGTTAATAAGCTTCAGCGTTTTATCTTTTCCTATGAGATGAAAAAATACCTTAAGAATATCTACAAGATTATAGAACCTGTTATAAGGGAGATATATTGATTTGGCAATATTTATTGTTGTTTCAAGTTTTTCAATATCATTTGTAGCTCTAACTGCGTTAACTGCAGTGCCTATCAGATTTTGCATTACGCCAAGTTGTTCCAAATTATTAGGCATCTGTTCCGCAATACTGAGTGCTTGATTAAAAAACTCTTCACTTCTTGTATCATTCAATTTTAAAAATTGTTCTGAAATATGTGTTAGCGTAATTACTTGAGTATAAGGCGATTTCAGGGATTTTACAGAATCAAGAAGGGTATTAAATAGCTTTTCCTTCTCAGGCAATAAAATAACCTCCAAAACTATCAATTATTGACATATACGCACCAAGATTATCTAGATTGTTTATTTATTGTTACGATTGGTAGAAAATTGAATAATTTACAAGTTAAGATTTCATTATTAATTATATTTAAAAAAGGAATGAAGTTAATTGCATCTTTTCGCAAATTGAATTAACGAGGACAGATAAATTCTCATGTCATAGATCGTCAATACAGATATATAGAGATTTCAAAAAATGAAAATCGAGTTTGTAAGACGATAAATTAATCCCTCTATCTTAAATTGCCGCACTGTATTTCTTCACCAAATTTGAGTTCTTAAAAAACGATACCTTTTAATAGTGAAGTTTTTATGGAATGAACATAAAGAACCTAACATAGGTTTGGAGTTATTTACAATGGCAAAAGATAAAGCATATGGCGGGATCATTTTCATTATTTCGATCCTGATCCTTCTTGGTTACAGCTACTGGGCGATCTTGGTACCACTTTTTCCATACAACCCTCTGACTGCGTATCCAGGTCTAAGCCTCTTCACAGTGGAGAACTCAATCTGGGCAATAAGGATTCCAGTATATATTGCAGTTTTGGTGATTCTGTTAATAGCAGCTTGGATAGGCTGGACTATGGCAACTACCCCTGCTCCTGCACCAATCGATGCAGAAGACTTTGAAGAAGAATTCGAAATGGAAGAATCAGATGATTAAGTGCCTTTAAGACACTATATCAATGTTTCAACGGTTTCAACAATATTTCAATAGTTCTATTGTGCCCACAGCCACTATATTTTTTTACTATTCATTTTTTGTAATACAATGTCACTATATATGTTTAACACATATTTAGATAGAAATTACAAATGTTTCCTGCTCGGTTTTTACGCTGATTTTAGCATCGTTACCTGGCTGAATCAATGCATGGATTCTATATTCTTTTTTTAGGCTATCAGGAGCGTCCTTGACTTTATAATCACCTTCATCCAATCTAATCATTTTCAGTGATTTAATAGCAAGAAGATCCCTCAATCGCTCTTCAGTTTCATATATTGCAAGATTAGAGCCAATTTTACCATTCCAGCAAACAACCAGAATATTTTTTTGATCTTCATCTAGTTTATGAGTCCGTGAAAATACCATCCAGTTTTGAAGATCGTCGGGTAGTTCACTTACATCCGTATAATTGTCAAAAGAATATTTAAACGGCTTTTGTGGAATCTTTCGTTTTTCTTTAATTAGTTTGAAATGAACTACAAACTCGCGCCGATCAGCCTTTTCCGCTAACTCTATCGCTTGCTCAATAAACTCATCGATATTAGATGAGTCTCCATGTTTGGTCAGTGTTTTACTGATAAGATTGAGATCTTTTAAGGCAAACGCTGTACTAACTGCTTTTAAAAAATAAATTGATGCAATTTCTGAGTCAACTAAACGATACCTCTCATCTCCATAATTCATGAGGACATCTATCAACTCTTTTCTCAAATCTTCTGCACGTTCGATCGCATCTTCAAGAATATATTCTGCCTCTTCAAAACTCCTTAGATCAAAATAAGCATCAGCTATGCCAATAAGGCATTTTATTTGAAGCCATGGAAAATTACTATCCTCAGCCAATCTAAGTGTATTTGTAAAATACATGATCGCCTGTTTTAGTCGAAATATAGATTGCCATGGTAAGGTGGATTCGTCACCCTGTGGGGTATGTTCTAAAGTAGACATGGCTCTAGCTAAAAGATATTGCGCCTCAGCATGGAAATTTCTTTTCTTAGAGAGGAATAATAATGAAAAGTCAACGGATTTTTCGAAATTACTTAATACAAAATCTAAATTGCCAGAAAGACCACTAGTAATCCCTGCTAATGCATATATGGGCACGTAAAGATGTGCAACAAACTTCATTAGTGAAAGACGAGCACTCTCATCTTTTATTTTTGGGAGGGTTAATGAAAGGGATTGATGAAAATCATTTAGAAGAGGAATGATCACTTGAAACGCATCGGCATAGTTTCCAGATCCAATTAATAACTCTATGGTGGAGTAGTCAACATTTAAACGCCTAATTTGATCTAGAATTGGCACAAATTCGAAAAATCGTGTTATTTTGTCAAGTGTGAAGACATTTCCTGGCTTTAGGTATTCTTGAATTTCTTCAGGAGGAATTCCAGCGATTTCCAAAGGATTTAGTGACTGATCTCGAAGTTCGTTGACAAAGAGAAGTACTTCATTTAGAAGATTCTTCATTTTTTCAACAGAACGCATCTTAAATTCTTCCAAAGATACTGAGTTATTTCCATTCAATCGTTTAAATATAAGCCACTAATGTTTAAATTCGGGAAGGTAGGTTCAGAGAGAACTTAAAAGTTCTCCCAATTTCTTTGCAGCGTTTCTTGATTTGAAATAAGTGACACAAGTAAGGTCTTTATTACAGTCAACAAGCTCTAAACATACCTGTTCCTGGAAAACTGTTACGATTGCCTTCATTTCCTCATCTAATTCTACTTCACGTTCAATCTTTTTTTCACTCATATAATCACCTTCTTTAGATATAATAACTTAATACAGGAGGTTTTCGGGCGATTTCTTCGACAAAAGCATCCAGTTCTGGTATCCCTTGAAACCGAACTTTTTCATTAATGATAGTTGTAGGAACTGCAGACACGTTATACTTTGCTGCAAGTTCTGGTAGCTCCGTACTATTAATAATCTCAGTGGTTACCGTTCCTTCGGAAGCAACCGCAAGTTGATTTGACATGAATACAACTTTCGGGCAATAAGGACATGAGCTGGTCGTTATTACTTTGACAGTTGCAGGGTTTTTTAACCCCATTAATTTTGTTTTTTGTTCTTGTGTTACTCTTGTTCCTTTCCCTCCTCCTGCTACCAGTTTTAGAGTATTTGTGAAAACACGACGTTCCAATCCTACAGGTAAACCAACATATTTGATGTTATCTCCAATTAGAATCGTTGGTACACCAGAAATGTTGTATTTTTCAGCAAGTTCAGGATTTTGATCGAGATTGATGACTTCAAGATTTATCTTGAGTTCACTAGATAAGTTTTTAGTGTCTAGGTTGACTAAACTCAATGCATCAGGACAAAATGGGCACTTACTTTCATCTCTAACAAAGACCTTTACATTAACGGCATCCATCATATCTCCTCCTTTTGTAACTGTTTATCGCAATATGGATCCCAATAAGCAAAAGAGTACGTTTCTCATTAAGATTATCAACCAATATAAACTAGGGTTCCATTTTTCTATATGCTAGAATAAAAAAACATTAGCCTAGTAATAAAGTTTAAGCTCTTGGCAGTACGAAAAAATTCACGATTCCAATACATTATCGAAATTCGTTACTCAATTCACTGGTTCCAAAGACTTTAATTAAATAAATGAGCGTAGATCAAATGGGAAATAGAAACAATGCAAGAACCGTTGAACTCAAAGTTAAAGAAGCTTATCCTCAAGATGTAGGAAAATTTAAGGTTCGGATCAATGATGATATCTTAAAGATCTTAGGAATCAAAAGCTCGGGAGGTATTGTTGGGCTATACGGAAGGAAAGTAACTGCCGCAATCGTACGACCTTTATTTTCATCAGAAACAGTTAAAGATGTAATTCGCGTGGATAGATTTATTCGAAAGAATTGTGGAGTATCTATAGGGGATTTTGTTTCAGTAAGACGGGTGCTCCCAATACCCGCACAAAGCATATCATTCCGTATAACCGCACTTCCACTGCGATCAGATGATTTTAAGCAAATCCTGAAGCGAAAATTGATGGGTATACCTGTGTCGCCTGGAGATATGATCGTTGTTCAGCTTGAAAAAAGCAAGATCCCATTAGCGGTATCACGTTTACAACCAACAGAATTTTGTTTTATAAGAGACTCAACGTCAGTAAATTTTGTAGAAAAAATGCCAGAAGAAGAAGTTGAATCTGTTGATGGCCTACTTAAAAGAAAACAAGTTATAGAAGACATTTTGAAGAAGTTAGAATCGAACTTTGACAAAGGAACTATTGGTGCTGAAGAATTCTCAAAATTATATGAACAGTACAAAGAGGAGCAGATGTTTATTGAATTTCAAATAAATGAATTGATGGAAAACGAAGAAGCGCAAATGCCAGCAAAGACTCCTCTAAAAGAGCCAATGAGTTCTATGTTCTGTCCACATTGTGGTGTAAAAATCCCTCTCGATTCTTTGTGGTGCCCTAACTGTGGAAACAAAATTGAGGCCGCTAAATGAAATTTTACAAAATGCAAAAATTCATGTTTTAGAATTCATATACGAAATAAAAGGGAGTTAATCGATCCCATTAAACGAAAATGAAAATGTAGAACCATGAAAATAGAAAAAAAGAAATGAATTTGTTAAATAATCCCTATTTAGGTTCTTCTGCTGCGCCGATTTCCTTTAATTCGTCTATAAGAATATCCACGGCTTTATGTACTTCTTCCTCGCTCTTGGCGCCAGTGCATACCAACTTTCCAGACCCGAAAATGAGGATAACTACCTTCGGCACTGCCATCCTGTAAATAAGTCCTGGGAACTGCTCTGGTTCATACAGCGAGTTCTCCAAAGTCAATGCTATGGTTTCTAAATTGATACTGAAGTCCAACGTGACTGATGCAACCATATTCTGGATTTTTACCTTCGGAGGACTATTTACGTTAATATCAATACTTCTAAGTTTTTTTACAAGCGTTTCAATTGCCGCATAGACATCTTCCTTACTTTTTCCGCCAGTGCATACTAATTTTCCTGTGCTAAACAACAGAAACACCGCCTTGGGCTCTGAAACTCGTAAGACTAAACCTGGGAAACTCTCAGGATTATACTCCGCTCTGTCTAAGGAAGCGGCAATATGGAGAAGGTCAATTTTTTGATCGAATTCGCCAGACGCAACTACATTTTGGACTTCAATTATTGGTGCTTTAATAAGAATCCCCACCATGACTATAAATTTCCAGAGAAAAAACTTCGAATCTATCGCTGGAGTAATGGTATATAAAGTCGGTTTATAAGTTATATATATAACCAACAGTTATAGAAAAATTTTGAATTTATGATTTTTTCAAAATGGCGCCTTGAGAAAAAATGGACCTGTAAAACCGAATTGTAGGGCGTGTGGATCGTAGTTGGATAGGGAAATTCCCAGAAAAAACTGGGTTATGATACCGTATTCTAGAATACATATTGACTATAAACGATGGAAAGATATTGCAACCAGAAGGATGATCAGCGTCACAAAGTACTCAGATGATCTTTATAGAGCGCTTATTGAAAGTGAATCCGGGTTAGGATATCTCGTATGGGTCGCAAGGGAACAATATAAAGGATCAATATATTTACGTTATGCATGCGAGTGCACGCATTTTAAGATTAACATCTTGCCAGGAGTACGAAATAAATTCACTTCAATAAAAATTAATGGAGATTATGCTATTTTGGTTGATGATTGGCATAATTTGGATAAACATGTGTACGTTGCTGCAAGCAAACTCTTAGATATTAAAATACCTGTTGCGTTACCTTTAGAACAACTAGTTGATTTCAAACTCATTGAGGCTGGGAGATATAATAGTCGCTTTCAAAAACTGGGTATCACTACGCTGCTGGAACTTGCAAATCTACAAGAAACAACTGAAATGGATGATATTGTTAAGGAGTTTAAAATTTCAGCAAAACAGCTTCTACAAAATATAGATTTAATCGAACTACAAGAAAATGTTTTTGTTGCCCTTGATGATGAATTAAAATTATAATACAACTATCTAAATTCCGTATCTTTCAAAGATACATTGTTTTGCGGGAAGGGTATTTCTTATAAACCAGTTCTTCAAGTTCCTTAGTTAATTTCGAGTCTACTTTGTTTTGTTTATTATCATATTCTTTTAAGCGATTTGTTGCAATTGATGAAAACCGTTCAATGCCTCTTACAAAAATAGCACTGTTATCCTCCGGCTGTGGGAATAGTGCTTGGAAATTGACAGGTTTACCTAATTGTGTAATAGTCCGCATAATGTCTTCATCAATATTACGCACCGTAGTACCAAGTCCAATAGCCTGGAAGGGGTTTATAGGCTCAGATTTAATCTGCCAAAGTCGTGGAGGCTGTGCTATGAACGTATCGTAATGGCCCTTTGATTTGCCACCAAGGACGCTCCAACCTGTGCTATCCTCGTCATATCTTTTCTTTATTTCCTTGATAATTTCTGAGGCGGGTTTAATCGTCAAATCAATCACTTAACTATTCTATTATTTGTTTAGCCATTAAAAATATAAAGAATTCTTTTTAATCAAATTTTTGACTCATTATTTATACTTAAACATTATAAATTTGTGTATCGGTTGATAAGAGGACGCTACATGCAACCTGTTTTCATCACTTAAAGCGTTATGTAATTAGAAAGCCATTATGATGATGAGAATTCTTTTTCGAATAATGAAGGTGGGGTGGATGGAAAAAGAGGAGACCAGCTCTTCACGTTCTTTAGTTAATTTAGAGTCAACTTTATTTTGTGTACTATCATATTCTTTATTTAATCGATTTTCTGTATCACCTTTCTCGTCCTCATACCTGTCATCCATCCCCGTCGTAGAAGGCGTGGGACCTCTCGGGTTTTGTCTCATGCACAAGAACGTGTTTTCCGCGTGATGCGAAGAACACTCCGCCTTGTAACCTGAACAGTTACCCGCAATTAAAAACATTATGATTGTGATTTGAAGCATTTTTAGTCTCCTAAATTATATGCATTAAATAGTGTCTAAATCGTTAATATAGAGGTTCACCATAAGGAGTAAGTGATTCTTAAGCGAAGAAAAGCTATAAGATAACGCCTCATTGATTTTATTCAGTTGTTGAGATTTATACACAAATGAATAGAGTGCGCAAAGCGAGTATTGACGTGTTTCAATTTCCTCCTTAAGAATGTCAAAATCAATTTTTTCTATCTCTGAAGCACGATAGCGCGATTTTGTGGAAAATCGGAACTTTCGAGAGATTCTGGATGATAGCATGTCATAATATTGGAGAAGTGAAAGTAAAGGTAACTCTTTATCATTGATTTCATAGTTATGATGGTTCTTAACCAAATGAAACACATATTCATCATGTATATCAACTTCATTGTAGATCTTGCTGTGGTGGCTTTCGGTATGGACGAAATCATGGAGAAGCATAGAAATTAAGAGTGTATGCTGTGTGTCTGAGAGTTTAGGAAGCATTTTTCTAATGGTGATTTTTCTTGAGACGTAAAGGGGCTTCTTGTAGAGTCTTTTGGCTTCCTTCCATTGTATTTGACCCATGCCTTCATTGGTATAGCGTCCAATATGATCAATTGAGAGGGCAACTTCAAGTTTATGTTCTGGAATAACAAACTCAATGTTTCCATACCAAGCCCTAAAGGTCATGGGAGCCCTTCTTTCTCCTTTTGTCAGTTTGCCAAAGGCTCTAGGACGACCATTAATGGTGATGACACCTAGATCCTTAATTCCAATCCTTCTTGACTTAGTTACGACTGGAGTTTTTGTTATTCCAGTCAATTTCAACCAATTTTTTGGCATTTTTGAACCTCTTTATAGTTTTTATCCCGTTAAAATCAACATAACGGGATATCTAAACGTATCGGTTTCTTTACCTTTTGTTCGTATATTGGATATCACTTTTATCGTCCCGTTGCCTGTCATTCTTCCCCATCAGTACTGGAGGCGTGGGACCTCTCAGATGGTTTAGTCTCATGCGCAAGAACGTGCTCTCCGCGTAGTGCGAAGAACATACCGTTATGGATGAGAAAAAAGAAATGAAATAAAAAGTGTCATTTTGAATCATTTGTTGGCATTCACGTCTGCAATGAGATTATAGTTTCCCTCCAATCCTCGATATTGTCAAGAGCAATTGATTCTGCTTCTACTTCTTCAACGAACTTATAACTCTCATTATCCTTCTTGATCGTCTTATTTAGCTCTACTTGCAAGAGATCAAAATCCAATAATTTGACCTGTCCATAGCCTGCGTTTTTTCCACCGCCAAGTGTCTCAATATAGAGCAATGATTCAAGCAGAAATTTAATTTCCTCATCAGTTAGTTGAGTCACATCGATAGAGAAGGTGAAATAGCCGCTGAAATAACTTTCACGAAAATCTTGTATCGGAATTCCATCAAAGCTCATAGCAATTCGATTTTCGCTGGCAATGTGGACTTTTTGCACCGCTACATTTATTGTATAGTCTTTATGCGAGATAGAAGTAATAGGATCAGCCAAGACAGAAATTCGAGACTCATTTCTAAAACTGCCAAAGATATGTTGAAGAATACATGGTGGATCACAACTACCTAGTACATGAAATCCCGCAGGCATCAGTTTAATACCGTCTTTGAGTTCGGTTTTTTCACTGGTATGGCAGACTTCGATCCCACAATCATAAGCAAGTTTCATAGCTGCATGTCGTAACATGCCACGCAGACCCTTGATGTAATATACTTTGGTATTGAAAGTCTTGTCTCCATTTATATACGGAATTTCACCGAGAAGCAACATAGTAGAGTTTTTCTGGATGGAAGCATTCAGGGGCTTGGCAATAGGAGTATAGGCACGAACTACAACTAGTTTTTTTGTGGTTTTCATTTCTCTAACCTCGTTCATTTTTCAAATATACCTTTTGCAACCAGATATATAAACCTATCGCTTTCTCTACCTTTTATTAGTATAATGGAGAATAATAATAACTCCTTTTTTGTTTTAATTGATTTTATCGGCTTTTTTAACTAACGTTGAGTTATGACCTTGAAATTGAGTGTTCATTCAAACTACGATCGTTAAGAATAAATATTCTATTAAGCAAAAAGAATATTTTTTTAGTAAAAACAAGCATTTTGTAAAGGTTCATAAGTTAAAAATTAATGGACTACACTGATCCAAGTCAAAAACTATCATAATTAAAAACATTTCTCAAGCCAAAAGTCGAGTCATTGGCACAGGGGGTCCTTTGCCTATCGATTTACAAAATCGTTCGATACTGCGGAACTGCTCGAAGATCTCTTGAAACTGCCCCTCATCGGATACATAGACAAATGGGATAAATGGAGTTTCATCTAACAAAAACCCGGCAAGATAACTGGCACAACGATTCATAGCGTCCCTTAACTTCATATAAGTATGATCATAATAAACAACCTCGTCCATTAGTTCTTGAAACAGTAACCAGATCTTGTCCTCAGCACTTTCCTTTAATGTATAGACTTCCTCACCGCGGGGAGTATATGATAACTTGAAATCATCCTTTGTAATTTCCCCCTTTTTACATGCCTTCACATAGGCATATCTGAACAGGGGCAAGAACATCTCACGGAAATCAAGCACCGCACCAATGGGTATGTGTTGCCCCTCTGCACTGCGATAATGGAGTACCAGTTCACCTGGAAACCACGAGAATCCGACGTCCCATAACAACTTTTGACATTTTTTCAATAATCGTCTCTTCAATGCATTGATTCCCGCACTAAACGGGGAACGTCCTTTGGCATCTCCCATAAACAACGATGACGCTACATATCGATCATAAGTCCGACTTCGGCATTGCATCGCCGTATCCTTCATAATGAGTTTCCACACTTGCCAAGCCAATCGTTCTCCATGTGCTTCATAACTAAGCAAGTTTTCTCGACTTCCCGTCCAATGTACAACTGTATGGGCGACGACATTCATTTGCCCTGCGAATAGCCTATTAGCATCTACAGTATCCAGTAATCCATCTTTTTCAGCTTGTAATGTCAGTAATGCATTACTTGCTCTTTTACTCATATCCAACTGCCATGCTAATAACAGACCGTCCTCCCGTTCTCTGATGAAGTCAGCCCTTTTTTTCAATTTTTCAGCCAGTGTTTCATCTTCTGGTGCTTTATATCCTTTAAAAGGGACACGAGATGAGTCATCTCGGTCTTCACCATACACTATTCGTCCTTTGAGTTTGGTACGGACAAACTCGGAAAGACTAACCTCGCCTATTACCTTAATCCTTTCTATAGCGTCCAATCGATGGCTACGTGTAAAACCGTCCTTCGATGTGTAATTTAGCACGTGTTGATTAATCGTGAGTTCGTCCCCTTCCCTTACTGTCAGCCACACATATTGTCGTTGTAGTTCACCCTCTATCTTTTTAATCACTTTCACAGGCTTAATGGATTTTCGTAGGATAGCTTCCAATGCCTCTTGAAGTAGATCTTTAGTTCCTGGCTCGACTTTGATCCTGCCATCATGAAGCAAAAAATACAGCGAATTACAATGCGGACATACAGTGTACTGAGCATATAACGTCGGTTCTTTAAGTAACGTTGTCTTGCAGATGCAACAGATTGGTGTGCCCAGTGCTGTTCGTTCAAATTCCCTAAAAATCCGG
>SMTZ1_10005474_pt1 | contig 12763 bp, 11 predicted proteins | sample DeeMarSWOR136_30_FD_25667 | JGI IMG/M metagenome (IMG submission 25667) | reverse complement strand
ACTCACTTGCTAAATCAATTTCATTTAATACAAATTGTAGTTCAATTTGTCCTTCTTTAGTAAAATTATTTTTAATTTCGTTAAAAAGCTCAATCTGAGAGTCAACTGAATATCCACAAGCGGGGGTGGGATCGAAAACAAAAATTATTTGGTCAGAAATGAGTCTTAAAGCTAAAATAGCTTGTAATTCTATATTATTTCGTTTTGACATTGGGCGATCCAAGATTCCAGGAGTATCCATACACTGCACCTTGATTGTATCAAATCTTCGTTCAATTTCTAAATGACCTAGTATTAATTGTTTAGTTGTAAAGGGATATTCTTGTACTTCAATTTTTTTATTTGTTGATATATTTTTTACAAGACTACTTTTTCCTACATTGGGATATCCCGCAAAAACAATCATAGGTAGTGTATAATCGATGGAAGGAATTTCCCTTAATTTTCCTCGAATACTATTTAAATATTCTAAGGTTTTATTTTGTTTATTTAAAATTGATGATATTCTGCCAAAAGCGGCTCTTCTTATTTTATCAGCTTCTTTTGGTTCTTGAATCTGAGTTAACATTTTTGAATAATCTCTTTCTAATTGACTTAAAACAGGTAATATTCCATTTAATTTTCCTAACGCTAATCGTAAATCATCAATATTTACTAATAATGAAGCTAATTCTTTATAAAAATCAGGAAGTTCATCAATTATCGGAACTCTTTTAATTATTACCAGAATTCTTGTGATTAATTCTCCAATGGCTACTTTTATTCGTCTTTCTTCCTTTTTCTTGGCTTTTATTATTATAGGTGCATTTTTTGATACTTGAGCAGAGCTTTTCATAGCCTTCTTGAAAATAATATCCAATAATTCATTTGAATTAGGAACGTGAAAAAACTCTGAAAAAGGATTATTCATAAAAGATCCAAATTTACGTAATTTATTATAAAGAAATATCCTTAAAATATTACAATTTCTCTTTTAGTTCAGAAATTTTTTTTTCTACTTTCGAAACTTCATCTGATAAATCAATATAATCTATTGGAATTGATTTATAAAGCTCTAAAAGATATTGATATCTTCCAAAAACTCTTGAATACTTTTCTAATTCTTCTTCTCTCTTTATTTTTTCTTTGATTAAAGTTGCTTTATCTAATTTATTTTTAATGTCTGGTGGTAGAGCAGATAACTTTTTTAATTGTTTTTCTTGATACTGATGTTGCTTACTTAAAGTGCTTACAACCCTTTTTTGGAATTCTTCTTGACTTTTTTGTTTCATTAAAATATCTTGTTGTAATTTTCTTTCTGCTTCCTTTTTATAGACATCTATGTTAAATAATTCTCTTTGAATCGTTTTTACTTGATTATACCATCCTAATTCATTAAATAGTTCAATAGCTTTTTCATAATATAATTTTGCATCATCGAATTTGTTTTTGTTAATGCAATCTTTTGCTTTATCTAAATTTTGTTCAGCTTCTTTAATGAATGATTCTTCTCTTTTCTTTTTTTCCCGAATTTCTCTTAACTTTTTTCCTTGTTCTCGCACTTTTTGTTTTCTCAATTCCTGTTGTTGTTGTAGCATTATTAGCTCTCTTTTTTTCTCCTCTTCCTCTAATTTTGCCTTTTCAGTTAATTGTTGGAATAACTTGGGCTCTACTTTTTCTTCCTTAACCATTTTTGGTTCCGTTAGGATGGATTCTAATTGCTTTGAAGGTTCTAATTGTTGCTTAATTTTTTGTCTTCTTTTTTCGGCAGCTGATAATGCAACAATATCCTTAACAGCAATTTTCACTCCTTTAGATTTGTTTGATTGTTCCCACTTTTGATATTCTTTAATCTCGTTAATTTGCCATAGAATTTGTTTACATTCAAAGTCAGAATTCATTTTTTTAAATAAAGTATAAGCCTCATTGTAAATTTTTATTGCTTCACTGAGATCTCCTTCAAGGGTTAAATTTCGGCCTTTTTCTAAAAGTTCAATTCCTGTACTTCCAGTTTCTTTACTGTCTTCTTCTTTAATTTTTTCGATAAATGTTTTTATGGGTTGAATCACCCTTTTTTCGTCAGCATTTAAATTTCTTAATCTAACGATTTCCTTAATTATTATTCCAACTTGTCCAGTCAAACCTAACCGTGAATAAATATCTTTAGCTTTTAAAAGAAGTGAAATGGCAGGTTGGTAATTTTTATTTTTAATTTCTATTTTAGATTGATTTTCTAACTCCTCAGCTTCTTTTAACAAGCTCTCATCACGATTTTGCATATTAGACACCAATATTATTGTTTATAATAATAGTAATTTAACTAAAAAAGTTTAATAAGATTATTCAATTTTACTCATTTAAAATTTTTAATATAAATTTGAAATTTTGTATGATATGTCGTTAAAAAAAATAAAAGTTGGCTTGTTGGGAGCAACTGGAGTTGTGGGACAAAACTATATTAAATTATTAATGAGGCATCCATGGTTTCAGATAGTTGATGTTGCAGCTTCTCCAAGATCAGCCGGAATGAAGTATGCTGAAGCAGTAAAAGAGAAATGGCAAATGTCAATGGAAATTCCTAAAGAGATTGAACATTTAATCGTAAGAGACGTTCAAGATCTAGATTCAATGAATAAAGAAGTAAATTTTGTATTTTCTGCTATGGATTTACCAAATAAAGAAGAAACCAAATCTATTGAATTCAAATATGCAGAACATAATATCCCTGTTATAAGTAATAGCTCTGCCAATAGATGGACTCCTGATGTGCCAATGATTATTCCAGAAGTCAATTATTCCCATCTTGATGTAATTCCAATTCAACAAAAAAGTAGGGGATTTTCTAAAGGTTTTGTAACAGTCAAACCAAACTGTTCGATCCAAAGTTATATGACACCTATTTTTGCTCTTAATAAATCAGGATTTAAAGTTGAGAAACTAATTATAACCACTCTACAAGCTGTTTCAGGTGCAGGCTATCCTGGTGTTCCCTCTTTAGATATTGTGGATAATATAATCCCGTATATTAATGGAGAAGAAAAAAAATCAGAACAAGAACCATTGAAAATCTTTGGTAAAGTTGGAAAAACTGGAATAATAAATGATGATTCTCTACAAATTAGCGCGACATGTACACGAGTTCCTGTTTCAGATGGACACACGGCTGTAGTAAATATGAAATTTAAGGATGAAGTACCTTCAAAGGAAAAAATAATAAACATATGGAAAGAATTTACGTCTTTACCGCAAGAATTAAAGCTACCATTAGCACCAAAACAACCGATTATTTATTATGAAAGTGAAATAAGACCACAACCAAAAAAAGATAGAGAAAATGATAAAGGAATGGCTGTAACCATTGGAAGGTTAAGAGAAGATAATATTTTTGACTATAAATTCGTCGCACTGAGTCATAATACAATAAGAGGGGCCGCGGGTGGTGCTATCTTAATTGCAGAGCTACTCAAAGCAAGGAATTTTTTTGATTAATCTAATTTTCTATTAAAATTCATGTTTATCTATGAATATAGGTAATAGTATTTTTAATAAACCAATAGAGCTTTTAGTTCTTAGAAATCTATAGGGTGGTAACTCTGGATATATTTGAAATAAATTTGGATCTTTAATCATTTTACTTATCCTTACTAAACTTGAAAATTTTACCTTATGATAATTAAAAACAAAAATGTTCAAAAATGCTTTCAATAAATCTTTATCGAACTTAATTATACCAGAGACAAAACCATAATCTTTTGAAATTTTTATTTTTAACTCCATGAGAGATAATTTATTATTTATACTAATTGGAATAATTTTTATCAGCGAACTATTTTCAATTCTAAATATTAAACCCACATCTTTATTTGAAGTCTTATTATCGGAAATTAATAATAGAACATTTGAATTTAAACCGAAGTAAGTATCAATTAAGTTAAAAATTAGATTAGGTATAGCCCAGTGAGATAATTTTCTAAAATTTATATTTATCCCAAATAATCTAATTAAAAACCTTATTAAAGTATTGTATATCTTCGGTTTTGGAGTCATTTTCCAAATTGAATTGAAACTTCTATAACCGAATATTATTTTTTGAATAAATAATTTTAATTCCTCTTTTTTTAAAGGAATACTTAAGTAGACTAAATCTTTTAAGATTGAAAAAATGGATGTTTGATCAAAAAATAATAGCTTTTTCGGTTTTAACTTTTGATTCACTTTTTTAATTACTTTATCTATATCATTTTCATCTGAAGGGGCTGTTAATTCTTCAAGTCGATCTATGTTAAACACTAGTTTAGATTTTTGAGATTTTAATTTTTTCATTTGAAGAGAAACTAACATTTCATTAAAATTAATAAGCAAAGTATTATCAAAATCAGGAGCTAATTCTTCAAGAAATTCAAAAATTTTTGAAATTTTTACTTCATTCAAAATTTTAAGATTAGATTTAATAAATTTAGTTAATATTGGCTCAGGATATATAAAAAATAAGTCCTGTCCAATTAATTTCTCGATTAAATCTAAGAATTGTTGTAAGAATTCATAAAATGAAAACGATTCTAAGTTTTCACATAATCTATTAATTAAATCCATACCTCTTCGTTTAATAACTCGAATTGAAGAGATTTTTAATCTATATTTTTCGAGGATTTTAGTCTGAATTTTTTTGAAAAGGCTAAGAATATCATGGAGATCTTTTTCTTTGATAATTATAAAATCTTTAGGCAATGATTTTATAGATTCAACAACTCCAGGTCTTTGAGTCTTAGATAAATATAATCCCAATACCTTGTTTTCAATATCAAAATCTGATAAAATGAGGTCTAAAATATTCTGTTGATCATTAATAAACTCTGAATAAAAGTATCCTAGTAAATAGTTTAATAAATAAGCATCAATTTTTATAGGTGTTAAAGGAATTCTTACAATATGTTCCGATGTTTTAGGATCTTCAATTATATTTAATTTTGAATTAAAGTTTATAATATCAAGCCAATTAGTTTTGAATGCGTTATTAATCATAAAAGTAAATCATCCTCTTTTGTGGTATTTTTATTTTGGGTCAAGAAAGTATCACTCAATTGGTTATAAAAATTTAAGTTTGGTACTTCAGATTTGCTATAATACTTAATTAACGACTTTACGCAATATATAATATCCGGCGGACAGCCAAATAGCTCTAATATTTGTTTATTAGGTTTTTCTTTCAATTTTCCTTTAGAAATTTGTTTTTTATCCCTTTTTAGTTTGCTTTTAGCTTCTGCAATGATATTTCCTTGTTTTTGAATTATTATTCGCCTAAAATCCCGTTCTTTTGTGGAATTAATGGCACAATCACCAAATAAGATAACATTCTCAGGATATTCAGGTTCCTGAGGTTTATCCCCAATTAAAAAGCTTTGTTTTCTAATATATTTTAAATCTTTGGTCATATGGGTTTTCATTAAATTAAGTAAATGATATGCTTGATTATAACATCCAGCACAAAATTTACCCGATTTTATGGTTGTATTTTGAGGATTTATTTCTTCGAGTTTATATCCACAAAATTTTACGTTTAAAACTGAATTATCTAAACTTTCACCTATGATTTTTATTTTATTTAAATCGGAAATACCTATCCCTCTTTCCTGGCTTTCATTTATTAACTCACTTTTAAAAGGATCAAGGTTTAAGATCCTTAGAGTAATTAGGTCAACTGCAACCGCATCCTCCCCTAAAATTATCAAATTAGTTTTATTAATTTCTGAATCACTATAGATATAAGGACCAGCTCCTTCAAGAAAATAAAATAAATCGTTTATTACTAAATTTGGCTTTTTAATACTAAAAACATCCATTATATTGGATATTAAGTCTTTTTTATATTGATCTAAGAGAAGATAATCTTTTCCTGCTCTCACTATTTTTTGGATAGTTTGATATCTATTAGGTACCATTGAATACGAGTTAATTAACGATAAATTACATTTAAATAAAGGATGTACACTTACTTGATTGATTGAAATGATTTTATCTGAATTAAGAATAACTTTAGGGAATTTGAATTGATTGTTGTTTATGGTAATATTATCCAAAGGAAATTTATCCTGATCATCCAGGAATGTCAATTCAGCTCCAATCGACTCGAAATAATTATTCAAGTCCAACATATCTGAAAGAGTTTTCAAATCGATTACTTTATTTGGAAAACTTCCAATATATATTTTTTTAGCTCCCGCTTCCTTACACAACTCTATAAGAATTTTGGCTACATCGAAATTACTATTGACTGGAAAACCGTGGGGAAGTCTTAAATTAATTTTAAGAAAAACTTGATCATCCCGAGATATAAATTTTGAAATTCCTCCTAATTTTCTAATTCCTTCTAATATAGCTTCTTGAGGAGAATCACTTTTTATTATAGCAATTTCAGTATTTTCTAAATTTGATTGATGCATCATTGTAAAAAATTAAGGATAATTCATTTATAGTATTAAAATGATTAAAGAAGAAAATATAATAAAAATTATTGAAGTGTGATAAATAATTATGCAAGAAATAATACTAAAATTAGAGAATAAAAATATCAAATCGAAATTTTCATCTCAGATTGTCGCATTAGATATTGGACAAACCCTTACTAAAACCGCGTATTATGATCAAGGTGTATTAAGATTACAAATGTTTCCGACGCGTCCTGAATTTAATAAAGTTGTTAAACTTTTAGAAGAGAATAAAGATCATTTTATTGAATTAAGGTTTACAGGAGGAAAAGCCTTTAGTCTTTATAAGAAATACTCAAATCAGCTAAAGTCTGTATTAATTAATGAATTTGAGGCAAATGTAAAAGGTTTAGATTTTTTATCATTTTTAAATAAAAACAGAACTTTAAGCCCATCATTAATTGTGACTTTCGGAACAGGGACTTCAATTGTCTTGTTTCATCAAAAGTTGGAACATCTGGGGGGCTCTGCTATGGGAGGCGCTTTTTTTATGGGATTAGTCAAAATCATATCTCATGAAATCACTTTTGAAGATGCAATTAATCTTGCTTCTAAAGGGAATAGATATAATTTTGATTTGAAAGTATCAGACATCTATTCTCCTGAAGATGATAGAGTTAGCAATCTTTTCCGTGAATATACCGCAGCATCTTTAGGCAAAATTGATGATTCTTCTAGTATAAAATCTTTAAATAAAGCAGATTTTTTTAATTCAATAATCTGTCTTATAGGAGAAAATATTGGAACAATTGCCAATCTTTATGCCGAAATGTTTGATATTCATCAAATATTATTTAGTGGCGGTTTTTTAATCAACAATGAGGTATTAAAAAACATATTAAAACTGATTTGTAGGTTTAATAAGCGAAGAGCGTTATTTTTGGAGAATTCGCAGTTTAGTGGTGCAATCGGTGCTCTATTAATTTAAATATATTTTAAAAATGTGTGCCCATTTGGAGATTTCTATTCATTGATATTATTCTTATAGAAACACTATAAATGGGCACTTGATTAAAAAATTCATATAAGTTTTTAACAAAACTTTAGGTTGATTCTGAGTGAGCTTTCAATAAATCATCATTAGTCCTACCCATCTTTATTGCTAATTCAGCAATAATCGCATCTAAATAAGTAAATGCTACTTGTTCAAAGGCTGTTCCTTCGGGGGTAAGAATAGCAGTATCATCATGAAGATCTATTTTATCTCTTTTTGTACGGCCTTTTAATTTTATGGTAATATCAGCTACTCTTCCAATTATGGTTTCTGGATGAGAAGTTATTGTTACAATCCCATAAGGCTTAACAGTATTAACATAATTCTTAAGTAAACTCACTACTATTGCAGTGGTTCCTGAACCAGAAAGTACAATCAAGATATCATTTTTTGTAAGTGATGGCATACTTGCTAGATTGGTAACCATATATACTTCAGCTCCAAGATGGACCAATCTTGTCGCAAAACATTGCAGGATAAAAGCTGAGCGTCCAGACGCTAAAAGGAAAAATTTTCGCTTATTTACTAAACCGTCATGTACAAGCTCTATAAATTTTTGAGTATGAGCAAAATATTTGGGTTTTCCTAAATGTTGCATATTCTCCTGGAGGTTTTTTAATATTAATTCCATTGATTGGAATAAAATCTCCTTGGCTTTTCCATTAACTTTAACATTATTACTAGCTTTATCTGCCATGACAAATCATTTAAAAAATTATATGGATCTAATTTTTATAAGGAAGGATTTAAAAAATACATTTTGGTTAATACTAGTTTTTGTATTTAGATTTTAAAATGCAACTATCAAGGGATTAATTTTTAATTGATAAGTATCACCACTAAGGTGATTGTAGTAAAAAATAAATAAAGCATTGACAATATTTTACAAAAGTAAATTAAATTATATTTTGCGATTTATTTTGAATGAAGAATTATTAGAATTTTTAAAAGAGAAATTCGAAAAAAGCGATCTTAATTACCTCCCAGAGAAATTCGGTAGCAGAAAAATTTTCTCGGATCCTTTGATTGGAGTAGCGCAAGGTAATGACCCAATTTTTTTTAAATTCAAAGAAAGTGTGGGTTCTGAGCATTTTACACCTTTGGAAATGTGGTTAGCAAGTGGCCAAAAGCAATTACCAGCATCAAATCTTTATGCTGTATCAATAGTATATCCATTTACTGATGAGATTCGAAAGGAAAGTATGACTCCAATTGTTCTGCCAAAATTAACATTGCCAACAGAAATTTATTCTGTAGCTAGAAATTTTGCTAAAGGTTTTAGAAATTACATAATGGAGCAAATAATTGAATTTTTTCAAAGTAAAGGATATAATGCTGTTTCTGGAAAACTTAGTGAAGCCTACACCTTAGTTGCTAAAAAAGATTTTTATTCTACGTGGTCTGAAAATCACGTTGCTTTTGCTGCGGGATTAGGAACATTTGGGCTACATGAAGGACTAATTACTGATCTAGGTTGTAATATCAGATTAGCTTCGGTAATAACAGATGCTCCACTTAAAGTTTCTCCAAGAAAAAGTGATGAACCTTATGCAAATTGTTTGTACTACGCTAAAGGAACTTGCAGAGAATGCGCAAAAAATTGTCCTGCTAATGCTATTACGGAAAAAGGTTATGATAAAACAAAATGTAATAAATATCGTAATAGAGTTGCCAGAGAAATGGTCCCGCGTCTTAGGACAATTCTTAAGTCATACAGTCGTCGTATTAATTGGAAATATAAAGCTCATAATTATCCTGTCGGTTGCGAATTATGTCAATTTGGAGTTGAATGTATGGATAAAAATCCAATGATCCGACATTATTTAGATTTTGATTGAATGATTAAATTCTAAATTTAATTCATTCTTTATTTTTTAGCCACCCTTTCTCTTGCCATATTGGAATAACTCGTCCAAATTGATCGGGATTATTCTTTAACACACGGCTTAATAGGTGTTTTCTCAGAAAATTTATCCATATATAGAATAATCCACGAGGTTTGGTATTGGATTGAATTTTAAAAACTAATTCTCTACCTAATTTTCTTGCTTTTTTCCTTTTTTTATGATATGGTATATCTTTCAATGCTCGATATCCGTTTTTTAGACTAGCTGTTTTTATTCCAATAATTCCAACTAAATGACCAAAGTGAGAACCAATTTTTTTTGCTAATTTATTAGGAGGAGCTATACCACTAGTTGTAACTCCTACACTTAATTGTTTATCAAATAAATCAACGTATAGTAATAATAAAGTTAAACGATCCATCAAAGTTTTGAGGATAGCTGTTGGATCACCTGAATAAACAGGTGATCCCACAACAATTCCGTCACAATCAATTAACCTATCTCTTATTTTTAAGAAATCATCTTCGATAGGACATTCTGTTGAGCTTATACATGTATGACAACCTTGACAATATTGAATATTATAGTCTTTAATATGAATCCATTCTACTCTTGCTCCAGCTTCTTTACATCCATTTAACACCCAAGTCATAGCAGTTGCAGTATTACCATTCTTTTTAGGGCTACCATTTAATGCAATAATTCGAATAGGCATTTGAGACATCGATTTTATTTACATTATTGAGGCTTAAATTTAAAAAAAAGATAATAAGATTAAAATGATCATTAGTCCAGTTATTAGCATCGAAATCTTATATTTTAGTCTTTAAGATCCACTTAAAACTTAAATTAGATTGGATATAAATGTTCAATGAAGAAATGAAATAAATTATTTTATCTATGAATAAAGAATACGTCATACGAAAAGCAAGAATTAAAGATGCGAGAGCAATTCATATAGTTTTACTAGCTGCATTTGAAGAATTCCGTGACTATTATAGTATTGAGGGTTTTAAAGATACTGTATTATCAGAAGAAAAGGCAATTGATAGAATAAATCATATGATCGTATATGTAGCAGTTGATTTTAATGGAAATATAATTGGAACTATTGGATGGCAGAGGATTAACAATGAGGAAGGACATATTAGAGGGATGGGAGTAATTCCGAATTGGCAAGGCAAAAATGGTCCTGCTGCTTCCTTACTAAAAGAAGTTGAAGATGAAGCGCGCTTAAAAGGGTGCTCAATTCTTACATTAGATACAACAAAAGTATTACGAAGAGCCCAAAACTTCTATTATAAAAACGGATTTAGAAAAACAGGGAAAACTGGGGACTTTTTTGGTTGTCTCATATATGAATATGCTAAAAAAATTTGATCTTCTTTTTTTAATATCATAATTTCAAGTAATAAGAGGTATTACCTATAAGATTTATATTTCTTATTTTGCTTATGAATTGTAGAGTGAAATTTATTCCAATTATGTGATTAAAAAATGAGATCGAGCATTAAGTTTAAATTAACTATTATAATTATTATCGAGATTGTTATGTTCTTATTCTGTGTTTTTTATGTTAATCCATATTTTATAGTTGAAATTAACTCTAAAAATATTAGATCGAGTTATATTTTATCCGCAACGTCGGGAGTTGTTCATATTGATAATAATTGGACTTATACAGAGGGAAATTATAGCTGGTGTTCAGGTTCAGGCACTTATTCCGAGCCCTTTGTAATAGAAGATTTAATAATTGATGGAAGTGGTTTAGGAGCGTGCATTTTAATAGAAAATTCTGAGGTTTATTTTAGGATTGAAAATTGTACAGTTTTTAATTCAGGAAATCATTCTTTCGGAATCAATTTGTTTAATGTCAATAATTCTCAAATAATTAATAACACCTGCTTGACATATGAGAAAGGGATATGTCTATTATATTGTTTTAATAATACCATTTCTAAAAATACTGCATTCAACATCGCTGACTCAGATGGTATATACTTATATCATAGTGATTCTAATATTGTCTCAGAAAATAATGCAAGCCATAATCATCAAGCTGGGATTAGTTTAGAGAATAGTAAAAGTAATATTATTTCAAGAAATACTCTGAATAACAATTCTGATGGTATTCAATTATCCTTTAGTTTTGATAATTCTGTTACGGGAAATACAGTTAATGATAATCCCTGCGGAATTAGATTAACATATAGTTATCATAACTTCGTCTCAGAAAATAAAGGAGAGTTTAATTATAATTGCATGTTTCTATTTAAAAGTGATAATAATATAATTTCAGGAAATACACTAAATAATAATCTTAATGGAATTGGTCTATTTTATAGCGATGATAATACTCTTTCGAAAAATACTGCTAATTACAATGAAATTAATGGAATAGAATTATCTTATAGTAATAACAATATTCTTTCTGGAAATATGGCTAAAAATAATGATGAGTGTGGAATATGTCTTTTTCTCAGTAATAAAAATAAAATCTCAGGAAATTTTTTAACGGGAAATGCTATATGCATCAAGGAATTAGGTTGTAAAAGGAACTTGTTTTTTAATAATGGTTTGTGTATTTATCGTGACACACTTATTATAATATTACTCGTACCTTCGATTATTGGTGTTGGAGCTGTGTTAGGATTCTTAACTAACTCTTTACTCAAAAGTAAACGAAAATCAAATCAATAGATGTTTTTTGCTCTTATTAATAAATAAAAAAATGGTAAAGAAAAAGAAAAAAAATTAAAAATTATATCTTGTTTGAGCCCAAACTTTTTTCAATTAAGCTTATTTGTATTTAATCGAAAGAAGTAAGTCATTCTTAGTGATCTTCTTCCGGTTAGCATGCATGGTAAAAGCTCTTGCTTGTTCAGTTAAGCCAGATGCCGTCTTTTCAAGATGATCAATTAATAAATCTACAGCATTTCTTGCTACGATTGAAGCTCCTTGTTGTTTCATTAATCTTCGGATTGGGCTCCATGCGAATGAGTGTTTCTTTTTAGCCATAATTTCATTCCTCCACTTTTTTGTGAAAAATTTTTATTTTTTCGGTTTTTAATTTATTTTTAGTTTATTTTTAGAGTTTCTTAGATTATATTATATCCGAAGAGTTATTTAAATGTTTTGTAGGAATGTGAAGAAAGTGGGAAGTTAAACGAACAAAAAATTACGACAAAAAATTTTCATTTCAATTAAAGGATATTCATGATTGATCATGCAATGGTTGATCATTCAAAAAAGATGAATTGAGTTTTTTAGAGTCATAATTATTCAATGATTAATCATGGTTAAAGGGTCTTTAATATTTGTTTTGCTATGATTTAAAGAAGAATTAAAAAAATTTTAGTTAAAAAACATTATCCTCAATCAATGGGTTATCAAGAAAGATATGATCATTAATTGGTTGATCACTCATAAAATTTGAACTAATTTTATTAGAAAAATAA
>SMTZ1_10005473_pt1 | contig 12763 bp, 9 predicted proteins | sample DeeMarSWOR136_30_FD_25667 | JGI IMG/M metagenome (IMG submission 25667) | reverse complement strand
AATCTACGCTCATTGAGAATTTTGTACATGTAAACCATAGTGGTCGCACAGTCGTAGCCTGGTCATTGAATACACCAAAAATTATTGCCAGTGAAGAATCATCTGCCCCGGCACTGACTGAGCGATTGGCTGCGGCAGCAAAATGTCAACAAGCAGGTTTTAAATTAGCCTTTCATTTCGATCCGATGATTTATTACGATGGTTGGGAACTAGATTATCAATGTGTCATCCAAAAAATATTTGAAACAATTAAACCTGTAAATATTATTTGGATTAGCCTGGGAGCATTGAGATACCCCCCTCATCTCGATCAAATTATTCGCAAGAATCATCCTGACAGTAAAATTGTTTATGGTGAGCTTTTTCCCGGGAAGGATGGTAAGCTCCGCTATTTCAAATCCATCCGTATTGAAATGTTCGGAAAAATGTATCAATGGATTAAAAAATTAGCCCCTGATGTTTTTGTCTACCTGTGTATGGAGAGCTCAGAAGTGTGGGAGAAATCTTTTGGCTGGACGCCGAAAAATAGTGTAAGTTTAAAACGAATGATGGATGAGTTGATAAAATAAAAACGGGAAATCAGAGTTCTAAGATGTGAGTCCTGTGGTGCCATGCTCCGATTTCCCGGTTTATTCACCAGATGCAGCTCGTGATGCGGGTGCCTTATTTATTTCCTTTACCTTTTTTCTTTTTGTCTTTGTTATCTTTAATCTCTAAGGCTCTTCGAAGTCGATTTAATATTTCATCCATTTTCTTTCGTTCATCTCTAATTTTTTGTAATTCGACTTCTGCATTTTCAATCTGTTTGCGCTCTGCTGCAATTTCATTATAGACGTCTTTGTTCTCTTTATCTGAAGCAACTGATTTGAAATCTTGCTTTGATTCGAACCGACCTTTTAGCTTTGAAACGAGGTTGATTCTGACGCTAACATTTACACGCCAGGTCGGATAGGTTGGCAAAAAATTTGCCGTGCTGCTTGATAACAGGGGGCTTGAGCTGGACTGATTTTTTGTAAGTCGAAAATCAAAACCACAAGCCAGTGATAACCAATAAAACGCGTTATAGGCTATACCTGGAGTAATGTACAAAAAATTATGTCGACTATAAGCGGCTGGTGGAGGCTTCGATATGTTATAGTTGCCATAAAGTTCAACTGAAAAGTCAAATTTGCTCATTGGATATATTAACGCCAGCCCACCGTAGATTTCCCGAGAATTTTTAGTATTAATATACTCGAAATTTGATTCTGTGAACTTTTTACCATCATCATTGTGATCGATAATTCCTAAATTGATATGTGCGTTAAAACTATCATCAGGATAGATTTGATCTTTAGAATAGGAAACCAAACCTGATACACCAAATTCAATTCTTCCCGCTGAATACGGTTCCAATTGAATGTTGTGGTATTGAGCAAGAGGGAGTCTGGTGGTAACCGCAACACCAAATTTTATTGGACCGGGTTGCATCGGAAATGATCCAAATTTAAATCTTAAAAACAGGTCATCTGGAAAATTGTAACCCTTTCCAGACTTGTGATTATCCTGATAAAGAATTTGAGAAAGACCAATTTGGTAATATTTTCCCAATCCATAATTCAAATTAAGACCGCCCTGTACATCCCAGAAGGTAACAGCAGTCGCTGGACTATTTGCAGATGTGAATGTTTTGTTATTAAAATAGAACCGTGAACTTCCTTGAAAAGTGAGATCTCCCTTTACTAAATTCCACGCGGTAGATAAATATATTGGGCCTCGATTTCCCTGTTCTGTTCCCGCAGAAACTTTAATAGTACTGAAAATAAAAATTAGAACCGTAATAGTAATTCGGAGAGACTTATTCATACTGTTTATCCATTCGATAATTAGTTAATTGATCGATCAAATTTTAATACTTATGAGAAATATACCAAAGATTTCAATGATCAGGGTAGTTACGAAAAGTCAACTCAATAAAAGTAAGTATTATTTTATATATCTCAAATTGATAACAAACTAAAATATATAACTATTTATTTTAATACAAGTTTTGTGCCATTTATCTCATAATAAGTTGATAAATATAATTTTTTAACACATGAGTTATTCTATTTTATTAGATCATTAGCCAAGTTAATATTTTTAAAGTAGATTAGTGAAATATTTTTAGCGTCAAGAATTTGAAGATTTCAAGCATCGAGTTTCCATTTTACCAATATTGTATGACAACATTGTTTTACCCTGAAACACTTGGTAAAATCCTTGTTTCAAACTGATTCTAGTGAATTATTATTTTCATGGCTAATTTTAAAGGTGTCGTAAAACTTTATTAATATTTCAAAAAGACCTTGACAAATTCAAAATATTTCTTTAGCTTAGTTGGAATTTAATTTATGAAAATTATCAGATGGGTGAAGATATGAAAAGCAGCAGACAACTCAGAATCACAACCTCATATCTTTTGGGAGCATTTATTAGCTTTGCTTTCAATTATGAAGCACTATCACAAGACATTCCCAATCGAACAGGAATTGGACTGATCGGTTCATCGGTGAAAATGATTGGAGGAGAGAAAGATCGCTCGACAATCGATCAATGGGCTGGTATTCAACTAAATTATAGCTATTCACCTTCTTTAATGTTCAATGGCTGTTTTGCTTATGGTTGGATTTATCCCAAAGACCCCGATGGTTCTCACTTCAGAGCTGTTGGAAAATATAAAACTATCCTCATGCCTTTTGATATTAATCTTATTTGTTACTTTACTCCTCCACACAAAGTACGACCATATATTTCCTTTGGGACAGGATTTACGGTTTGGGACATTCGCCAATTCGATGATAACTTTTCCACATTTTCCCCGGGGAAAAGTGTGAAAGGAAGTCAACTTACTGCCACTTTGATTGGTGGATTAGGACTTAACCTATTTCTAACACAGGACTATGTCTTTAATATGCTTATTAATTATCATCGTTTGTTAAAAGGGGATGAGGATACAATAGGATTCGGTGATGATGGCAATAATGGAATAGTAGAGCTACGGCTGGGCATCTCTTACTATTTTGGAGGATTTAAAGACGAGGACAAAGATGGAATAGAAGATAAATTAGATCATGATCCATTGCGCTCAGAGGATTTTGATGGGTTTCAGGATCAGGATGGTGCACCTGATCCCGATAATGATAACGATGGAATCCCAGATGATCGCGACAAAGCACCGAATAATCCCGAAGATTTTGATGGATATATGGACAAAGACGGTATCCCTGATCTGGATAATGATGGTGATACAATCAAAGATGTGAACGATAAATGCCCGAATACGCCAGAAGATTTTGATGAATTCGAAGATCAGGACGGTTGTCCTGATTTTGACAATGATAAAGACGGCATTCCAGATAGTTTAGATCAATGTCCCAACTGGGCAGAAGATTTGAATGGGTATTTAGATGATGATGGTTGCCCGGATGAGAAACCGGAGCCCAAGACTGAACCAATTGAGATGGGTCAAAATATTATTTTGAAAGGCGTAACTTTCGCATCGGGAAGTGCCAGGCTAACTCCTCAATCATTTAATATTCTTGATGAAGTTGTTCAAACCCTGACCCAATATCCAAATATAGAATTGGAAATTCGGGGATATACGGATAACACAGGACGTTACGCTACCAATCAGCGGCTATCTAAAAGCCGTGCTTATGCTGTTAAAAACTATCTAATTAGTCATGGGATCGATCCGAAACGACTCAGGGCAATTGGCTACGGTGAACAACACCCCATCGCCAGTAACTTAACAAGAGAAGGGAGAGCTTCTAATCGTCGTATTGAATTTGTTAGAACTAAGTGAAAGATATTTTTAAGCTCATTTTTTTCATTGATTATAAGTCTGGAGATGCTTATTTTTTAGTATTAAGATCTGGTATGTGTTTTTAATAATAGTGATAAATGAAAATAACGGATTATCTATTACTTACACATATTTTATTAGCCATTAAGTTAACAAGACACTAAATAATAAAAAGCAATGAAATTCTGAAAAGATAATGACATGGACTAATTTGTTCATCAACAAAAATAGTAATAAAAAACTAATCAATCATTTCGATAGGAACTTTCCCAACTAATCCTTTTTTTCTAATCCATTCAGGAATGGGTGGAATTAGATTCTTAATTTCCTCAGAAATATTAAAAATTTCAGCAATTGCCCAAGAAATATCAAATAGGTTAATTCTTTCATTTAAATTTGGTTTTAACTTAATGTTTGATTGAGGAGAAATAAAAGTTGTTATTACATTATTTAAAGAATGAGAAGAACTGTATTCATCGATGTTTCCATGGTCAGATGTAATTATTATATAATAATTTAGCTTTAATGCAAATTCAACGATAATTTTAATAACGTTATCTATTACTTCCAATGCTTTCACATTAGCATCAAAATGATTGACTATAAGATGACCTAACATATCAGGATTTGATAAGTTTATAATGGCTAATTTATAAAATCCACGATACATTTCATTTAATAACTTACCAGTTATTTCATATGCCTTCATCTGAGGTGTTTTGAAATAATCATCATCAGTGTGAATTCCATCTTCTTTTGCAAAGGAGGGAATAATATACCTTCGTTCCGATTCCTCTATTTCTATTTTTTCTCTTCTTCCTCTTATGAAATAACCAACATGAAGCGCCTTATTGCTTTCAGCAATCAATAAATACTTAAAGGGAATTTCTTTTTGTTTAAAATACTTACTAAATAAATGCAAACAATTTTGTTTATGAGATTTTATTGGATAAGCTATTTTTGCTCCATATTTTTCAAAATCAGGATGATATTCAGTTAAACAGTATATTTTAATTTGTAAATTATCTTGAATCCAGTCTAATTGCCATTTCTTTCCTTTTTTTGAGGATTCGTTTTGTAAAAATTGTTTTGCGCCCAATAAACTTGCAATTCGAGCTCTTTGTCTATCAGCTCTGAAATTTAGATTTACCAGAACATCATTTTGCTCAATCATCCTGATTGATCCATTTTTATCTTTTATAATTATAGGATTAATAAAAGGATCAAAGAATTGTTTTTTATGAAATTCAGAAATTTTTTTTACCGCGTCATAGAAATCACTTGCTAAAATTCCTTTGCCTTTCACTAGCAGTTCATAATCTTTTTTGGTTCTTTCTTCTTCATAATCTCGATCCATGGCAATTCCTCTACCGATTATCCAGGCGATGCTATCGTCCGCATTATATTTGGATAATAAATCTTTAAGTTTATAAAGAAAACCGTATTTTTTGCCCACTTTCTCGATCGAGCTTTTCAAAGGAGCATCCCTTCCGTCCAAGATTGCCTGGATCCTTAAATTTGAGGGATTAAACTGATATTTTGTAAAAACTAGTTTTAAAAAATTTTCTAAATGATCCCAACAACTATGAACTCGCCCATCATTCCCAAATTCACCAGATATCATAACGGTAATATTAAGATTGACATTATTGTCTATTGCTTCTTTTATGCATTGATTTAATATATGGTTATCAAAAAATTTACCTGATTCGATATCCATTGAAACTTCCAAAGGAATTTGTGGGGCAACTGTCATATTGCCCAATTGCTGATGTCCTGTGTCTGAGTTTCCCTGAACCTCCGGTCTTAAGTCTTCATAACCAACTTCAATTCCCGATGTTTTAGTAGAGATTGAAGGATATTTTTCACGAAACGAATCAATAGTGGGGGTGCTTGCTGCCCATACTGCATATTTTTTTTCTCTCGAAATATTTTCTATAAGTTTTTTTACCTGTGTTATAAAGTCATTATTTTCTTTTTTTAGAAAATTAAGAAGTCCCCTAATGTTAATTAAATTTACCTCACCTAACTCTGAAAGCATTCCATATTTTTTTTCAAAATAAATATTTAAGGGATTTCGATTAAATAACAAAATGAATACAATTTCAGGAGACAGTTCAATGTTTTTTGTAATGGCCATGTCATGGATATTTTTTATAAAATACATCTTTAGTTTGTTAGGCAACCTTTGGAAGCAAGATTTAAGGATGTCGATCTCTAAATCCGGATCATACCCATATCCGTCTATTATAATTTCTAATACTTTATTATCCATCTAAAATACCGATTATTTTATTCTAATTTTTCCAGTCTTTTATTTTTTTATTGAGTTTTATAATTCCCATTTTGCTAATATAGCACTGAGAAGATTTCCACAATTCCAGGTGGTGGAAAATCTTTGTACTAATTCTTCACCAAATGGTAACCGGGCATCAATTGCTTCGAATCGAGTCTTTGTAAGTCTCTTTACTTTACCTGATTCTGAATATTCGACAGGTGTAAATAGGACTACATTATCCACAACTATACTGAATGTAGTTCTATGACATTGATACGCCCTACATACATCATCTGGGTCAATATCAAACTTGCTTAAAGTAGCAACAGCTTGTTTTATACTGGCTTTCAATTGTTCAGGAAAATTTGAGTCTTCATGTGCTTCTTTTATAATGTGAGATGGTGCATAAGGATCCAGAAAAAGACAGCGAAAATCAAAGCCTTGAGAAATCATACCTGGTAATTTATTAATGAAGTCCCAATGTTCTTTATCAAAGATTTTTCTGTTTTTCCTGCCAAAGATATAAAGCCTTTCTTTTGCGAGTGAGCAAATAGTATTATAAAGTGTATGACTTTCAAAACCTTCTTTAAAACAGACTATTCGCCCCACCGCTGGATTAGGAAATCCCTGCCCCGAGAATGCTTTTATTACATTAGGAAGTCCTGTGCTTTCAATTCCAATTTTGGATATCTTTTTCACAGAAGCTTCTAAGTCAGGCCAATATTTTTCAAAAGAAGTGTTAAGTCTTGATGGGTCCAACTTTGAAGTGCCGAGCTCTTCATTTAAACTTTTTACAAGTTTAAACATATCGTCTCGAGTGAATGTTGTAGACTGGAATTGGGCTAAGGGACTGTTTTTCAGGTCCGAAGATTGTAAACCCAGAAGAATTGGGCAAACTTTTGAATCGTCAATAGTTTTAGAAATCGCTCCTGCTTCAAAATGAAGCCAGGGAGATTCCTGATTTTCAGGTGTTACACACAATATTCCTATTTTATAATCAGATAATTTTTTCCCGATTTCGTGTCCCCATCTTTTTCCTTTCAAGATATCAATTTCGGACATCCATGGTTGTAAATAATGAATCACATTACAGAGCCAATCCTTAAGCTCTATGGCAAATTTTCGACTACGTTCTCCCGACCAACTAATAAATAGATTCACTATTCCTCCTTGTTAGAATATTTTTTCAGCAATTAACTAATTATTCTATTGCATATTACATCTTAATTTTATATTTTAGATCCAAAATGAATCTTTGCCTGAAAAATAATATAAATTATTTATTAAACAATGTCAATAAAAAATTTAATAAAAAGAACATAACTCTTAATTTTAAACTTCTTAGAGTAAAAGATATTGTATTAATTTAAGTAAAAATCGATATTTGCTTGTATAATAAACTATAAAACGAAAAGCAATTGACCTGAATAATCCCCTGATTTAAGGACTGATAAATAGCTCTACTTCGTCAGATTAAAATAATAATGTCATTCCGATCTACCAGAGCCGAAGAAGAATCTGTTATAGCATCAAATTGGGAAAATTATTAAATTAGCTGCCTTAAACGGATTTCTCGTTGCTCCGCTTCCTCGAAATGACACATAATTTTTGATTTTTTAAGAACCTGATTGGGTAGCGAAAAGTAATAATCCTAACTGTATAATTTTTCTAAGGGCAATTATGAAAAAATACATCGTCATCTTGTTTCTGTTTGTTATTGTTTCTGTGGTGCATAGTGAGAATTACCTCCTTAATGGCGGTCAGCAATCACGAATACGTTATAAAATGGTTCAAACAGTCGAACCCAATCCTGCTATTCACACGCTTCATTTAAGTTTTGTTATTCCGGTTTCTTACCAATCGCCGACATATAATCAGAACATAATTGAGGTCAATTTAGATTATTCGCCACGTCCGCAAAATCGAGAGGAATTTATTGACAAACACGGAAATAAGGGTGTCAAAGTAAGCTGGGAAAGACCTTCAAGTACAATAACCACGACAGTTTCTATCATTACCGATAACAAAACCATGTTACAACAAATAAAAACAAATGCATCGTTTCCGCCCGGCAATATTCCACAGGATGTCAGGCCTTTTTTAACAGCGACGGATCAAGTGCCCGTGAACCATCCGAGCATTGTTGCTAAGGCGAAAGAAATAACGGCTGGAGCAAAAAATGAATTTGATGCGGTTCAGCGTATTTTAACCTGGGTCATCGATCATTTAAATTATGTTTTAACACCTCCACAATATGGAGCGATGTATTCATTTGAAACTGGAAAGGGAAATTGTCAAAACTATTCGCACCTATCAGCCGCTTTGATGCGTGCTGTTGGCATTCCCGTTCGAATTGTAAATGGTGTTACTTTGAAACATCCTTATACAATTAAAATGGGTACTCGCAGTATGACCCTGAAAATGGCTGAAGGTCGCCATTCATGGATTGAAGTCTATTTCCCTGATTTAGGCTGGGTCCCTTTTGATCCGCAGCAGACTCAATTATTTGTTAGTAATCGTTTCATTCGGGTCGAAGTCGGACTGGATAATGAAGAGACATCTCAAGATGGGCTAATCCGCTGGACACAGGTGCGAGGCGATCTAGTAACGCCACATTTTGAGGAAACTATTGAATCATCCTTCATTGTTGATAATGTAGAATTAAATGGACAAAAACAGGCTTACGGTCCGAGAAAGCTGCTTTTAACCCCTTCCGTTGAGACAATTTTTCGACCGATTACTGTCATTAAAAAACCGGAACCATTCCCTCAAATAACAACTGATCAACTGAGAAGACTTACCTATTCGAAACCGCTCATGTTTGGTAACCTGGATTTTCCCAAAGATGTAGATTTTCTCTCAGCTCGTGGTCCTGCACAAAGAATAACAGGCAACGATTTTGAAATGAGAAAAAACTTTCTTGTTGAAACAGCCGAATACGTTACCGAACAGGCGCAATACGCACAAATTTTTATACTGCAAAAGCCAATGGTCATTAGGAAAGTTGGGCTGGTTCTGCATAAGTTTGGCGGCAGTGGCTTCCTCTGGTTAGAGTTACTGAAAGATAATGATGGATTACCCGGTGCGACGATTGCCACCAGTGACATGATTTCAGTTGATCAAATAACATTTACACCAGGATACGATTGGTTAGACTTTGAATTTGGTAACGAAGCTCCCAACCTTTCACCAGGACAATACTGGATCGCTCTTGGTTTCAGTGGCAGACCGATTATAAATTGGTTCTATTCTTATGGCAAACCAGTAGGTCCTATCGATGGAACTCGGTATAAAACGATTCTTGATACTGAATGGAGTAATAGTTTGAATTTTGAGTTTAATTATAGGGTGATTGGTTTGACGAATCAATAAATAAAATTTTATTAAATCTTTTCCTCCAAATATAGAGATTTTCTTCTTAAAAATTTACCACATGATTTTTAACTTTAACGTGTTTAATAATATAAAGATGATCATCTACAGACCTGAGATTTTTTGAAATGGAGAACTCAGACACTAATTTAATGCTTCGGCTAAAAAATGGGGAACAAGACGTTTTGCGAGAGATTGTGGAACGGCATAAGCTATCAGTGTTAAATTTGTGCCTGCGTTTTACTCACAATCGAAATGATGCTGAAGACCTCGCTCAAGAGGTATTTATTAAAATTTACCAGGCTGCACCGCGCTATGAGGTAAAAGCTTCTTTCACTACATGGCTGTATCGAATTACAGTTAATCTTTGTATGAATTACCAGCGGAGAAAAAAGATATTACAATTTTTTTCGCTGAATCATAGAAAGGGTTCTGAATTTCAAGTTGAAGATAGAATACTTGAATTCGCAGCAGGAGAACAGCCAGATACTGAATTTGAAAAGCAAGAATTACAACAGTTAGTTCAAAATGCAATTCAATCATTGCCTGACAATCAAAAAACAGTGTTAATATTACATCGATATAATAATCTTTCATATAAGGAAATTGCTGAAGCTCTGGAAATAACTGTTGGCGCGGTTGAATCTCGTTTGCATCGAGCTAAGGAAAATTTAAGGAAACGGCTCAAGTCCGTGGTGTCCGAGATTGAAATATGAATAGCTAGTTTAGACTAACAATATATTTGGAATATAAAACCGCAAGTTTTATTTTTCATCTGTGTTAAATAGAATGAAGGAGGTCGAGAAATCATGAAATGTCGGGAGATTAAAAGAAAATTGTCTGCATTCCAGGACAAAGAATTGCCAGAATTTGAGATGAAGGAAATCGAAAGGCATTTGAGAAACTGTTCTGCTTGTTCCCAAGCACTACATGAAATAACCAGTGTATGGCATGTTTTATCCCGGGTCGAAACAATCGAATCGGCCCCATTTTTCTGGACTCGATTGTCTCATCGATTAAAAGAGAGAGAGATCAAACATTCAAGCTGGAAATCTATATATGCGCCAATACCAAAATTTGCGTTTCCTGTGTTAACGATCCTCATTCTTTTCTTTGGACTGGTGATAGGAATTTATTTGGGACAGAATATTTATCACCATTCTGAATTGCCTTCACCAACGAGTGTAGAGGATGAGATGGATCAAACATTATCCCTGAGCTCATTTGATGATTTCCCGGAAGAATCGGTAGCAGATGTATATGTAACATTATTATCGGAAGATAATCACTAACAGGTGAATGTTATGAGTAAAAAGACGTTAAGCTGGTTGCTAATTTTTTCAATAATTATCAATATTTCCACAATCGCAACGTTCAGCTATTATAGATGGTTCAAATCAACGAAACAGATATATGCCAAACAAAGATCATCGCACCGAGAGTCTTTGAGTAAAAAACTGGGACTTACTGAAGAACAATCTAAAAAGATCAAAGATTTAAGGTCTGATTTGTGGAAAGAAATAAAATCTTTACGGACTCAATTGAACGATGAGCGCCAACAATTTGTAAAAATTTTAAAACAAGATATCGTTGACACTAATACGATCTATGAAAAAATTGATAAAATTTCTGAAATCCAGAAAAAGATGCAATTAGCAACAGTTAAAAACATGCTGGAACACCAGTCAATTTTAACACCAGAGCAAAGAAAGAGGTTTTTCGCAATGATGACAAAACGGATGCATCGGGGCGGCGAACCCAGGCATAAGTCTTCTTCAAAATTCAAGAGGGAGAAATCTATACCTGAGCAACCCAAAACAGAAGAAAAAAGGAATAAATCAGATAATTAATTTTAATTATAACAACAAATAAAAAAATAGAGGAGTATCTACCATGAAACGTTTAATTTCAATTTTAATGTTATGTGCTTTTCTTGTCGTGGTCCTGGTACCATTGATATCAGCAAAGCCACGTAAGGATGTTATTGCTGGTAAAAGAATCAGGCTGCACCAAAAGAAGCCAAAAGGACTAAATTTAACCGATGAACAAAAAGCCAAAATGTCTGACCTGAGATTGGCACTTCAAAAAAAGCTGTTGCCATTAAAATCAGACTTACAAAGCAAAATGACCAATTTGCGGCTTTTAAAAACCGAAGAAAATCCAAATTTAAATAAAATCGATAAACTAATTGATGAAACTGGAAAGCTGCGGACACAAATGCAAAAGGAAAAAGTTCGCCATCAATTGGAAGTTCGTAAAATTCTGACTCCTGACCAACGAAAGATTTGGGATAGTCGAACACTTACCGGTCCAGGCAAAAATATAATGGGGAGAAGAGTTAGGAGAGCAAGGATAAATTAAGTCAACAATAAAGATGATATGATTTTTAATAACAAAGAGAGAGGACTGGTATTCCTTTCTCTTTGTTAATAAAATAGATTGTATGTTTAATAATGTTGTTAAGTTTTAAATTTATTAAATAAGTGTACTATCTTTTTTAAGTAAGAGTTTAATCTTTTTCACTTCATCTAAGGATAATATCCTATTTGCTAAAACCCTGGCATCATTCATAGAAATAGCTCTTATTGTTTTTTTTACCTGCGGAATAAAGTAAGAGCTCATACTCAAGTACGTATAGCCCAACCCTATTAAAAGTTTCGAATAGCGAACATCACCAGCCATCTCACCGCAGATAGTGATTTCCTTGTTGGCACTTTTCGTTGCATCAGCAATAAATTTGAGCAGGTACAGTACCGAAGGATGAAGCGGCTCATACATTTGACTGACCTGGGCATTACCGCGATCAACTGCTAATGTGTATTGAATAAGATCATTTGTGCCGACACTGATGAAATCAACTTCTTTTAAAATTGAACCTATTGCTAAGGCAGCAGATGGAATTTCAATCATTGCCCCGATCGGTACGTCTTCTTTGAAGGGTAAATTTCTATCCTTAAGTTCTCTCATTGATTGATGCAATAGTCGTTTAACCTGTTTTATTTCTTCAACACTGGCGATCATCGGCAGCAAAATTTTAACCTTGCCATATATACTCGCACGTAAAATGGCTCGAAGCTGTTGCTTGAAAATTTCGGGATGCTTTAATGATAAGCGAATAGCCCGCAATCCGAGATAGGGATTTTGTTCCCGAAACCGGTGTTTGTTGTGATAATATGAAATAAATTTATCACCGCCGATATCAATGGTTCGGATAGTAACTGATAACGGGGTTATTTTCCTGACGACAGAACGATAATGTTGAAATTGCTCTTCCTCTGAAGGATAAT
>SMTZ1_10005471_pt1 | contig 12763 bp, 20 predicted proteins | sample DeeMarSWOR136_30_FD_25667 | JGI IMG/M metagenome (IMG submission 25667) | reverse complement strand
ATCGACTCCAGCAAACCTCTCTAAATGGCTTTGCATCGACGACCTAACGTGCCATAAAAGAAGCTCAGGCATTTATGCCTGAGAGGACGTCACATTATTTTTTTCTTTTTTAGCCCGCAGGAAAAAAACTTAATTTTTTTACTCTTAATTTTGAGTTGCATTTATTGCAATTAAAAACATAATAACCTTTAATTATTTCTGCCGTTGTTTCAAATGCCTGATGACAAACAGGGCATATACCTGAATAAACCTGCTTTTGTATGGTATTTAATTGTGATTTTGTTTTTTTATCTTCTATTAAAAAAGCACCAATTATTTTTAAAACTATACCTATAATAAATAATAATAAACCTGATATAATTATTAATTTTGAATTCTCCCATAAAATATAGTAATCAAATAAAAAATATTTTTCACTTGATAAAAACCCAATAAACATCAGTATTAATCCAATAGATATAAACGCTATACTAATATTGTAAAATTTTTCGTTCATTTTCCCATCTTCTAATTCAATTTTTTTAAAATAATTTAGTTACATATAAACCTACTCTTTTTTTGTATCAATATAAAAAAACCAGATTTACTTTTTATCTTTTTTTCTACGAAGTTCATGTGAAGGCTTAGTCAACTTTCCAAGATTACGATCATCTTTTCCTTTGTTTTTTTCCTTTCTTCTTCTTATTCTTTCCTTTTTTTGTTTTTCAGTTACAATTTTATAAGCTATAAGTTCATTATCACCCATATTCTTATTCCATGAAACTTAAATTTTTTTTATTTTTTAACTTTTTCCCAATCATTTAAAAAATTCTTAATCCCAACGTCTGTTAATGAGTGTTTAACCATTTTTTTAATCACTTTTGGTGGAACTGTTGCAATATCCGCACCAATTCTTGCTGCCTGAATCACATGAATAGGATGTCTTATACTGGCAACAATTACTTCTGTTTCTATATCATAATTATAAAAAATTTCCATTATTTCTTCAATTATTTTCATTCCTTCTTGTCCTATGTCATCTAGCCTTCCTATAAAAGGACTGACATAAGTTGCACCTGCTTTTGCTGCAAGTAATGCTTGATTTGCTGAAAAAACAAGTGTTACATTTGTTTTTATTTTTTCTTCTGATAATTTTTTTACAGCTTTTAAGCCCTCTGGTGTCATTGGTATCTTTATTGCTACATTTTTCCTGTATTTTTCTGATACTTTTTTAACAAGAGCTTTCGCCTCTTCTACCATTTCATCTGCTTTTTCACTTATTACCTCCAGACTTATTGGTCCGTCGACTATTTTGAAGATTTCCTCAACTATTTCATTAAAAGATAGTCCGGTTTTTGCAACAAGAGTTGGATTTGTTGTTACTCCATCAATTATTCCCCATGATGCAAGCTCCTTTATTTCTTTTAAATCAGCAGTATCTACAAATATTTTCATAAGCCTCTCCAGCCATCGGTATTGTTTTTTTGTTCATAACTTTTTGGTTTAAAATAACAGAGTAATATTATCCTTTTTACAGATATAAACATGTTTGGATATATTTAAAAAAATCAAAACATATATATATTCAAGTATACATTACTGGCCTGTGGTGGATGGGATATGCCTCTAACTAGGAAAGCCCGAGTGGTGGGTAGTAGTCTGGTACTGACTATACCAAGTCAACTAGCTAAAGCCCATGATATTAATGATGGAGATGAAATTGAGATAATTCCAGTAGGTGTTGGGGAATTCAAAATAAGGAAATTAAAAAAATAAAATGCCGTTAATCTCTTTCATAATACAAAATATATGCTTACAAACATTTGGTTTTATAAAGCTAAACTGCATTTGAGTTTTTGATAAAATGGTATTAATAGCACCTTCTATTCTATCAGCTGATTTTTCAAAACTTGGTGAAGAAATTCTCGCTGTTGAAAAAGCTGGAGCAGACTGGTTACACATAGATGTAATGGATGGACATTTTGTACAAAATATTACAATAGGTCCTGTTGTTGTTTCAAAAATTAGAAAAATATCAAAAATTTTTTTTGATGTTCATCTAATGATAGAAAATCCCGAAAAATATATTGAACAATTTGTAAAAGCAGGTGCGGATTTAATAACAGTTCATGCAGAAGCTTGTAGCAATATAAAATTTATAATTAAAAAAATAAAAGATTTAAATTGTAAAGCAGGAGTTTCTATTAATCCAAATACACCTGTTGATAAAATAAAAGATATTATTTCCGATGTAGATTTAATTCTTATCATGTCAGTTTATCCTGGATTTGGTGGTCAAGGTTTTATAGAAGATGTTTTACCAAAGATAAAAAAAGCAAAAGAATTAATTGATAAAACAGGTAAAAAAATATATTTAGAAGTTGACGGTGGAATAAACGATAAAAATGCAAAATCTGTAATAGAAAATGGTGCAAATGTACTGGTTGCTGGTAACTTTGTTTTTACAAGCAAGGATTACAAAAAGGCTATAGAATCTATTAAAAATTCTAATTCATAAACCTGATGATAGATCACGAATTACTTTTTCTTTATCTTTTGCTTTTACAATACCACTAGCAAGTAATACACCATCAGCACCAAGCTCTATTGCTTTTGCTACATCTTTTCCATTTTTTACACCAGCACCACATAAAACCTTAACTTTATTGTTAATGCTCTTTACAGCATCTACACTGTTACTTACAATATCAGGATCGGCTGTTGTAACCGAAATATCCCCTCCAATTAATTCAGGTGGCTCCACTGCAATAAAATTTGGTGAAAATGCAGCTATTGCTTTTGAAGTTTCCACATTATTTGAGCATACTATGTGATCTAAATTAAGTTCTTTTGATTTAGTTACACAGGTATCTAAATCAGCAAGAATAATTCTATGTTCACTATGATTTATCAGAGTTCCAACTGCACCTGCTGCTTTAACCGCTTCAGCTAAAGTCCATCCAGTATGACTTCCAGGTTTTATAGGATCGATATGCTGAGCAAAAACAGGAATTGATACTTTTTTTGCAACAAGTGTAATATCAGTTGCTTGTACAGCAATAACCATGCTAACATCAATTTCTTTAGAAATTTTATCCATAAGTATTGCAATTTCCAATGCTTTGTTCCCTGTTGCTTCTATGTAAGTTTTAACATTTAATACAATTGTTGGTGTTTGTAACATAAACAATTCTCCTCAACTATAATTTTGGTAATCGATGACCTTTAATATAATCTTCTCTATTCCTGCTGGATTACCAATGGAATTACCAACACAGGCAATATTATTTCTGGGTATAATACCTGCTCTTTTTTTTCTATATATTGCCTTAAAAGGATATGAAGGATACTATAAAGATAAAACAATTTTTTTAACTTTCATTACAGGTATTTTCTTTGGAATTTTGGCTGCAATAATAAGATTAGTAATAAACCCTTTACCATTAATGATTATTTATATAATTTTATTTGCCTTTTTTGAACAACTGTTTAAAACTATTGTTTTAAATATTGGAAGACTACAATATAAAAAAGAAACAACAATCTATGGATTGTCATTAGGTTTAGGTTTTGGCTCTTCTTTTACACCTTTTTTGGTAATTGTAGGAAGCTTATCTGGTCAATCTAGTACAACTTTTTTAACACTAGTTGCTATTGGATCTTTTGGATTTATTTTATTTCATGCAGCTAGTGGAGCAGTTATTGGTTACGGAATTTCATCTGGAAAAATGACAAAATATTTGTTTATTACAATTTTTCTACAAATTCCTTTTAATGCATTATCTGATTTAACAAGATTAAAAATAATATATAGCAGCATTTACTATCCACTATATCAAGCAGCAGTTGTTGCGTATGGAGCCATTATTTTTATTTATGTTATAAAAAAAGTAATGCCAAAAATTCTTGCAGAAGGTAAGAAACGAAAAGGGATTAAAAAATAAGATAAAACTAAATAATAAAAAAACTTACATGATTTTAAGGTTCAATATATGGATAAAATCAACAATTTTAATATCTCTGTAGATACAGATAGACCACCAGAAAAAGATAATTTTAAATATTCGGTTCAACCTGATTCTAATAAAAGCTATTTACCAACCATAATAGGATTTTTATTAATTATTGCTGGAATGTTAGCAATAATTAATTGGATATCTGTTTTTTCTCTAAATATAGATACTTTGGGTACATATTATGATATCTCCCAATTACAACAAATATATCCCAATATTACCTCTGAACAATTTCTAGGTTTTCTACAAACATGTGCATCTATAGGTATAATTATTTCATTTTTTCCAATACTTGGTGGTATATTAGCTATAAAAAGAAAAATGTGGGGAATATCCATTGCATGTAGTATTATTGGTTTATTTTCAATAGGTATATTATTTACATCTAGTTTATTTTGTTTTATTGCAATAATTATACTATTTATTTCTAAAAAGGAATTTCAATAAAAAATTTTAAGCTTCAACTTTTTTTCTTTTTAAATCAATTAATTCTTCAATAATTATTCCAATTGCAAATCCAGTTACAATACCTGCTAAAAGACCTGTAATCAATCGAATAATGTTTGTGCTTTCCCAGAGATGTAAAAGTTGACCGACTCCATCTATTGCTATCGGAACAATACCTATTAAAATTAAAATCAAGAACTTATCATTTAACTCAATTTTATAAAAAATCATAAAACCTAAACCAATAACAAGGCCCAACCAAATAGCAGTACATCTACTACAAAAAGGCATTTGATTTTCATTAATAAAAAAAGAGCGTTCTACTTTTTGATGACATAATCTATCACCACAAATATACACAAAATCAATGGGAAATTGCATTTTCTCAATAGCTTCTTTATTATCCAAAACACCCACATTACCGGATAGATTTATAATAGAGTTATTAGGAAGAGCTAAAGGTGCAATAAATTGTAATATAATCCATAATAGAAAAGGTATGAAAAATAAAAAAATTATAAAACTAAAAGATTTTTCCTTTCTTTCCATCTTCGAATTCTTCCATGGATTTATATATTAGAATAAAAGCAATAATACTTAATATCGACCCTATAAAGAAGAATCCAAAGGTGAATATACTAATAAATGAACCAAATAATGCAATATCAAGATTTTTACATTTTAAACAAGAAAAAACTGCTAATATTGTAAAAATTAAAAAAACTATTAAAACCAAAGAACATGCAAGACTATCATATTCAATTTTTTCTTCATGACCTACACCTTCTTTAAGCTTAATAATAGTTTCAAAATTGAAAAAAGGTGCAACTAGTTTTTTAAAAGTTTGTGTCTTATAACCAACACTAGAAATTTCTACAGTTTGTAAACCCAATTTAACATTATCAATACTAAATATACCTTCTTTATTTGTTAATCCATCTACACCATTTATTTTAATTTCTGCATTTTCAATTGAATTATTTGTTATATCAGTTACTTTTATAATAACCGAACCTGTAATTCCAGCACCTGAAGCTATATCTAAAGAAGTAATAATAAAACTTTCAGAAAATACTACTGTAACTACACCTATTATTAAAACGCAAATTAAAAGTAGTCCCGCGATTTTGGGTCTTTTTGTTTTAGGTTTTAAACCAGATAAAATAGTTTTTCTAGGTTCACCATGCTCAATCCATAAACATTCATCTTTTGAACCATCGTATTTTGGTTTTATTAAAAATCTATTACTACAATTTGGACAGACAACCTCTAATTTTTTTACTTTCTCTGGTAAATCTAGAATGATTTCTTTTTTACAGCTTGGACAAAATGTCCTCCCCTTCTCCACCATATTACATCTTCCAATAAATAGTTATACTATATTAAGAATATTTCTATTTAATTTAGTTTCTTCATAAAAAAGTAAAGTGCCATTTTTTTTTAAATATCTTACTAGAATATGTTTAAATAATATTTCTTTATTCCGATACATTAAATAAGGCGGTTTTGAAATGACAAGATTCCCTGAAGCTGAAAAACGATTATTAAACAAAAAAGTATGCATGAAATGTGGAGCATTAAACGCTCCAAAGGCAATAAGATGTAGAAGATGTAGATCAAGAGAATTAAGAATTAAAGCTAAAGAAGGAAGAGGAGTTTAATTTATTTCTTAAACCGTCATATTTAATAGCATTTTTTCTTTTTTGATTTGCAGGTCGAATATAAATGCCGGAGACAAAAGTCAAAAAAACTGAAGATTTCAACGAATGGTATAATGAAATTGTTGAACTAGCGGATTTATGTGATAAAAGATATCCAATAAAAGGTATGAATGTCTGGAGACCATATGGTTGGAAACTAATGACGTTTATAGATCAATTAATCCGAGAAGAAATGATAAAAACAAATCATCAAGAATTATATTTTCCATTATTAATTCCCGAATCATCATTTAAAAAAGAGGAAGAGCATATCGAGGGTTTTGGAAGTGAAGTATATTGGGTAACACACGCTGGGGACAATGAACTTGAGGAAAAATGGTTATTAAGACCAACATCTGAAACAGCGATGTATCCGATTTTTTCACTATGGGTAAGATCACATGCTGATCTACCTTTGAAAACTTTTCAAATAGTAAACACCTTTAGATATGAGACAAAACAAACACGTGCTTTTATCAGAGTAAGAGAAATACATTTTTTTGAAGCTCATACTTGTCATATTGATTTTGAGGATGCTGAAAAGCAAATTAAGGAAGATAAAGAAATTGCTGGAACACTTTTTAAAAAACTCTGTTTACCTTTTATCTTTAATAAAAGACCTGATTGGGATAAATTTGCAGGAGCATTTTATACATTAAGTATAGATGTATTAATGCCATCTCAAAGAACACTACAACTAGGTTCTATACATCAATATAAAGATAATTTTTCTAAACCATATCAAATATCTTATGAAACTGAGCAAGGAGAACATAAATATTGTCATCAAACAACTTATGGTATGAGTGAGCGTATTCTTGGAGCAATTGTAGGAATACATGGAGATGATAAAGGTCTTGTTTTACCACCTGAAGTTGCCCCAATTCAAGTGGTGATAATACCTATTATTTTTAAAGGTCAAGAAAAAGCTATTTTCGAGGTATGTGATGATATTTGTAAAAACCTCCAGAAAGAAAATATTAGAATAATTGTTGATAAAAGAAATATAACACCTGGGAATAAATACTATGATTGGGAATTAAAAGGAGTACCTTTACGTATAGAAATAGGTCCTCAGGATATAAAGAAAAAAGAAATTGTGCTTGTAAGACGTGATAATTTTGAAAAAAAATCTGTTTCACAAAACACACATATTAAATCTATTAAAGAGGAACTTGATAAAATATCACAAAATCTGTATAAAAAAGCAAAAAAAATAATTGATGAAAACATACATAGAGTAAAAACGATTGAAGAAGCGAAAAATTTTAAAGGAATTGTTGAAATTCCATGGTGTAATAATAAGGATTGTGCACTTGAAATAGAAAATATATTAGATGGAAATACATTAGGGGAGCCTATAGAAAATGCAGAATGTAATTATGCATGCCCTATATGCAATAACCCTGCAAAAACATGGATGAGATATGCAAAATCATACTAAAGGAAGGTAAATAAAAATGGCTGGAAAAATATCTGGTTTTTTAAGAGAACATGTATTAATCTTAAGTATTATATTAACAATTTTAGGAATAATTTTACTTTTAATTGGTGTTACAGGTTTATGGCTTCAAGATATTCCTAAAAATATACTAAAATTATCAGATGATATAATTAAATGGAGTTTATATTTCCTGATAATTGGTTTTATTGTCCTTTTAACAGGTGTTTATTACATATATAGCTATCTAAAAAATAGAAAATTTTTATTAGATGAAATAAAAACTAACAAAAGATCTGAACTTATTAAAAAACATGCTGATTTGAAAAACACTGTTAGACATTTACCAAAAAAATATCAAAAAATGCTTAAGGACAAAGAAGAAGAATTTAATATTAAATAATGCTTTTTATTGGATTGGTGAAAGAAAATTCCAGAGTTTTATATTATTTTAGCTGAACCAAAATATAGTGGAAACATTGGTTTTGTAGCAAGAGCCATGGCAAATTTTGATTTTAATCATTTATATCTTGTAAATCCATGTAAATTAAATGACGAATGTTACAGTCGAGCTATGCATGCACAAAATATTATAGATGATGCAAAAATTTTCAATTCATTTAAGGATGCAATTGATAATCTTGATTATTTAATTGCTACTTCCTCAGTAGAAAGTAAAAGTGATAAAAAACATTTAAGAAATCCTATTTTACTTGAAAATTTATCAAAAAAAATATATGAAATAGATGGAAAAATTGGCCTGGTTTTTGGAAGAGAAGATTATGGTCTATACAACGAAGAAATCGCCTCTTGTGATATAATGCTTAAAATTCCAACTAGCGAAAAATACACATCTATGAATCTTTCTCATTCAATAGCTGTTGTTTTATATACGCTTTATATTTCTAAAAAAAAGGAATCTAAAACCAAAAGAATTATTGGAAAAATAGAAAAAGAGAAATTATTTACTTTTTTTTCAGATTTACTTGATGAAATTAATTATCCTAAACATAAAAAAGAAAAAACAAAAATAATGTTTAAACGTATGATGGGTAGGGCGATGCCTTCAAAATGGGAGTATCATACTCTTATGGGTGTTTTAAGTGGAAGTTTAGATAAAATTAAAGGTAAAAAAAATAACAATTAGATTGTTTCTATGGTAAAATAAACCATACTATTTTTCAACGCTGAATGAACTTTATCTGCAAACCAAACAAGTTCATCTAAACTAGCAGGATTGTCTTTCCAATCATATACAAAATCATAATTACCTTTAGTTGCCTTAAAACCCATGTTTAAAAGATGATTTTTTATTTCAGATGGAGAAATTCCTTCGCTATTAAACATTATCTTTAGATAAGTTTTCATAAGTATACACTATCATAATGAATTATTTAGATATATTAAATAATTACGATATTGTGTTATTAAAATTTATTATCTTATAATTTTTATGACATAGGGATAGATGCAAAGCATAGTACAAAAATAATCAAAGCAAATAATCCAATTATTTTTCTTTTCACATCAAGTTTTTGCAGCTCATTTAAAGGAGCTGGATGATGTGTTCCAAGTAGAAAAATAATAAATATTGCAAAAATAAACCATCCTGTATAAAATAATCCAAGTATAAGTATAGCTCCTATAACAAGCCATGTAACATATCTACTTTTTTCTTTAAATAAGGATCTTGCTACGTGTCCCCCATCAAGTTGTCCAACAGGTAAAAGATTAAGTGCTGTAATAAATAAACCAACCCATCCAGCAAAAGCGGTTGGATGAATGATAGTATTTTCTGGGATTGTGAAAAAACTACTTAAAAATTGAAGAATTAATGGAAACATAATCGTTATTCCATCTGCATCAATTGATGGTAAAATTGGATTTTGTTGCATAAAATATAAACCTAAGAGAGATACTGGAATTGCAACTAAAAATCCACAGATGGGGCCTGCTATACCGATATCCAATAATGCTTTTCTATTTGGAATGGGTTCTCTGGTAGATATAAGTGCACCAAATGTACCTAAAATAAATATTGGAGGTGGAAGTGGGATAAAATAAGGTAATGAAGCTTCTACTTTATGTTTTTTTGATGCAAAATAATGGCCCATTTCATGAATACCTAGTATCAATAACAATGGTATTGAAAAAAATACAAAACCTTTCAATATATATAATGGTGAAAACATCTCAACAATTTCTGCATTATCTATACTGATCCATTGAAAAGAACCAGCAAATGTTGTTGTAAATATGGTTGCAATAAGTAATGCTATGTTAATCCATATTGGTTTCTTTTTTCTCTCAGGCTTTTTAATAATATAGATAGCATGTTCCCCATTTTCATAGCGAAGCATAGGTATATATCCTTTTTTTGAGAGTGAAAGCCTTAATAAATCAAAGTTATTTTCCAATAGAGTTTCATCAACTCTACAGTAAAAAATAACTGCATCAAGCCCAAATTTCATATCATAGAACGGAAAGTGCTGACCAACTTCTTTTTTTAATAATTCAATATCTAAATTTGTAACAGTGTTTCCTGTTGGCTCTGAAGGATTTTTTTCATCCGGCATTAGTCTGAACGATATAAGATATATTTTATAAATCCTTCGTTTAGATTTTATTATTATAACATCAGCTTTATTTACATCTTTTATTATGCCATACAAGTGAAATAAAATGACCGTAAATCTTGTAATTGGCACACAATGGGGCGATGAAGGTAAAGGAAAAGTTGTAGATTATTATGCTAGAGATACTGACTATGTTGTGCGTTTCCAGGGAGGAGCAAATGCTGGTCATACAATAAAAGTGGGCGACGAGGTCTATAAATTACATCTGACACCATCTGGAGTAATACAAGGAAAAACTGCAATAATTGCAAATGGTGTTGTAGTTGATCCTGAAATTTTAATACATGAAATTAACGATCTGACAAAACGAGGAAAAAAACCAAGATTACTTATCAGTGACAGAGTAAATATTATAATGCCGTATCACAAAATCCTTGATGGAGCTGAAGAGCAATATCTAGGTGAAAAAAAAATTGGTACAACAAAAAAAGGTATTGGTCCTTGTTATAGCGATAAAATAGCAAGAAATGGAATAAGAGCAATAGATCTTTTAGATAAAGAAACATTAAGTAGAAAACTTGATCAGATATTAATAATTAAACAAAGAATTTTTGATGCATATGAAATAGATCAAAAACTCGATAAAAAAAAGATACTTGAAACATATCTTAATTATGGAAAGCAGTTAAAAGAGTTTATTACAACCACACATATTGTATTAAATAATGCTATAAAATCTGAAAAAAATATTCTTTTAGAGGGCGCTCAGGGGACTATGCTAGATGTTGATTATGGTACATATCCATATACAACTTCTTCGCATACCATCGCTGGAGGTTCAACAATTGGTTGCGGTATAGGACCACATAAAATTAATGATATTATCGGAATTGTAAAAGCATATACAACCAGGGTTGGAGGAGGGCCTTTACCAACAGAACTGTTTGATAAAAACGGAGAACATCTTCAACAAAAAGGCCATGAATTTGGAACAACTACAAATAGACCACGTAGATGCGGCTGGCTTGATCTTGTTGTTGTGAAACATTCTTGTATTATTTCAGGAATCACAAAAATTGCTATAACTAAACTTGATGTACTTGATGGTTTAAAAACCATAAAAATCTGTACAAAATACAATTTAAATGGAAAAAAAATCGATTTTTTTCCAGCAAATATCAATGATGTTGAAAAATGTAAACCTGTTTATAAAGAATTCAAAGGATGGGAAAAAATAAACAAAGATGCTAAAAGTATTTCAGATTTATCAAAAGATGTAAAAGATTATCTAAAATTTATTGAAAAAGAATTAGATACACCTATTGCTTTAGTATCAATTGGGCCTGGTAGAAATGAAACAATAGAAATCTAAATAGTTTTTTTTACATTTAGCGCTGTATTAATCCAACGTAAATAAGAGTTACATGCAGCTCTTAAAGAACTTATATTGCTTGTTTCAATTTTTAAAAACAAAGTTTTACCCGAATAAGTAACCTCAACATTGGTTTTAGGGATTTTATGTTTTATTTCAGGAATAAGAGATTTAATAATAATCTTAACTTCGTCCTCAGAATCGAAATTAAAAGTGAAATTAGCGCATTTCATAAAAACTCTTTATTTTGATTTAATACGCTTTGCTATTGTTGGTCTTTCTTTATAAAATATTTTACTACCACAGTATGGGCATTGCATACCTATATTTTTAACATCAAATTTTACACCCTTTTTACAAAGCCCACATTTGTATCCTGTCATTTCTTTCCACCTTTAGATTCAGCTTCTTTTGGTTCCTCAGATGATACATCTGGAAACTCAAATTCACCTTTAAGCATTTTTTCTGCGTTTTGACCAGATTCTGTTTCAGGTATATAAGCGCCTCCCGTATATTTAACACCACATTTTTTGCATTGCCATATACCTGTGCTTATTCTTTTTACCTTTTTATAACCACATTTTGGGCAATCTTGTCTTCCTTTTTGAATGGTTTCAATATTTCGTGTAATTGTTCTTGCTCTTACACCATATCTAGCTTGAAAACGTCCAACTGAACCTACTTTTTTAGTTCTCTTTGCCATATTTATTTACCTACATTTTTATATAATAACTCTCGAATTTTCTTGCCGTTATCTATAGAGGCTTTAATAACTTTTTTTATCTCTTCTTGTGTAAATGCACCATTTAAACCTTTCTGCATTGCGCGTATATGACCATTTTTATCTGTTGCAACAGTTAATCTTGCTTCTGCTGTTTCTTCCTCATCAAGTGATGGATCCATAACAACAATTCCGTTGTATTTTACAGATGTACACGAAATAGGAGGGTCTTTAAGAGGAAGTTTATAATCATTTGGATGCTCTTCTAAATATTTTTTTATTATAGGATGTGAATCCTGTATTTTTTCAAGTGAAGGTCTTAATCTTTCGATTGGAACAAGAGTATTGTATAATGCTGTTAAAGATGCAAGTGAAGCTGCATCAAATAAATTACCATCATGATCAAGAATGTGGATATCAATAAATATCATCCATACTCTCTCATATGGTTCAATACATAGTTTATCAACCTGGATTAATTCAGATTCACGTATTCCTCTATCAACTACTC
>SMTZ1_10005470_pt1 | contig 12764 bp, 9 predicted proteins | sample DeeMarSWOR136_30_FD_25667 | JGI IMG/M metagenome (IMG submission 25667) | reverse complement strand
ATTAAATATTATGAGTATACCTTTTTTTGACAAGATCGATGTGTTTACTGCCAGAACTCATGGTTTTTATACATATCGAATTCCAACACTCGTTTACACTCAAGTAGGAACTCTTCTTGCATTTGCAGAGGCCAGAGTTGGTAATACAAGTGATTGGGCTGAAATGTCACTAGTAATGAGCCGTAGTTTAGATAAAGGTATGACTTGGGAATCTATGAAAAAACTTGCTTCAAGTAAAAATAAGCCAGTACACAACCCTGTGGCAATAATTCCCCATGATTCGAACAAAATCCATTTTCTCTATTGCCATAATTATAATCAAGCTTTTTATATGGAAAGCGAGGATGATGGGCAAACATTTTCAGAACCGGTAGATATTTCCTATGTCTTCGAAGAATACAAGTCAGACTTTAAATTTAGAGTATTTGCGACTGGTCCAGGTCATGGAATCCAACTTAAAAATGGAAGATTTATAGTACCCATTTGGCTGGGTAGGAGACGTAGTCATTATCCAAATATCGCGTCTGTGATTTATTCAGATGATAATGGCAAAAATTGGAATCGAAGTGAAGTAATTTTAGGTTCTCTTGTAAATGCTTCCGAACCAGTAGTGGTTCAATTAGTAAATGGCTCAGTTTTATTGAATATTAGGAATACTGCCGAAAAAAGTAGAAGGGCAATATCTCTAAGCAAGGATGGAATATCTAATTGGTCCGAACCCGTGTTTGATGAGGCTTTGCTTGAACCTGTGTGTTTTGGGAGTATAATAAGGCTTACTAGTGAAATAAAAGAAGATAAAAATCGAATTTTATTTGTGAATCCTGATTCGATTGAAGGAAAGCCAATCCCTGTTACTAATATGCGCCCTCGGCAGAATTTAACGGTCAAATTAAGCTATGATGAATGCAAAACTTGGTTGGTGAGCAAAACTATAGAACCAGGCTCATCAGGTTACGCAGATCTTGCCGTGGGAGAGGACTACACAATATATTGCTTATATGAAAGAAACTGCCCTATTGATAAGGATTTTGAAACAGAAGCTATTACTCTTGCGCAATTTAACTTAACATGGATAACAGATGGTCAAGATGAGATAAAAATATAAAGTAAAATGGAAAAAAAATTTTTTAAAAGCCAAGTTCTTTAAGCTTAGCTTTATTTTTTTTTACGATGTCTTGAGTTAGAGGATAATATTTCCAGAATATAAGGATACCTATTAATAAAACAGCCGCCGGAATAACTCCTTGGAGCAAACGTATTCCCCACATAACCAAAGTCATATCCGCACCAGCACTAGCCATTTCTTCATATGTTTCCTTTCCCTCGACATATCCTGTTAGCGTATGGACTATAGCAATTAACAATTCATCAATGGTAGCGGTTAAACGAAGAATAAAAATTGTGAGTCCTATCTGTATCCCTTTTTGATTTTTTTCTGTGTTTACTACAAAATCATCAAGAACATTTGGCTGAATTACAGGCAAAAGTAATGTCCATAAAGAACCCATGGCAATACCGAGAATAAAAGTAAAGATTAATAAGTCAATCACAGTTTGAAAAAAGGTCATTGGGATTAAAGCAGCACACATGACTAACCCTCCAATTGTAAAAGTCTTTTTATTGTCATCTAATTTTTTTGCCAAATGGACCCAGAAAGGAACTGATATAAGTGCTCCTAAAAGAAATAGTCCAAATATGAGAATAACAAGATCAATATCGGCTCTCAAGACAAATACAACTAAGTATAATGAGTTGGCGGTTACAAGCCCAGCCATTATCTCATATGCAGAAAAAGTTATAATGAAAACGACAAAACTTTTTAGCTTTAGATTTTCTTTTAATCCCTCAAAAAATCCCATTTCTTTATATTCGCTTGCATAATAACGATCAATCATTATTTGGTCTTCCCTGGTACCTGGAAGGAAAATGAGCGAACCAATAAGAGTTATCACTGAAATCATTATAGCCATAAATGCATAAATCTCATTTCCCTCACCCATACTAAGAAAAATAGGTGGCACCAATAAACCAGAAACTTGACCTATGATATCAATTGGGGTGAAAATCGATGCTAAGGTCCTCCGTTCCTCTTCAGTTCGGAATTTATCTGCTCTTAGATGTACAATATTTACATAGATTAAGGTATGAAATGTATCAAACAAACATAATGAGAATGCCATCCATCCAAATAAAAGTAATTGGTTAGACTTTGGATCAACATCGGGAGGCATATAAATTAATAAAAGAGAGAGACACCATGGTATAATTCCAAATACAATCCACGGAAAACGCCTTCCCCATCTTTTTGTCAACCTTGTATTCCGATCAACTAAATGTCCGATAAGAGGGTCATTAATCGCATCCCATACCGCCGCCACTGCGAAGCCTCCAAAAACATACCAAATATTTAATCCAACTACAGCTTCATAAAAGAAAAATAGAACGACGGTTTGTGCCCCAATTATAAGTGAACCAATAAGATTGTAAGTTCCAAAAGAAACATATGTTAATTTAGAATGTCTAGATCCTCGGGGTTCTTCATAATTTTCAATACTCATTTTATTATATAGCCTTTTAAAATTTAATTAACAATTAAAAAAATTTGATTTTTGAAATTAATAAATGTTTTCCTTTGATATATCTCCTATATATAATAATCAGGGTTATTATATTTCTAAAAAGGATGATAGAAAAGTTGCGAGAGTAGAAAAAAAAATATTTATTTTAACATAATTCTTTTAATAAAATCTGGCATTGTAAATCCGATATAATATTCAATTGCGGCAGAAATCAAAGTAAATCGAATGACCATTATCCATACGGGATGTAATGGTAGAAATAGCTCCAATAAAGTGCCAATTAGGAATGATAGGAATGCTATAATAAGAAATTTCCCTTTTAATTTGATTTCTTCATTTTCAGATTTTAAGGATTCTTTTCCCATAATGAGCCCTGTAACAAGAAATATCCCTAAAAATACAAGTAAAAAGAGAGATATTGGTAAAGTATAATCAATGGCAAGAGGGGGTGTATATTCCCCGATTAAACTAAAATCAGTAAGTAATGCGTAAAAGAAAATAATCTCAAAAATAACACTTAAAATTATAGCAATTGTAACTACTAATTTTTGACGATGCTTATACATTAAATCTGTAAATACGATTAACCACATTATTAAAGCAACGGGGAGAAATGTTAATTCAATAATTACTTTAGCATAAGGATTTAATGGTTCTCCTATCGTCATTATCAATATAAATGAAATTCCATCCGATGTCCATGGCATAGCAATGCCCACCCATGCGATTCCAACTAGAAGAAGTTCCCTAACTCTAAATTTAAAATATTTTGACAGAATTGATATAGCTAAAATCCATGAAATACCCACAAATATCAAACTAAATAACGCAGCAAAAACCTCAATATTTTCTAGACCTGGCATAATTATCTAAATATTATTGTTTACAATTTTATATTAACATAATCTTACTAACTCAATTTAAATTTTTTGAAGAATTAAAGTTTATATAGCTGATTTTTACGAATATGAAGTTATACTTACAAATTTTTACAATCATATTTCATAAGTCGGTGATTTCTTCTGGGAGATATTTATAATATTTTGGTCACTGGTGTTGGTGGTCAGGGAGTAGTCCTACTAGGGAAAATTTTAAGAACCTATGGCATGAAAACTCCTTTCGTTAAGAATGTTGTAGGTACTGAAACCAGAGGTGTTTCTCAGAGAGAAGGTTCCGTTTCGGCCACTGCTCGGTATTTAATTGATTCTCGAATTTATACTCTTGAACAAGCTTATGAGATTGATGATTTAATTTCTCCTATAATTCCTATTAATGATGCTCATCTGGTTTTAGGACTAGAACCTCTTGAAACTATAAGAAATTTAAGATATATTTCTGAAGCGACGGTTGTTATATTAAATACTCATAGATTATATCCTAGAAATGTTATTATTGGCTCAGAAAAAGAAAAGAAGTATCCATCAATCGCAGAAATCATAGATGTTCTCGATCAATTCGCGAGGAGAACGATATCTATGGACTTCAATGAACTTTCAAAAATTAAGTTATATAATTCAATTTATGCCAATATTATTATTTTGGGCGTAGGAGCCAAAGAATTTAAGGAAATTTTAAATAAAGATGTTATGATTAAAGTTATAGAAGAATTCTTTAAAGAAGATAAAAATAATATAGAAGCTTTCAAGATTGGGTATAATTTAATAAATTTCTGATGAAATTCATTTATGTATAAACTTTATTTTAAAAGAAGCTAATTTGCCCCCATGGACTTTTACTTTTCTATAAGCCCCTACTAATTTAGGATTTCTATATCCTCCTAACCCCAAAGCAGGAGTTTGGACAACATAGGGGCCGTATTTTTCAATATCTTCTGGTTTTGTATGAATATCAGAATATAAATCGTAATAGACTGCAGCAGGATTTGCCAATTTTTTCAAGCTAAATGGGGGAGCAGAAAATACCTTTGAAATATTTCCCTTTGGATCTCCTAATCGAAATTCCTTTAATGAGTGAGTGTGGCCGGAAAGTGTTAATACACAGAATTCCTTGCAAAAATAAATTAATTTTTCCCAATTAGTAGAAATTGTACCGAATTTAACATTAAATGTCCCATCAATACGTGCTTTCGATTCCACTACTCCAAGTTTATGAAGAATTGTTTCTTTAAATTCATCAATTTTATACATAATTTTCCTTGTTAAAGAATGTCTAAGTCGTTTTAATAAACCAATTTTTTTCGTCGGATTTATTGGAGGACCGTGGACGAATAGAAAAGTATTCTCTCCAACTTGGATTTTATTGTTAATTAAATTCTCAAGATAGATAATCTGTTTATCCTTTAAACCAGTGACAGAAGGATGCCCTGTGAGCATATCTCTTAGATTTTTCCAAGAATCGGAACCAGAATTCAAAAAAACAAAATTATTTTTCCCTAATTTTAAGGAAAAATCCAAGGAAGGATTGATTTCCGAAAAATAGGCTCTTAATGCTTTTTTACTTTTAGTGATTGCGCTAATTGGAATCGCTAATAATTTATCATTTAACGCTAGAGCTTCCTCTAATCTCAATCCAATTTTTCTATACATACCCGCCCAACGAAGATCGTAATGAAACGGACGATAATCATGGTTTCCGGGAATCATGAAAACGGGACATAATAATTCTTCCCCTTTAATCATACCGGGTCTTTTCTTTTGAGGTAAATTTAAAATAATTTCTTTAAAAATTTTCCAATTACTGTGATCATAAGAAAATTCAAGATATTTAGATACATCTTTAGGCAGTTTACTCAAAAGAGTAAAATCAACAAGATCTCCTGTTAAAACTATGAAATCCAGCTCATTTTGGAGAACTTTTTTATTCATGAGTTTAATAAACCTTCTAAACTGATTATTAGGATTAACTAAACGTTTTTTTAAGGGATCTTGAGGAGTGAAAGGATCATAGCTGTCATCATCAATTTCTAGTTCTCCAATCTCATCATATTTATCGAAATTTACACGTATTTCTTTTTTTGCAGATTCAGTAATTTCATCCTCAGATTTCATTTGGAACATTTCCGTCCATTTTTTTATTGCGCCATAAATTCTATCATTTCTTTCGGCAATGTGTATATCAGTAGCATGTACAAATGTGAAATCGCTCCAATCTTTCTTAGATATCACTATTGAATGATAATTAATTCGCTTGTTTGATCCATCCTTTTCAACTACAATATCAAACATGAGAAAATCTCGTTTTTTCAGGAAATCCAATATCTCTTCGGTTAAAGTGAACTCAATTACAACCTCATAAAAATGTGTGTAAAATTGAGTTGGAGTACCAAAGGCGTTATATGTTATTAAATAATCTTGTGGGCAGCAATATTCATTATTGATATAACTGCTACTACTTATTTCTGTAATCGATACGTGTTTTACATTTAATATAAGGGGTGAGATTTCGTCTCCTCGAAACGCACGAGGTTTTAACTTTACAAATCTCTTTTCAAAATCAATTAGTTTGTGAAGAAGAGTTAACTCTTCTTTTTCGTTTTTTTTCTTTCCTTTAAATCTTGACCAAAATCCTTTTTTCTCTTTCTTTTTTAATTCAAATTCTTTTTTCCCTTGTTCAAATAAGCGTCTCAGTTTCCATTTATATTCGAGAATTGGAACTAATTTTAATTTATTCCTTATAGTATTCTCAAATTTCTTCAACTCATCGAACTGACTTACAAATAATAAATGAGTTTGGAAATTAATCATTCCTAGATCTTGATCAATACTTAACATGATTGGATGGCCAAGATTGGGATTTACTAAAAAAGTATCAGTATTAGGATTTTTTGAATTGATTAATTTGTTCAAATTTTTAAAAAACCTTTCTCTATCTATATATTCCTTAATTTTTTTTATTCTATTAATAACATTAGAGTTTAAGCATAAAAATATATTTTACTAAAATTTAAAATGAGGCTCTTGAGTTAATTAATATTCTCAAGTTTTTATGCATCAATAAAAACATCACCTGATTTGTAGTCTCTAGCTTCATCCCTAATATCCAACCAAGATAAAATTTTATTTTTTCTCAAATTTAAACACATATAAATTAAATCAATCATGTAAAATAGGCTTTCTAGCAGCCAGCACAGCATCGAGACGTTTAACAGGTGTATTATGAGGGGCGTTTCTTATTAATTCTGGATTGGAACTCGCCTCTTCATATATTTTCGACATGATGGCAATAAAATTATCTAATGAAGCCTTTGATTCTGTTTCGGTAGGCTCAATCATCATTGCGCCGCTGATGATCAATGGAAAATAAATTGTCGGAGCATAGAGTCCATAGTCTAAAATCCTTTTGGCTATATCTTCAGTAGTTATTTCATTAGGCAGATTTTTATCTGTGAGCACAAATTCATGCTGGCATGCTCTATCATAAGGAAGATCATAAATTTTTTGTAATTGAACTCGTAAGTAATTCGCGTTTAAAACCGAAGTTTCTCCAACGCGCCTTAGACCTGAAGCTCCTAACCCGAGTAAATATGCATACGCTCTTACCAAAATACCAAAATTACCCCAAAAACACTTTATCTTTCCTATACTTGTTTCAGACGTTTCTCTGAACCGGAAACCTTTTTTAGATGAAATAATACAGGGATCTGGAAGGAATTGAATGAGTTCTTTTTTAACTCCCACTGGCCCAGAACCAGGACCCCCCCCTCCATGTGGGGTCGAAAAGGTTTTATGTAGGTTCAAATGGATGATATCGAATCCCATATCTCCAGGTCGACAAATTCCTAACATTGGATTTAAGTTAGCACCATCATAATAACATAATCCGCCCTTATCATGAACAATTTGGGTGATAGTTTTAATATTCTTCTCAAATAAGCCCAGGGTATTAGGATTAGTGAGCATAATTCCAGCAACATTCTCCCCATCCATAGCATACTTAAGGTGGTCTATCGGAATTTCACCATCTTTATTAGATCTAATATTAATGATTGAGAATCCCGCCATTTTAGCGGATGCCGGATTTGTTCCATGAGCAGATTCAGGCACAATAAGCGCATCTTTCTTTAAATTTTTGGCCTCAAAATATTTTTTTATCATTAATAATCCGGTTAATTCACCATGTGCCCCTGCGGCAGGTTGAAGTGTAAAACCATCCATTCCTGAGATTTCACATAACATTTTAGATAAGTCGAGCATCAATTCTAATGCGCCTTTACTCTCTTCTTGAAGCGGATGCGATTTAGAAAATCCAGGAAGACGAGCGACATACTCGTTGATTTTTGGATTATATTTCATAGTACAAGATCCTAATGGATAAATTCCAGTATCAACTCCGTAGTTTTTATGACTCAAATTTAAATAATGGCGCACGATTTCTATTTCTGGTATGTCCGGAATTGGCAAATCTTCTCGCTGAAATGTTTTTGGTATTAAATCATCAATATCTGCGCCCTTAATATCCATTTTAGGTATAAAATTTCTATTTGATTGCTTATGCCCTTTTTCAAATATGAGTTTTAAGTTTGATTCCATTATTAATACCTCCTATTCGTTTTTTGAGCTGATAAAAAGGCAGCATTAAGTAATGCTTTAATATCAGAATTACTATTCATCTCAGTAACGCATACTAATGCATGATTATTCATATCCCCAAAATATTTAGATAATTTTAGGGGTGGTAATAAATTAGCTTTTTTGCATAAATCTATAAATTTATCTACATTCGGACATTTGACTAAAAACTCATTATAAATAGGCTTTTGATTCAAAATTTTGAAACCTTCTATTTTTCCGATTTCCGTCTTAACATAATTTGCTTTTTGAAAATTCTGGGCAGCTATCTCCTTCAAACCCGTCTTTCCAAGAGAAATGAGATATATTAACGCACCTAAGGAACATAAGGATTGATTAGTGCAAATATTTGAGATTGCCTTTTCCCGGCGGATATGTTGTTCACGAGCTTGTAATGTCAGAATAAATCCTTCTCTTTCACCATTAATTTCTTTAGTTTTACCAATCAATCGACCCGGAACTTTCCGTAAAAATTTATCTTTAGCAGTAAATATCCCTAATCCAGGACCTCCAAATGAAGGATTTATTCCTAAAGATTGTCCTTCAGCAACGAATATATCTATATCCATTTCTCCAGGAGGTTTTAATATTCCCAAACAGGTTAGATCGGTCATTACCTGAATTATTAAACATTTAGGGGTAAATTCCCTAACTTTTTTAACTAAACTTTGAACATCTTCTATATCTCCGAAAAAATTAGGACTTTGAAAAAGAACCGATGCAATATCACCATCTAATTTCGAAAATAGAACATCTTCGGAAACAAGCTCATATTTGACATTATACCCCCAACAGTAGGTTTTGAGCACGTCCAAATATTCTGGATGAATTCCCTCCAACAAGAGAATTTTATTATTACCGGTGATAATAGTTGAAATAATAGCAGCCTCAGCTAGGGCCGTTGAGCCATCATACATGCTTGCGTTGGCCACATCCATTCCCGTGAGTCTGGTAATTGCTGATTGATACTCAAAAATTGCCTGTAAATAGCCCTGGCTTGCTTCCGCCTGGTATGGAGTATACGACGTATAAAACTCTGATCGGCTGATGACAAAATCTACTAAAGATGGAATATAATGATAATAGCAGCCGGCTCCTAAAAATGAACTCGAATATACCTTATTTTTATCCGACAGCTTTTCAAGCTCTTTTAGTAGATCCGGTTCAGACAAACCCTCAAGGAGATTAAATTTATTTATTTTTAAGTCATTAGGAATGTCTTGATATAGATCATTTATCGAATCTACTCCTATAACCTTTAACATCTCATTGATAGCATCTTTATCATGGGGAACAAAATCCATATTATAAATCCCTTTTATAATTTTAAATTAAAATAAAATAAGAGAAAAATTACTGATTTTCCTCCTTTTGAATCAATTCTTTGTATTGATTTGCGGTAAGAAATGAATCTATTTCATTTAGATCATTAATCTTAATTTTTACTAGCCAACCCTCTTTATATGGGGACGAATTAACAAATTCCGGATGTTCAACCAGTGTATTATTTATTTCAAGGATTTCACCGGAAAGAGGCATATAAAATTCGCTAACCGCTTTAACAGATTCAATCTCTCCAATAAGGCTTCCTTTTTCAAAAATATCACCTAATTGGGGCATTTCTATGTAAACTACATCACTTAGCTGATGTTGAGCATAGTCTGTTATTCCCATTACGGCTGTATTGGTTTCTAATCTAACCCACTCATGGGATTTAGTATATTTTAAATCTGAAAGTATTTGATATTCCATTTGAATCACTCTGTTAATTTTATAATTTGGGTTTTAAACGTTTCGAAAAAACGGTATGGGAACCACCTTGGCTTTCAACATTTTTCCCCGAATTTCAATTTCTAATTCAGTTCCAATCGGGCTTAATTCTGTTTTAACTAAGGCTAATCCTATTGTCTTTTTTAATGTAGGTGAATAACCGCCAGAAGTGATATATCCTACATTTTCACCATTTTTGAATATTTTATAATTTTCTCTAATAATTCCTCGATCTAGAAGATTTAATCCGACCAAAATCCGGGAGGTTCCTTTTTCTTTTTGATCAAGAAGGATCTTCTTTCCTATAAAATCGGTTCCTTCCTTTTTTTTTACGATCCATCCTAGATTTGCTTCAATCGGCGTAATTGAATCGCTCGTTTCATGGCCGTATAAAGTATAACAAGCCTCCAGACGCAGGGAATCACGAGCTCCCAATCCGATGGGACTAGCACCGGTTTTGAGCAGGGCATTCCAAACTATTTCAGCAAATTGAACTCCGAAAGACATTTCAAAACCACTTTCTCCAGTATAGCCTGTTCGGGCTAGAAGGAGAGGTACATTATTTAGATTACAAAAGGTAAAATAAAAACGGTTAAGCTCAGATATATCTATATCAACTAAGGGGTTAAATAGTTTGTCGCTATTCGGACCTTGAAACGCCAAACGGCAATTTTCTTTAGAAATATTTGAGATTTTAACATTATAATCTTTCACATGTTTGTTAACCCATTGGAAATCCTTATCAATGTTGCCCGCATTGACAATCATTCGAAACTTTGTATCATTTTCCATATAATAAATTACATCATCGACAACTGTTCCATTTTCATAACACATAACAGAATATTGACTTTTCCCTACTTCTAATAAGTTCAAATCATTTACCATTAAATACTGGAGAAAATCAAAAACATCCCCACCTTCCAGCAAGAATTCCCCCATATGAGAAATGTCGAATACTCCGGCGTTTTTCCTCACAGTCTCATGTTCTTTTACGATACTTTCATATTGCAAGGGCATCATCCACCCAGCAAAATCGATCATCTTTGCTCCGAGTTTCAAATGATTCTCGTATAACGGCGTTCGTTTCTTAGAACTGTTTTTTATTGCCAAAACCACATCATAAATTTAGTTATTTTGTATCATGCATTAAAAAAACGAAATACCTATAAAATTTTATTACTTATTGCGTGAAAATTCACTCTTAGGTGGAGATCGTCCGCTTTATTTACTCAATTGTGCAGATTTTGAATAAATTAGCTATGTTAATTTAATATCTGATTAAAATTAGTAAATAATTAAAAGGAATTATTTGTTATACTGAATCTATTCCCGATATTACATTACTCAGTTATTTCTAAAATAATGAAAAAAGATTGTTATTTCTTCTTGTATTTCTCAACTACTCTTATTACTCGTTCTTGGAAAGCCTCATTTCCGTAATTGTCTACTACCTTAAAGCGTACTTTATAACTTCCTGGTTTTCTATATGCCTTTATCATCATAATACTCTTACTGGTCATCTCATCTCCCAAATCCCATTCATAGGATAATAAAATGCTATCAGGATTTGAAATTACCGAGGGAACAAACACAGCAAAATCTCCAACAGTTAACACTTCTGGTACCACATCAAAGTAAACCAAAGGTTTGCGAATCCCTTCTTTTTTAATAATGAATTTGGTAATATCAATTTGTTTTCGATCAGAATTTTTGATATCTTCAGCGTTACTATCTTGAATTCTATTGATTATTTTGATATGAGCTTTAGTTGAACGCTCAAGCTGATCTGGCTGAATAGTTTCGATGGTATCAAGTTCAGTGTGATATAATGGAGACTTTCCAATGATTAGTAGTGATGGAACTCCTTTATTGGCAAATGGTGCATAATCTCCAACTTGCAGAAGAATTGCTGACACATTAACAGCAGGTAATAATCTGTATTTTAAAACGGCATCTGATGCGAATTCAAAAAGAACAGCATTATCCGTTGTAAAAATACCCCTTCTCTCATCTAAGTTCGTGGCTACAATACCTCCATCTACCTGGTTATAATATCCATTGCTTCCAAATCCATCTAGTTCGATAAAGGTTGCTATTTTTGGAATTAGTTCTGGATGCATTTCGACAAAGGTTCTTGATCCAATTGATTCGCATTCATGTCCCGTCCATCCAACGAATATCATAGTTTTTTCTCGATTTTCGGGAAGAATCTGAGCATAATACTTAGCTAAAGTAATTAAACCAGCATTGGCTGCTGCATTGTCAAAAGCTCCCGTAAAAGTTGAGTCTGTATGAGTCCCAAGAACTATTAGATCATCAGTTTTTCCAGGAAGGATTCCAATTACAGTATTACTTGTTGCAGGTCCCGTTTTCGAAATTTCAACTAATTTCACCGTAAGTTTTTTATGATATCGTGTACATAGATGTTTTAAGTATTCTCCATCATGATTATTGACTGAAAGTACAGGGAGAGATAACGAGGGAACAGTCTCAATAGAAGGTAAATCATACATATGAGAAAAATTTGTATAAGTTATACTATCTCCAGGGGAACCATTAATTAGGATAACCGCTTTTGCCCCTCTCTTTTGTGCAGTGTCTATTGTATTAAAGACATTATGAGTCGGTCTAAAATTAAGAAGCATTTTACCTTCGATTAATGCGATTTTATCTTGGACATTAAACTCTCTAAAATCGCTCTTGGTCCCATATCTCACATATACCACTTCTGCAATAATACCTTCTGGAGGAGTAGAAAGACTATACCATGAAGGAAATGTATTTATATTTTGATCTTCAGCTACTCCAGGTGTTTTTTCTGATATGATGGTAAGTTCGTGTTTTTCCGACCACCATCGTGTAAAACTTATTTTTTCTAATTTTA
>SMTZ1_10005469_pt1 | contig 12765 bp, 18 predicted proteins | sample DeeMarSWOR136_30_FD_25667 | JGI IMG/M metagenome (IMG submission 25667) | reverse complement strand
AAGAGAATGCCAGCTATTCTCCCAAGAGAAGATGAACAAAAATGGATTAGTAAAACTATCAATAAAGAAGAATCTATGAGTATTTTGAAACCTTTTGATGAAAATGAAATGGAGGCTTATACGATATCAAAGCTTATAACAGCTAAAGATATGGATTCAAATGTTCCTCAGGTTTTAAAACCGTTTCAGTATAACAATTTAGAACCCCTTCCGACACAGAAGAGCCTTTTTTAACAGAGTTTTTTTAAAAAAGATTTTATATGCGGGCGCCGGGAATTGAACCCGGGCTGAGGGCTTGGAAGGCCCTAATCATAACCCCTAGATCACACCCGCAGAACTGGAAGAGAAATACGTTGATTATTTTTGTAATTTGCTATATCTAAAAAGTTTTAATAGGAGAAACCAAAAGTATATAAATGAGAAGTAAGACAGATATTATATAGCAACATATTTCGATTTGAGGATATGGGATTAAATTAATAAATGGAGAAGATCCAATGGAAAAAAACAAATTAAATAACACTACAAAAAAGCTCATAAATCTTGTTAAAGCCAGAAAAACTCAAGTTGTTATCTATGAGCATGGGTCATTAAAAAATTCATCAAGGAGATCTAGTAGCGGAGGCTTTACCAGTGAGAGTTATTCCGAAGATTTTTATGAATAATATTGCTTTTTCTTTTTAAAAACATAATTTTAGCTTACATTTTTTTTAATATGTCAAATACAGCATTAAAATTACAAAGATATATGTAATTATTTTTAATTACTAATTACATTATGGATTATCGTTGGTTGTTTGAAAAAGATCAGAATAAGCTCCAACAGAATCGTAAAAGATATAATAATCAGAAAAAGAATTTACTGAACAAACAGATCTATATATTTGATCAGGATGGAACCCTTTATATTGACAATAATCCTCTTGTAGGATCTATTGAATTTCTTAAATATTTAAAATCAAAAGATAAAAAATTTGTTTTTATTTCAAATAATTCTTCAAGAAGTACGATTGCTTATCAGAAAAAATTAACTGATATTTTTAATATGGATATATCTCAAGATCAAATCTACAATTCAACGTTAGCTACAATTGCATATATGAAAAAACGTAAGATATCTAAAATTTTTACAATTGGAACTGATGAATTTAATGAAGAATTGGTTAGTCATGGTTTTAAACTCACTGATAACAATCCAAATCTAATTGTTGTAGCGTTTGATACATCTCTTACATATCAAAAACTAAAAAAGGCATCTTTATTAATTCAAAAAGGAATTGATTATGTTGCTACTCATCCAGATAAGGTCTGTCCGACATTAGAAGGATTCATACCAGATACTGGATCTTTTATTGCATTATTGAAAACAGCAACAAATAAAGAACCCAAACATATATTTGGGAAACCCAATCCTGATCTAATCAATTCTTTATTAAAAAAGTTTAACATTAAACCAGAGGACGCAATTATTTTTGGTGATCGCCTTTATACAGATATGAAAATGGGAAAAAATTGTAATGTGACAACAGCCCTAATGTTAACAGGTGAATCAAAACTTAAAGATATCATTCACTTTAAGATATATCCTGATTTTATTTTCCAGGATTTAAATGAAACATTATCTCTTATGCAATCGCTATAATTAGAAAATTATTTTTAGGATTCTTTAAACAAATCTCGACCATTATAAAGATATTGAGCACCAGATATAACTGTTAATATAACAGCGATATACATTATGATTATAAAATATGGTAAATCCAGAAGAGCAAATATCACTGCAATCATTTGGGATTGTGTTTTAAATTTAGCCATATTACTAGCTGCAATAACAACACCTTTAGAAGCTGCAATTATACGGTATCCCGAAATTGCAAACTCTCTACCTATTATAATAATTACAACCCAATCAGGAATAGTGTGAATATAAACCAAATAAACAAGAATGCTAACTACAAGAATTTTATCAACTAAAGGATCAATGAATTTTCCAAAATCTGTAATCAAATTTTTACTTCTAGCAATATACCCATCGACAGCATCTGTGATAGCTGCAATGATAAAAAGAAATGTAGCGATATAAACACTGTTTTCAATATTCGAATATAATATTATCAAAATAACGGGGATTAATAACAATCTAAAAAAAGAAAGTTTATTTGGCCAATTCATGTAAACAGAATATAATCTAAAGCTTAATAAATTATATTAAGAAATTAATTACTAATTATCTATTATTCCGTAAGAAAAGAAATACTTCATTGAATTCTGTTTTTTTAAAATTTGAAACACAGGAGAAGTATTTTCTAAATCCAGTTAAAAACCTCCTCAGACCAGTCAATATTGCCAACTCTATATTTATCCATTTGTTCAAACTTATTATTTATAATCTCCAAAATATTGGAAACAACTTTTTTTACAGACAACTTTGTAGTATCAATCTCAAAAACATTCTTTTCAGTATGAGATTCAAGAGCTTCACATAGAATTATATCTAAAATTTCCGCTTCAATATTTTCCTTTATTTTTTCTGCAGTCCATCTTTTTTTAGAAAGACGTTTTTTTAAAAAATCAGGGTGACATCTAAGAACTATAATTTTGTTTACATTTTTTAAAAGATGTGATATGTGACCTACTAGAAATACAACTTCTATAACATTATATTTATTTTTTATATAATTATTCAATTTATCTATATCAACTATTTTGGATTTTCTTTTTTTATCAATACCAATTAGAAAATCTTGTTCCCTTGCAACCTTATTTAAATCAACAGTATTTATCCCTTTTTTTTGTAAAATATTGGCGACAGAGGTTTTACCAGTTCCAGGAGTTCCAGTTAAAGCAGCAATCATTCTAAATCAACTTATGATAATCATAGCCACGGTATCCTTCTTTGAAACAGTAATGAAGGGTTTGATAATTCTTCCTAAAATTTTTAATATCAGCTTTTATTTTCTTTGGTGTCTCTTTTTTCAACAAAACTCTTTCAAAGAACTTAGCAATCTCATCCATCTCATTTTCTTTCATACCTATCCTAGTTAGTTCAGGTGTCCCTAATCTAAGACCTGAGGGATTTAATGGATCGGTATCTCCAGGGATTGTATTCATATTAGTTACTATACCTGCGTCTACAAGTATTTTAGATGCTTCTTTTCCTTTGCCCGGTCCAATTTCTAATAAAACTTGATGAGACTTTGTAAAACCAAGTTTTTCACCAAACACTTTGAAACCTCTATTATACAACGACTGAGCTAAACGTTGTGCATTCTTTATAGTCTGTTTAGCATAAGACTCACCAAATTCAAGATGTTCAGCCAGAGCTATCGCTTTTGCAGCAACATGATGTAGGTGATAAGAAGATGTAACTCCTGGGAAAACACCAAAACCAATTTTTCTTAAAAACGATTTATCTTCATCAGTAACTCCTTTATGATCCGATAAGATAATTCCACCCTGAGGACCAGGGAAAGTTTTATGTGTACTGCCACTCATCACATCTGCACCTTCATGTAATGGGTCTTGAAACTGTTTTCCAGCTATAAGACCAAGAACATGTGCAGCATCATAGATTAGATATGCGCCTACGTTATGTGCAGCCTCAGCGATTTCTTTAATAGGGCTAGGAAATAGGAAAACAGAGCGTCCGTTTAATGCAAGTTTAGGTTTCACTTTTTTAATAAGTTTAACAGCACCATCAATGTCAATGTTCATCTCTTCGTCATTAAACGGATAAGAAATTAATTTGATATCTCTTACTCCTGCAGCTCCCCATTTACCGAAAGATATATGAGCACCATTTGCAAGATCTAAAACAACAGCAGGTTCACCTGGTTTTATTAATGCTTTTAAAATTGCAATATTTGCAGTTGTTCCAGCTGTTGGTCTTACATCAGCATAGCTACATCTAAAAAGCTTTTTTGCAAGCTCCATTGCTTTTAACTCAACATTATCAAAAAATTTGCATCCTTCATAGTATCTATGCCCTGGTGTCCCCTCAGCATATCTACCATGAAAATCAGTAATAAGCATTTCTCTACACAAAGGGGATAAAACGTTTTCACTTGCTATCAATGGAATAGAATCAGCAAAAAATTCATTGTTTAACATTGCTTGTTTTCTAATATATTCAGCTTCATTATACCAACTCATAGAAATCCCAAATGCTGAATATTTGATTCTCATAAAAATGTAATGGAAAAACAAAAATAATATGATATATTTAAATCTCTGTTAGTTCTCTAGGAGCTTTTGTTAAAAACTCTATGCCATCTTTTTTTACTACTATATCATCTTCAATCCTTACACCACCTAAACCAGGTATATAAATACCTGGTTCAACTGTGAATACCATATTTTCTTTCAACTCAACATCACAATCAAAGCTTAATCCTGCACCGCCATCATGAACAGCGAGACCCAAAGAATGACCAGTAGAATGAATAAATCGATCTTTAAATTGTGTTTTATTTATGAAAGAGCTAACAGCATTATGCACCTTATTTGCTTTTACACCTGCTTTTATAGTTTCGATACCAACTTTTTGAGCTTTTAAAACAGTTTCATACATATTCTTCTGTTTTTTATCAGCCTTTCCAAAAACATATGTCCTTGAGATATCTGAGTTGTATCTTTTAAAGCATGCGCCAAAATCAAATAACGCAAAATCATTTTTCTTCAACTTAGAATTCCCATGGCTGTAATGTGGCTCTGCTGAGTTTTTACCAAAGGAGGATATGGTTTCAAAAGCTGGTTTATCAGCGCTATTTTTCTGTAATAAATAGTTAATCTCTGCAGCTATTTCATATTCATATATACCATCAATTAACATATCTGGGATTTTCGCCATTACTTTATCAGCGATTTTACATGATTTTTTAATTAGCTTTATTTCATAATCATCCTTGATAAGTCTTGCTTTAGTGAAACCTTCTGAAACGTCTAAAATTTTTGATTTAGTAAATATCTTTTTAAGTTTAAAAAAATCTTTATATAAAATCCCATTAAAGTTTAAACCTATTTTTTTAAAAGATGAAAGTAATTTTTTTAATAATTTCTCAAAATCCTCTTTGCTCTTATATATAAAAAGATTTACATCAGCCTTTTTTGCAGTTTCTGCTTCAAGCTCTGAGACTAATACGTCAATGCATCCATCACGATGTAAAACTGCTATTGATCCTTCAAAAATACCCTTTTCCAAAGATGTTACATAAAAGAAATTATCATCAATATAAGGTTCGATAGAGTTCTTTATTAAAATTATGTCAGGTTTTTTTTCTAAGCAGCTAAAAATATTTTTAACTCTTTTTTCCACTCTTATACCACCTAGTATAAATAAACAGTAGAAGCTGCTGATGCCTAAATAAAGATAAAGAAAATTATATTTTATGTTATAAGTATTAGAAGATTTTAGAAGATTTTATTTGGGTTTATATTCTTTGATTAAGCCGTGGAGTTGATTTAAATCTTGTTTAATGGTGTCTACTTGTTTCATTTTTTCTTGTTCAAAGCTCTTTAGTATATTCGGTAAAGGCTTGGTAAGTTTGTAAATGTGAACGGGTCTGCCTTTTCCTTTCTTCTTTAAATCTCTCTTTTTTGCCCATCCTCTTCTTCGCATTTCTTGCATCGCGACACTTACTTCAGGCTGTCTAAGATCTGCGCCCTGTTCAACGTCTGCAGAGCGACATTCTTCAACTTGTGAGATATACATTAATGTTTTTGCTAGATTTTTTGGCATCCCAAGATCAGCAAATAGTTTAACTGCTTTATCGTCCTTATCATCTAACACAAATGATCTTTTTCGCTTCATGTCTCCTCAAGTTTGTAAATCATTCGTAGGTATTTATATTTTTCTCATTTTTCGATTTTTTGTTTAATATCAGGAGAATTTTGACTATTAAAAATTTTAATATTTATGGTACTTTCGCTAAGCATTTTCTTAGCAAGGTTATCAGGATAGTCACCTGAAAATATGATTTCTCTGACGCCAGCATTTATCAGCATTTTTACACAAACAACACAGGGGGTATTAGTACAATACAAAGTAGACTCTTTTATTGACACTCCAAAGACTGCTGCTTGAATAATAGCATTTTGCTCAGCATGTAAACCTCTACATAGCTCATGTCTTTCACCAGATGGAATATCTAAATTCTCTCTGAGACAGCCTACTTCTGAGCAATGTTTAAGGCCTTTTGGAGCGCCATTATAACCTGTACTTAGAATATGTCTGTCTTTTACAAGTATTGCACCTACTTTTCTTCTTAGACAAGTGCTTCTTTTTGCTACGACATGTGCCATTTCCATAAAGTATTCATCGTAGGATGGTCGGTCTTTCATGAAAAATCAAAAGATAATGGCTACAAATGCTTAATAAAATTATGATTTTAATAAAACATTTTAGACAAAAGTTATTTCTAGTCTGTTAGTATCAGTTAAAATAATAACTATTTTTTACGTTTAAAAGTTGAACATTTTACTAAATCCACATTTTTAATGCATCCTGGATCTGGAGCTAAATAATTGTTAGTATAACCATATGCACGTGCTCGACAACCACCGCAATAATATCGATAGTCACATTCACCACAGTTACCTTCTAATATGTTTTTATTCCTTAGATCTCTAAGAATGGGATTATTCAGCCAAAGCTCATTAAAATCATCTTTTTTAATATTTCCAACTGTTAGTGGAAAAAACACACAGGGTTCTATATTACCATTAGGTCTTATAGCACAGTAAAATCTACCACAACCACATCCACCAATGAACTCAGCAAGATTCACAAGTTTTTGAGATAAAGTAGGATTAGCAAAATGAGTAGGAACAATCTTTTCATTTTCACCTATTTCCGATTCAAGAGCTACTCGTGCAAATTGAGGTGCTGTTGAAAGAACATTAACCCTGCTACCAGCTTTTAATTTCTCCCACATCTCCTTAAGAACTTTTTCTCGCTCAATAGGAGTTAAATCATTTTCCGCTATAAACTTACCCCGGCCAGTAGGTATAAAATTATAAAGCATAAACCAGTCGACACCAAGTTTTTCGCAGAGATTTATAATCTTTGGAATCTCAGTATAATTATACTTTGTAGCAGTTGCAGCAATATTGACAAAGAAATCTTCGTCAACACAATTTTTTATTCCTTGAATAGTTTTTTCAAAAACTCCATTTATTCCTCTAAAGTTATCATGAGTTTCTGCAGATGCACCATCAAGGCTGATCTGAGTAAAGCTGATACCAGCCTCTTTCATTTCACATGCTTTCTCTTTTGTAATTAACGTAGCATTGGTCGCAACAGCAACATATATACCTTTATTGCTTGCATATTTAGTTAATTCAAAAATATCTTTACGAACCAGTGGTTCTCCACCTGAAAAAGCGAGAATAGGTATAGATGCTCGATCAATTTTATCAATAACTTGCTTAGCCTCCTCAGTTGTCAACTCATCCTTAAGAGCTTTTCCTGCATTAGCATAACAATGTTTACATTTCAAATTACAAGCATAAGTGACATCCCATACAACAAGAAACGGAGCACCCGTGACAAATGGCCGTTCCACACCAAAATTTGCAATACCCGTCAATACATTGGCTAAACCTTTACGCCAAGACGGATTTGCAAATTGTTCTTTTAAAACCTTAGACTCTACACCAAAAGCTTTACCGCCAGTTTTAATAACACTACTAATTGCTTTTTCAGCAAATTTACATTTTAAACATGCTTCTTTTCTTTCACCTACAAATAACTCTAATGCTACTTCGATACGGTTTTTACCACATTTTTCACAAAAACCAAAACCAGATAAAATCTTACGAGTAACAGGGTTACCAATAGTTGTCCTTAACACTTGGATAGTGGTTGTTGTATCCAAACCTTTCCCCCTAACAAATTACTATACCTTATTATAACTAGCTAAAATATAACCTTTTTCCTTTTCATAAATAATATGTTTAGTGGTTTATCTCATCAAGAGTTTTTATCTTCTTTCTTACAAAATAAATTGTAATATAAACAAATATCAAAGAAGTGAATAGACCAGTGGCTAAACCTATTAAATCAAACGAGAGAAGGAAATTGTAAAAACTATGAACAAAAATAGCTAGTATGAAAAATGGTATTATATACAAAAACGAGGTTTTTTTCATAATTGCTTTACCATATCCATATCCTGAAAATGCAGTAGCTGATGCATGCAAGAGACACCCGCCAAAACTTCTAATCGTCATAAAAATAAAGAAAAATAAAAGACCTTCAGACAAAAAACCCCAACCATACAAAAGGTTTTCAGTAGCTGAAAAACCTAAACCTGCAACAGCACCATATATAAGACCATCTTCTAACTCATCAAGTTCTTTTTTTACAGTTTTTATTCTTAGAGCTAAAGGTTTTGTTAATTCCTCAGCGAAAGGAGCAATTATAACTGCAACTACAAGACTATAAGTATCTCCTTCATTTATGGATATGGCTAGTGGTAGTTCAAGAATTATTTCTATAATAATCGATGCAATAATAGCAATTGTTGCTCCCCAAAAAAAACAAAGAAAGATTGGTTTCCATTTTTCTCGATTATATTTTTCTGTGTTTCTAATCCATATTGCATAAATTATCGGAGGTAAAAAAGCCATTATAAAGAGTAAAATATAGTTAATATATAACACAGGTTAAGAAAAAAAAAGCATTTTATGTAATTTTTCTTTTAATTTTTATGAAAAACTATTTAAATATCAAACCTACTTGTCTGCTTGATAATAAAATAATAACTTTAGATTCTATTTCTTTTAAAAAATAGAGCAATGGACTTTATTGAAATTTGTTTCTTATCAACATTAGGATTAATGAAGGTAGCTAAACATGAACAGAACTAGAAAAAAATTATCTAATAACAAAACAGCAAGTAAAAAGAATAAAATTGTAAGATTTAAGAGTAAAAAGATTCCAGTTTTGGAAATTGATATTTATAAAAATTTTTTAAAAAAAGAAAACACACATTCGAATAATATATGTAAGAATTGTAAATCCTCTTTTTAAAATATTTTTCAGTAAAAAAAATTTAATAACAGAGAAATGAAAGATTATGATAGGAAAAGTAAAATGGTATAATATTAAACAAGGATATGGCTTTATTGAAGGTGAAGACGGTGAAGATGTTTTCATCCATAAAAATGAAATCCCTTTTTGGACAATTTTTCTAAATAAAGGAGATAAAGTTGAATTTTTGATAGAAAATACAAGAAATGGTTTGAAGGCTACGAACTTAAAAATATTGTAGACCTGCTCAGTTTAGGTTGAAAGCTTAATTTTTTTAAAAAAATTTCTTATATACAACCTATTTATTGGCAATTATTCGCCACAAATTTTTATTTTAATCCGTAGTTAATCTTTTTATCTTTTAATGCCTTTATTTTATCTTCACGTGCTAGCCATCCAAGTGCTGAGTAAGCGTCGCTTTTATTAATTTGTGCTATTTTTGTAATTGTTGAAATATCAATATCTCCCTGACTATTAAGGACATTCCATACTTTTCCAGCGTTTACACCAATTTTTTCAGTAAGATTAGTTTCTTTTAATTCATATTTCGAACCATTTTTACAGATTTTATTTTCTCTTGCTAACCAACCTAATCCCGTGTAAAAATCATTTTCTTTTATTCTTGTTTTGCTGATTAAAATATCCTTTGAAAGAGGCCCATAAACATTAAGTGCTGTCCATATTTTCCCAGCATTTTGACCGAAAATATTTACAACATTTTTCATAAATCTCACCTCATTCTTTTATCATATAACATATTGCATATATATAATGACATGGTAAAAATCATTAAAAATAATGTCTCCTGAATCTCCAGTTTTTTCCTCTATAATGTTTGATTAAAAAATACTATTTTGTCTCATAGAGAGGACAATATTTGGGGCAACCATCTTTTCCACCTATACCAACCAAGCAATTGGCTATTTGTATTGTTTTCACATTATCTTTTCCCAGATTTTTCTGAATTTCATTATATCTAAAATATTTGCAATCTGTCATCTCTAATTTTTTTTCAAAATTAGCCGTAGTTTCTCCATGATTCTTTTTCGTCTTCATTGTCTTTTTCATCCTTAAATATACCAAGTTCCTTCAATCTTTCCTCTTCTGAGATTTCTTCAGGGCATTTTTCTTTTTTTCCTGATTTGGAACTTTTTTTCTTTTTTAATGACATTATTATCCTCCTTTATAAAAAATTAATGCTTTTTATTAATACTTGTACTTATTTTGTGTTTATAACAATTGAGCGGGAATATCAAGGAAAAAAAGGGAATATATCTTGAAAAACACGGAAAATACTTAAAAATATATTATATTTTGCTGGATAATATCTATTGAAATATAGGAGAATTGGATTTTGGAGATACTTGGTTTTACTAGTTCGGAGATTTATGCTTGGATAATATTACCATTACTAATCTTTTTTGCACGTATTTTTGATGTTAGTCTAGGAACAATAAGGATTATATTTGTATCAAAGGGAATAAAATATCTTGCACCAATTATTGGTTTCTTTGAAATACTTATTTGGCTTTTTGCTATTGGACAAATAATACAGAATCTTACGAATGTTTACTACTATATCTTTTTTGCTGGTGGATTTGCTATGGGTAACCTAGTTGGAATGATTATTGAAGAAAAATTATCTATAGGGATAGTTGGAATAAGAATTATTACTCGTCAAGATGCGACGAAATTAGTTGATGCATTTAAAAAATCTGATTTTGGTATCACTGTTGTTGATGCTGAAGGATCAAAAAGTAAAGTGAAGATAATATTTACAGTTGTAAATCGTCAAAATTTTCAGAAGGTAATTAAATTAGTTAAACAATATAATCCTAAAGCATTTTATTCTGTTGAAGATATAAGATATGTAAGTGAGTTTTTACCATCTTATATGAAACCATGGTATAGACGAAATTATTTTAAATTTATAGGTGGATGGCGTAAAGGAAAATAAATTTTTATTTTGTATATAGTGTATCTTTCATATTCCATTGTTTTTTAATTTCTTGGATTTTATGATCCACATCCTTTATTTTTTTAAATGATCGTAAAATCAAATAAGCTCCAAGAGTTATTAGCATTAAACATATTATTAATAAAGGAATGATAAAATGGAGTGATGCTGATACATCATAGTATTTAGATGTCGCAATAAGTACTGTAAAAACGGATATAGGTAATGTAAATATTGCTATTGCTGTTCTTAAAATTGCTAAAGAGGTTCTTTTTTCAGCTAATAATAATGATACCGTGTTATATACTTCGGAAGAATCACCTTTTTTAGTCATTTCATCATTTTTTGAATTTCTTTTTTTGAAGGTTTATAAAATACTTTACCTGTATCAATAATTCCAACTTCTATACAATTAAGGTTTATTTTTCTTTTATAAACTTTCTTAATAGAACTTAAAGCAAGTTTTATTGCTCGATCACGTGTTATGTTTTCATTATAATGCTTATTTAAATATTCCATTATATTGTCGTTTTTTTCTCCTTCGCAGACTGCTTTATATTCTAAAAATGCGCCTGATGGATCTGTTGCAAATAAATGAATCCCTGTTGAATCGATACCTGAGATTAGGAGAACTAATCCAAAGGGTCTCACTCCACCAAAGGTTGTAAATAAATGCTCATATGCACTTATTTCCTCAACTAAACTCTTTATAGTTATTTGCTCATCATACCAAAGCCTATAACTGGCAGCTATTTCCCGGGAATAATCTATTAAATGTCTAGCATCAGCAGATAAACCGATATATGCACATACAAAATTATCATCAATTTGAGTTATTTTTTCAATGGACGATATTTCAATTAAATTTGAGGAAATATTTTTATATGCAAGTAGCACGATCCCCTCACTATATTTTAACGCCAGTGTGGTAGATCCTTTTTTTATTGTTTCTCTAGCATATTCAACTTGAAAAAGTCTTCCATCTGGAGAAAAAATAGTACTATCATAATCGTATTGAGAGTCAAATGATTCCATGTATCACTCCAGTTAAGTTTTTAAAAAAATTATCTTAATTAATTTCAATTTTTCAACAGAATACAATATCCCAGCTATATATTTTACCTTTTAACTTCTTTCGATATTTTTATATAAGAGTATACTACTAATGATAATTTGGTAAGTGGCAAAATATATGTCTGAAGATTTGGAATTAAAAAATAGTGCTACTTCTAACAAAGAAAACTCCAATGATTTAAAACCGGATACAATTTTAAATATTTTAGATGGAGCAAAATCCCAATTTCCCTCTATAGCTCCAGAGCTTGAATCACAAAGAAAAATTGCTGCAGATAGAAACCGTTCTTTAGAGGAAAGATTAGAAGCTTTTGAGGATATTATTGATTCTGAGATTGGTGATACTACTCTTACTCGTGCTAGAAATATTGAACATGAGTTTGGTCTTCGTCAGATTTTTTTAAAATTCGAAGGAACTACCCCCACTGGGACTCAGAAAGATCGCATTGCTTTTGCTCAAATTATGGATGCATTAAGGAGAGGCTATGATACTATAACTGTTGCTACTTGTGGAAATTATGGAGCAGCAATCTCTCTTGCTGCGTCTATTGCAGGGATAGATTGTGAGATATATATTCCTGAAAAGTATCATACTAACAGAATTAAAGAAATTGAAGATAACGGTGCAAGAATAATTCGTGTAGCTGGTGATTATGAAAATGCAGTAAAAATGTCTCAGGAGATGTCCGATAAAAAAGATTAT
>SMTZ1_10021339_pt1 | contig 12766 bp, 10 predicted proteins | sample DeeMarSWOR136_30_FD_25667 | JGI IMG/M metagenome (IMG submission 25667) | reverse complement strand
CTTCTACTCATCTCATCATACACGCATTCACTCCTTAGCAAGCCACACCTTCAAGCCCGGCCAACGAATAGTGAACCGCTCCCGGCCGACTCCACCTTAAAATTGCAGGATATCGACGCTACAGCCGCTTTGCAGGCCAAAAAAGCTGCTCTAAAATAAAAAACGAGAGATAATTTTCTGGCAAAATACCGATTGGTTTGGTAAAATCGTTTTTTTAAGAATGTATTATTTGGAGGGAAAAAATATGACTTGGAGGTCAAATCCACGAACCTGGGCCGTCATTCCCATCATTCTGGTGGCGTTTCTATCCCCGGCTTCAGCTAATGTCATCTATGTCGATGCCAACGCTCCCGGGCCGACTCATGACGGCTCAAGCTGGGAAAATGCCTACAAGCACCTCCAGGACGCCCTGGCAGAAGCAAATTCTAATCCTGATGTCAATGAGATACGTGTCGCCCAAGGAACATACAAACCCGACCAAACCTCAGCCGATCCCAATGGCAGCGGCGACCGTACAGCCACATTCCAGCTTATAAACGGTGTCACTCTTAAAGGTGGCTACGCAGGCTTCGGAGAGTCGGATCCCAATGAAAGGGATATTCAGTTTTATGAGACTATTCTAAGCGGTGACCTGGATGGAAACGATGTCGGGGTAGACCCATGTGACTTACTTGACGAACATACGCGTGCCGAGAACAGCTACAATGTAGTGACCGGCAGCGGAACTGATGCAAATGCTATACTTGAGGGCTTTACCATTACCGGCGGAAATGCCAATGGCTCATTCCCTCTCAATTGCGGCGGCGGAATGTTCAACTTGTTTTACAGCAGCCCGAAACTGACAAACTGCATATTCAGCGGTAACTCGGCATACGACGGCGGCGGAATGTACAACTGGTACTACTGCAATCCGACGCTATCAAACTGCATATTCAGCGGCAACTCGTCAACGGGCACTGACTTCTCCAGTGGTGGCGGCGGAATGTACAATTGTGACTACAGCAGCCCGAAGGTAACCAACTGCACCTTCAGTGACAATACAGCTAGCAACATTGGCGGTGGAATGGTCAACTGGTACAACTGCGGCCCAACGCTGATCAACTGCACCATCAGCAGCAATCATGCCCGATCCGGCGGCGGGATGCGCAACTTTAGCAGCGCCCCAACTCTCACTAACTGCATAATCACCGGCAACACGGCTAGGTGGGGTGGTGGGATGTTCAACTATTATGAAAGAGGATCGATCCTGACAAACTGCACGTTCAGCGGAAACTCTGCAGTTACCTATGGCGGAGGGATGTATAACTATGGGTCATCCTCAATGCTTATGAACTGCATTCTATGGAGTAATACACCTGAGGAAATCGATTTTCACGGAAGTACACCTGTCATAAGTTACAGCAATGTTCGAGGCGGCTGGTGGGGTATTGGTAATATCGATGCCGATCCATGTTTCGTCGATCCGGGCTATTGGGATCCGAATGGAACGCCGGAAGATGCGAACGATGATTTCTGGGTAGATGGTGATTATCATTTGAAATCGCAGGCGGGAAGATGGGACCCGAACAGCAAAAGCTGGGTACAGGATTATGTAAGCAGCCCGTGCATCGATGCGGCCAATCCGGGCTGTCCGGTGGGCGATGAACCGGCACCAAACGGCAATCGAAGAAATATAGGGGCATACGGCGGAACGGCCGAGGCCAGCAAGTCGCCCGGCAACGGGCGAAATATAGCCGACCTGACAAACGACTGGGCAGTAGATTCCAACGACCTCAAAGTCTTTGTCGATTATTGGCTCGAAACGGGCGAGTGTATCCCCGGCGACTTCGACCGAAGCCAATTCGTCGATTTCAACGATTACAGCATCTTTGCCTCGCAGTGGTCACATAAGCAGGATTCTGTTGCTATTTTTATCGATTCAAATACTCATTCAAACCTGACAAGCCAAATTCAAAGGTTAAAGTCGGACATAATAAACGATCTGGGAGTCAACGTATTTATCTTCTCGGATAACTTCGACGATATTAAACAGATAAAAGATATAATCATATACAAATACAATCATGAGGGACTCATAGGTGCCATTCTCATTGGAGATATTCCAACCGCATATTTTGAATATCAGAATTCAGGTTCAGTCCCCACCGACCGCTATTTTCAGGATTTAAGTGATAAATTCATTGATATCGACGGTGACGGAAAATTTGAACGCGAATACTATATGGCCGAAACGGATGTCACGATGAGGGATATCTGGACGGGAAGAATAAAACCGCCCGTTGGTGGCTCGGAAGCAATAGAGCTGTTAAGGAATTACCTCGACAGGAACCACAATTACAGGACCGCAAATCTTACTTACGAACGGAAGATGTTATACTACGGCTCCGTCTCCATCAATCAGGGCGGAATGAGCCAGGACGACTACAACGACCTTGTAAATCAAATCGACGATTACACGGGGCTCTATGATTCCGACGACGAGGTCGACTCTATTTATGACCCTAACCTGGAAATGCAAAAAAGAATTTACCTTACTGAATTAAAGAACAGTTACGATTTTGTTTTTGTTAATATACACGGCACTCCAATACACCAGTGGTTGGGAGAAAACAGTCCGACAGACCAGTGTGTCGTATATCATTACGAAATCAAAGAGTTCCGTCCACAGCCCTTTTTCAGTGTTTTAGCTTCCTGTTCGAATGGTGACTTCACCACAAAAAATTATTTTGCCGGCTGGTACCTCTTCAGCGGCAGCAGCCTCGTAGTCCAGGCCAACAGCACCGTAGCGATGCTGATTGGTGCCAGTACGGTACAGTTCCTAAAAGATTACATTCCATTAGGACTGGGAGTAACTTTCGGCGACATGGATAAAAACGACCGGTCATTCGTCGTTAGCCACATACTTGGAGACCCGACATTAACCCTCAGGCCAAAGCCAACCGGAGACCTGCCCAGGTTATCTCGGTACAGTTCGGCCATCGATTTCGGAGATGTAGAAAGGGGGTCAATACCGGAACAATACATATCCTTCTGGAATGGGGGCACTGCTCCCCTCACAATGAGTTACAAAAAAGCGCGTTTCTCCATAGATGGTGAATACGTATTTTTGGGATACTGGGATGTGTTTTATTATAAACATCCGAACACCGGAGAAACATTCAGAGATTTCGATATAAGTCCCGGCAAATGCAAAGTCGTTCCATTCGGCTTTTATCCCCGGGCGGATGGCCCAACCGGCAGATATACAATGACTATTCTATTTCAAACAAACGACCCTGAAAATCCCTACATAGAAATCCATCTTGCAGGTAATGCAATTTAACCTCACTGCCCGCCCTTAATAGGTAGGGTGGGCACTGCCCACCGAAACCCCATACCTGATGAAATATGCTCCTGAGCTTACCCCGAGTGAAATCGAAGGGGAGGGAGCGCAGCCGAACGCAAAACCGCTTTGCAGGCCAAAAAAGCTCCTATAAAAATAAAAACACGTAGGTTGGTCTTTAGCCCATGCTGTTATTCTAAGTTCCCCTCCATTGTCCGTCTTTTGTTCCCCGTCCTCTGCTTCCAATCTCCTGTCCAAAAAATTCTTATCCCCCCGACTTGAGAAAAATAACAATACCCGTCAGTATCAAAATCGCCATCACGCACACACCGATGGCGGCAATGAATACCCACATAAACCGCCTGTTTTGCTTCGAGAGAATATACTTAAGATACCTGTCGCTCGTCGCAAACGTCCTGCTCATCTGCATAATGCTGTCCGTCTGGGTGACGGTCCGCTGGTTCAGTTTGTCTAATGTCTCGTTAAATTTATTGAAGTTCTCCACTATCTGCACGTCCGTATTGGCCGCCGCCGCAAGCTGATTGTCGATATCCACCAGAGCATCGGTCTGTTTGGCCGTCTCCATCGGTATCCTCTCGACGGTATCTACAAACTGCTGGTTCTTGGCGACCGCCGCCTTTATCTGCTCGACCAGGCCCTCCGTTATCTTCTTTTGGTTCTGCACCAATTCAGGAAATCCCTCTAACAGTTTCGGAAGCTGTTCAATCCGGTTCATCAGCTCTTCATTCTGGCCCACCTGCTGGTTCAGATGCTTGTTGATGCCCTGCAATTGCTCGATGAGCTTATCGAAACCTTTCTGTAGTTTCTCGAGCGACTGTTGTTTTTCTGTCGGCTGCACCGTCTTCACAAGGACCTTATCGCTTTGAGCCCCCACCGGCCGGGATACATCGACTCCCGATTCTGCCGGCTTGTCCTCCCGACCTATCAGACCATCGTCACCCACCTGCGGCCGAAAACGAACTGTCCTCGTTAGCTTATGGTCCCTAAGCCAGGTGCTCGTCCTCGACTTTGTCTTAGTCCAAAAATCCTTTACCGTCATTCTCACATTCCCTTAGTATATCTTCCTTCTGTGCCCGCTTTGCAGAAACTCGGCTTTTTGCCCGACTCACAGCATTTCGCAGATGCATTTCTCTCACACCTGCTGTCTCAAACTCACATTAAAAACTTTTTCCGCTCCCAATTCAAGTTATTTTTTGCTAACATAACTGTCGCCGGGCTGCGCGGTAAAATTAAAGGTAAGCAAATGAAACTAATAACATATTCCAGAAACGATTCCATATCCGTCGGCATCCTGTCCGGCGATGTTTTGATTGACATCCCGTCAATCTGGCCCGGCCCAAATCCGCCTCGCAGCATAAAGGAAATACTCACCAGAGGCCCGGCCTGCCTCGCAAGGCTCACCGAGTTGGCCGAATCAGCCGATATCTCCACCCCCCTCAATTCGGTAAAGCTCCTCGCCCCCATTCCGCGCCCCTCCAAGGTAATCGCCCTTGCGGGAAACTACAGCGAGCACATAAAAGAAGCCGGCCGTGCCCTTGGACTTTCCGACTCACCACGAGAAACCACCGTACCGAGGCCCTTCATTATGCCACCGACCGTCGTAACCGGCCCCGATACCCAAATCCCCTGGCCGGCCTACAGCCAACAGGTGGATTATGAAATTGAGCTCGCCGTAGTAATCGGAAAAGAAGCTAAATGTATACAATCCAGCGACGCCTCCGGCGTAGTTGCCGGCTACACCATCGCAAACGACGTATCCGCCCGAAGTGTCACCTTCACTAAGGGCAGGGCCGAACGACCCTGGGACGAATTCTACGACTGGCTCAACGGAAAATGGTCGGATGGTTTCCTGCCGATGGGGCCTTATCTGCTCACCGCAGACGAGGTGGACGATGTCCAACATCTCGACATGACCCTGAAGGTAAACGGCCGCGTCCGACAGCAGGCCAATACCTCACAGATGATTTACAACGTCGCCGATATCGTATCCTTCCTTAGCCACATAATGACACTCGAATCCGGCGACGTTATAGCCACCGGCACACCCGCCGGCGTCGCTATGGCCACCGGCGATTTCCTCCAGCCCGGCGACACTATCGAATGTAGTATCCAAAACCTTGGCACACTGACAAACACCCTCGGCCCACACCCGAAAAAATTCTACCAGCCATTGGGATAGATATTTATGAAACTTGTGAAAGATGAATATCTAAAACGTAGTTGGACAAGGTAAAATGTGAAATAGTAAATATTTAAGCGGAGGTAACAAAATGACTAACAAATTGTTCACCAATAGTACACGCATCATCACCGTGTCCCTCCTCGTCTCGGTCTCCACGGCTTTATCCGGCTGCACGAGTATTCACACCGCAGCACGCGAAGGAAACCTCAAGGAGGTCAGGCGACAACTGGCGTGGGGAGTCAATGCAAATAAAAGACACTTCTTTACACGGGACACGCTTTTGATTGAGGCCGCTGATAACGGACACATGGATGTGGTGAAGCTGTTAATTGAAAATGGAGCCGATGTTAATTTGAAAGGTGAAGCCTGGTACGGGCCGTTACATGCCGCAGCCGCTAAAGGACATATAGAAGTCGTTAAAATATTATTGGAAAATGGCGCCGATGTGAACATTTTCCACCAGAACAAACCCCTTCACTATGCCGCAATGAATGGACATATCGAAGTTGCCCGGATTCTATTAGCTCATGGGGCCGATATTAATGCCAAGGGGACGGATGAAGCTGCACCGTTACATACGGCCGTATCCAATAACCGGTTAGCGATGCTAAAATGGCTGTTATCTCAGGGTGCAAATCCCTCCACTTCGCTGCATTTGGAAATAATGTGGAAATCGGCAAAATCTTAGTAGAGCAAGGCGCCGACCCTGCACTTGAATGTAACGGACGCCGCGTCTCAGACGAATTCCTAAAGGCGATTAAGCAGCAAAGCCAATAGCATTGAAAAATTCTACAAAACGCTGGAATAGAAAAGATATGTAGTTAAGGCCCTCCACAGATCATTGTAATTAAGCAAAAAGAAAAGGCCCCATATTCCTGTGGAGCCTTTTCTTCAGTTTCATCCATGAGTCCCTTTAGCTTGGGATTACGTTCGTTGCGCAAGGCCGGCCTTTCTTGCCTTCGCCGACCTCATACTCGACCTTCTGACCCTCATAAAGAGTGGCGTATCCGGTCGTCTTGATCTCAGAGTGGTGCACGAAAACATCATCGCCCCCCTCATCGGGGGTGATAAATCCGTATCCTTTTTTCCCGCTAAACCATTTTACTGTACCAGAACTCACTACTTTACTCCTTAGGCCATAAAACCGGCCTTAACTGAACCTGTCTCTCACTCTCATAAAACCAATATTCCTGAGAGATGAGGGAATATTTCCCAAATATGAATTATTATACCGGATCCAATCACCACCGTCCAACAAAAAAAATATAAAAATTTGTACACCAAATCGATATCATGCCGTTTACGTCACCCAAAATTACCGTAAAGAATTGATAAAACACATTCACCTCCCTGGACTTTGGCCTCCAACCTCTGACCTCCGAAATACACGGCTGAGTTTATCACAAGAACATATATACTGCCTGCCCTGAGCCTTGCTTTCACTGAGCGTAGACGAATGGGTCGAAGGCAGTGAAATCGAAGGAGTGCAAGGACCTCACGAGACAAAAAAGCCCGGCGTTAGCCGGGCTTTTTCGCTCCTTGTGCCGGCAGGAGCTTATAACAAAAATATGCGGAACTGATGGCCATTAGCTCTCGATTGGAAAATCATGTTTCTTCCATTCCTCGAAGCCGCCGTCAAGTTCCATTACAGGATAGCCATGGCCTGCAAAATGCAGTGCTGCCGCCGCTGCAAGATGGCATACGCCGGAGTAACAATAAACAATATTGGTTTTATCGTGAATCAGACCCTCAAGGCTGTCCCATTCATCGCCGGGAAGATTTATGCTGCCCGGAATATGACCCATCGCGTAATCTCCGGGATAACGAACGTCTATGATATTGATATCTTCGCCGACGTCCATCATGTGTTTTAGCTCGACCGGGCCGGTGGTAAATTCCATTTTCGTTTTGAAATAATCAACTGCTTTATGTGTATCTGTAACGTTCATTGACGGTCTCCTTACATTTTTAATACTTCATTTTTCAAAGTCTTACACAATACTACGAAAATAAAAAAATATGGTTGGAAGAAAACTAAAACAGCCGGACAAAATATCTCATACCCCTCCCCCTAAAATATGACCGCTTATCCCGCCCCCTGCCAATCCGAATTGTGCAAAAATTATCGATCAAATCCGACCATAGAAGGCTCTAAAATCCCAAAAAAATAAAAAAAATTATCTCCTTTTCCCACATCGAGTTACGAAAATCCGACGGCGGTTTTCACCCTCTTTTTTCGCATCAAACGTGAACATTCGGGCAATAGTGGGGGGGCGGTTTTTATAAATTGAAAGGCGGCAAGGAAAATCGAAGAGATTATTTTTACTATCACAAAATTCCTCGAAGTAAAATGCGCCACCTTTCTGCTCATATACCGCCGTTTACGGTTCGGCTATCCATTCAGAAAAATCCCCCTCACTAAACACAAATTCGCCATCGTCGATCCCGAAGATTACCACCGGTTAAAAAAGTACAAATGGTACGCCCACAAAAGCCCCCACACCTTTTACGCCGTCCACTCCCTTACAAACGGCAAAACCCAACCCCGAAAGAATATGTACATGCACCACCTCGTTATCAACATCCCGCCCGGCCTATTCCCCGACCACATCAATCACAACGGACTCGACAATCGAAAGGCAAACATCCGCCCCGGTACCCACGCGCAAAACATCTGGAACAGACGAAAATTCAAAAGGCCCACCCGCTCAAGATATAAGGGAGTCGACTGGGCAATCGATATGAAACGCTGGCGGGCGCGCATCCGGGTCAACGGCAAAAGGATATATCTCGGCTCATTCTCCGACGAACTCGAAGCGGCAAAAGCATACGACCGCGCCGCCAGAAAATATCACGGCCAATTCGCAGTGCTCAACTTCCCACCTTAAGCTCAACATACATCCTGACTTCTATATTCTAAGCGATACCAACCATTCCCGCGCAAGCCTCACATCACTCCACCATCAGCAGCGCCACCGTCTCCTGGTCTTTTATGAAAATCCTGTTCCCTGCGATGACCGGATACGCATAGGTCTCCGTCTCGGCAACCTTGAACTTGGCAATCTCTTCGTATTGCTTGCCGCTGGGCTTGAACACGAGCAATTCGGCATCGTTGGGAAGCGCCAGCAAACAAGCTCCGGCGTCGACAATCGCCCCGAAACCACGGCTGCCACGCGCAGTTGAGTCGCTCCAGGCAGTCTTGCCGGTCTTTGCATCGATACAGAAGAGATTGTTACGGTTGGATAGCCCGAACAGCAGCCCGTCCTTAAGCACGGGCGTGTTGAACTGTGTCGCTAAATCCTCGTTGCTCCACAGCTCTTTGGCCGAAAAGCCGTCACCCTGCTTTTCAATCTTCACCGCCTTCGTGCCCCGCCCGGAACCGGTATAGATGACCGTATCACCGTCAATGATCGGGGTCGCAGCGTTGTATGCCCGGCGAACGGGAACAAACGGTAGCTGCCATAACAGCTTTCCATCAGCCGCCCCAATCCCCACGATGTTCTTCTCTGTCAGTGTCACTATCTGCTTAGTCCCTCCCGCCGTCATCACCACCGGCGAGGCATATTCCGGCCCTTCCGCGCCCCATCTCCACTTCTCCCCGCCGCTGCCCAAATCGTAAGCAATGAGCGCACCATTACCGGCCCCGCCGAAATGTTCGATTGCCATCCCGTCCACGATAATCGGTGACATCGACGTAAAGAACCTCGGCACCACCTTCGGGAACGGGTCCTTGCGCCACACCAGCTTACCGCTTCCGGCGTCGAGACAGGACATGACCCCGCCGACACCGAACGTCACAACCTTGCCATCCGCCACCGCCGGTGAGCTCCTCGGGCCCGGATGACGGGCCGCCGCACCGGTCACCGCCTGCGCTGTGTACTTGTCACGCCACACTTCCTTGCCGTCAACGGCGTTCAGACATAGCGTAATCTCTTCATCACCCTGTCGGGTAAAGACATACAGCTTCTCACCCACAAGCGCCGGCGTCGAATCGCCGGAGCCCACCGTCACTTTCCACTTCTCCGTTAGCTCCTTAGGCCAGGAAGCCGGCGCTTTGAAACCGACCGCCTTACCGTCCCGGTTGGGTCCCCGCCACTGCGGCCAATCCGCCCCGAACACCACGCCCGCGCAGACTGCAACCACAAACCACACAACCATTGCTCTTGAAATCCTTGTTTGCTCCATGACAACCTCCTTTTCTGTTCCTTCTTCCTGAGACCGCACCGGGCTGTACCCGCATCAGCACAACATCGCTGCGGCCTCGTTTGCTGTAATTTAACCACCTCCCCCAGATTTGTCAATACCCTTTTTCAATACCTGCTCAGCACTTCTTTCTGTATTTAAACAGAACCAACGATAGTTTTTTCGTAGTATTCCCGAATAAGACCCGTCGTTTCTATACGGGCAGATTCTGTGTTTCACCTTGTCTTTTTTCAGTAATGATCACAAAGTCCATTCTCATCAGCGAGTCGGCTGGCTACGGATTTTTTTTACCTCTTGTTTGTTCCACTCTGCGGGATTTCCCAGAGAAATTCCCCGGTTTTGTGAATATCTTAACCATGTGTTACCTGTTGCAGAATCAATCACAAAGCAGGTATTTGAATTCCCGCTTCCTGCGATTCTGTACCTGCCCACATTCGCCACTTGACTGGCCCCTGCTCCAATAACAAGCATGATACAGACACCAAGCAGCAATCCGATAACAGCACTTTTGAAATCGAAACCTTTCATGATTATGCTCCAAAACCTAACTGACATTTCCGATATGACTTTGCTCAGCTACACAGCTGATCCCAATCACCCATAATATCACCGAGCGGCCAATTTTGCAATATATTGACTGGAACGCAAAACACACTTAAACTAATATATTCAACAGACATTAAATAACTATGAGGTGATATATGCCGACGGATGAAAAATGTGGTAATTGCCGCTTCTACATAGAAAAACAGGAAACAATCGGCGAATGCCGAAGGTACGCCCCCAGACCTAACGTCCTGAAGATTAACTGGTGCAAAGTGGGCGTCGACTATTGGTGCGGTGAATTTGAACCAAAACAACAACCTCAACAAACGCAACAACAATAAACAACCAATTAGCTAACAATATGGAGCAATCCTGCAATGAACGGGATTTTTCCAATCAGCCTCTTGTCACTCAGGTTTAGTGGATTCACACCTCAGACTAATACAGCTTAGTACCGAAAAAACTCGTGTCCCTTCCTTAGCTACAGCGTCCAGCCGTTATGGTATTCCGGCCGGATGTATTGATCGGCCCCCGAAGAGTCTGTGGCCTTCATATTCCGACCGTCCCACAGCAATTTCTCACCCGTGCGCATGGCAACATTACCGAGCAGGATAACCTCCGTCATCGGCCCCGCGTAATCGAAGTTCGAGCTGGCCGGCTTGCCTCCCTTGCACGCATCTATCCAGTCCTGATGATGTCCCCTCGACCTGGGTAGTGTTTTCGGCGGCAGCTTGAACTCCCTCATTTTCGTCTCAGGTATTATCCGGGGCGTCCCGCCCCACCCGTCACACATTATCTTGCCCTTGTCTCCCACAAAAAGAATCCCGTTGCCGCCGCCCCCGAATTTCCGTCCCGGCTCAAGCTCGGCAGGCCGGGCCGGCATCAGACCGCCGCTATACCATATCGCCTTAACGGGCGGCATTCCCTCGCGGGCGCTGAAATCATAATAAACCATCGAGCCAAAGGGTGTCGTTTCAGGATTGATATTGGTTGCATAACCTTCAACGCTCACCGGATGCCCCAACTTCAGCGCCCAGAAAGCAGGATCCATATTATGGCAGGCCATATCTCCTATCGCGCCGGTCCCGAAATCCCACCAGCCCCGCCAGTTGTAAGGAGCATAAGCCGGATGGTAAGGTCTTTTAGGCGCTGGCCCTATCCACAAATCCCAGTTCAGCCCCGACGGGACGGGCGGCGTCTCTTTCGGCCGAGCTATCCTGTAACCGCCCCAATCCAACCCTGTATGGCTCCAGGAGTGCACCTCCCGCACCGCCCCGATAGCACCCGCCCATATCCATTCGCAGGTCAGCCGAATACCCTCGCCGCTGTGGCCCTGGTTACCCATCTGCGTGGCGACTTTGGCCTTCCGCGCCGCCTCGGTTATCTTGCGGGCCTCATCAATCGAGTGCGTCAGTGGTTTTTCACAATAAACGTGCTTGCCTCGTTTGATGGCCGCCATAGTAGCTATCGCATGTATGTGGTCTGGCGTTGCCACCAGGACCGCATCGATGCCCTTTTCCCTGTCCAGCATCCTGCGAAAATCAATATATTCGCCGCACCTTTTATACCCGCCGCCGGATTTCCGGCCGGAGTAATGTCTTTCCACAAGCTTAAGGGCCGGTTTCCTGCCGCCCGTTCCCCCGTAGTAAAATCGGCTGTAATCCGCCTCCTCCATAACATCGCAGACCGCCATCACCTGGACCTCCGGCAGCTGGAGCAGTCCTCTTATATTATGTATCCCCTGCCCGCCCGTGCCGACTACGGCCACATTAACTTTTTCACTCGGCGCAGTATTTCCCGCTCCCCCAAGCACGTAACGGGGAACAACGGTAAATGCAGCGGCTGCCGCAACACCCCCCACGAATTGACGTCTGGAAATTCTTTTCTCCGATGCTTGGGTGGTTTTACCACGATTCTTCATCTCTCTGCTCCTCAAAACCGACGTGTACAAGAATTATATACATCCTGACCTGAAAATGCAAAGAAAAATATCGCCTTCTAAATTCTACATTCTCAATTCTAAATTCTAAATTTCCCCAATTATCAATCGTCAATAATCATTAATCATTCATACTGTCATTCTGAACGCAGCGAAGAATCTCCAAAAATTAATCAATAATCACTCATCCTTAATCATTTATATCGCCTGTCTATAAGACACTTGCACAAGCCGAAAATCTCATTGCCAGCGCACCGAAGATTCTCAATCCAAACTCAAAACTAAACACTTAAAACTCAAAACTGTCTCTCTCCCTTTTCCCTTCTCCCTTTATATTTTCCACCTTACAACTGGCAGCTAAATATGATTCGTAATTATATTTTTCACCTGCGTACCTTAATCCCTGCAATATGGTGTGGGCGTGATGAGCTGTCGGCCAGAGAGTACTAAGAAATCGGCATCATCCGGCCCCTTGACCTCGATCTGGAGCCATCGTGCAAACTCTCCGAAGACTCCCGGCCCAAACTCACCCTCGCTATTGACCAGCACTGTG
>SMTZ1_10010130_pt1 | contig 12769 bp, 15 predicted proteins | sample DeeMarSWOR136_30_FD_25667 | JGI IMG/M metagenome (IMG submission 25667) | reverse complement strand
CTCCTAAAGAATATATTCATCGAATAGGTCGTACAGCAAGAGCAGGTAAAAATGGAGATGCAGTAACCTTACTTACAAGTCGAGATCATGATAATTTTAGAAGAGTTCAGAGTGATGAAAAGCTTAAAATTGAAAAAGCAGATTTTCCGCAATTTAATAAAGTTCCTTTCTTTGGGAGATATAAAACGAGAAAAAAACATTATTTAAGGACTTAGTAATCCTATTTTACTTAAAGGATAAAAAAAATGAAAAATTATCCCAAAGATGGGACCGAAGCTTGATACGGTATGTTATTTTAAATAAACATTTTCGATGCAGACATAATAATATCACTAATGTTTATAAGAATTCTATTTTGTAAATAGAATTGAAAATTTTTAAAATATAATTTCTAGATAAAAAATTGACCAAAAAGATGAATTTTTATGCAAAGATAATTTATAGCATAACTATATAAGATAGAAGGTTGCTATAGTTCTTATAAAGAAAAAAAATAAGAGTTTCACAAATTCGTTTTTTCGAACTTTTTGAGATTTTTAATTTTTTGCTCTTTTAACTAACCCAGACATTATAGCCTGAGGAGGTGATAAACAAATGAAAGGAACTGTAAAATGGTACAATGATATGAAAGGATTTGGCTTCATATCAAACGAAGACGGAAAGGATGTCTTTGTCCATAGAACTGCGATACCAATGGGAACTGGTCTCTATGAAGGTGATCAAGTCGAATACGATATTGAAGACTCTGATCGTGGGCAACGAGCGATCAATTTAAAGAAGATGAAAAAGACTTAGATATGTGGTTGTGAACCATATATAAATTAAATGTAATCTAAATAGTAAGTTTAGATTGGAATCTAGCATATAAAAATATGGATGAAAAAAATGACAGAAAAAACAATAAAAAAAAGAACAACTGAAGATAAGATAACAGATGAAAATGTAATCTATATCGGAAAGAAACCACCGATGAGCTACGTACTAGCTGTAGTTACACAGTTTAATAGTAACGGCTCAAAGGAAGTCGTTTTAAAGGCAAGAGGTAAATCAATTAGCACTGCAGTGGATACCGCAGAAATCGTACGAAACAGATTTTTTACAAACGCAAAAATAAAAGATATCATCATTGGTACAGATAGCTTGGCCAACGAAGAAGGCAGAAACTCAAATGTCTCATCAATTCAAATAAAACTCACAACGGCTTAGAAAACGTGAGAGCGTACAGTAATCCTCATGGCTAGGAAATAAACCAATTACTCCCACTCTTTCTTCTTTTATTCATCTGGAATTAATCTTTCTGTTTATAGAATTGAAAAAAGTAAATAGTGAGGATAATGAAAGCTAAGAAAAGAATTATCTCGGAGGATATTTGGAGTTGATAATAGTATGGGAAAATGGACAGATACTCTTTTGGGAACATCTGAAGAAAGAAAAAAGAAACATAGACGACATGAAATGCGAAAGAAAGCATTACTAGAACAAAAAGAGAACAATAAGAAAATGAGAACTCTATATCGCGAAAGAAACCAGGAAGAGATACGATTAAGAGAGAAGAGAAACAAAGAAAATAAAGATAAATCTAAATTATACTATAATCAACAAAGGTAAAATCCAATGAAAGAAATAACTCAAAAACTCAAAAAAAATAATGAAATCAATAAAGAATCAGAAATTAATCTATAAACAATCTAATAAGAGGGTAATCTAGGTTATTTGTTGATGATTTATCAGTTTAATAATAGAATATTAAAAAAAATAAGCTTAGTGTGTTCAAAAGAGCATATAAGCATATTGAGGTGATATAATGGCAACCAGATTAGAGCGGTTAAAAAAAATGCATAGAAAAAATAAGATGCAACGGAAAAAAGCAAGATGTAATTAATTTATTTATGAAAATTAAAGAGAGGATAGAGAAGTGTGGTATAAAATATATTCCAAGTTGATAGATTACAAAAAATTATTTGTTGAGTTATTTAATGTTGTTAATGCAAAAATAACGGTTTTTTTAGAATGTATATACTTCATGTTCAATGAGAAAAATATGATTGGAAGAATATATTTCAAGAAAGGTTAAAAGGTTGCAGGTTGGTGCAGAAAGAAAATGGTCAGGATTGGAGTTAAATATAAAAAATCAGTCGAGTTATTTGATGAAAAAACAGGTGAAGTGGTAAGGGTAATTCGTTTCCGTAATTCAATAACGTTTAACGAATTTTTAGAAGGTTTCAGGGCAATGAGATACCCAGGTTATGGTTGGAGATATAAAGATAACCGACAAGAGAGGGACAACATAAACTAGCTATCTTTTTATATATTAATGAGAGAATGAAATACCACATAAACAGAGGAAAAAACTGTATCGTATTAGGATGCAGTAATAAAGCTAAAGTAAAAGAGTTGTGTATTATGTTTTATCAGAAAAGAAAAAAGGAGGAGAAATTTGGCAAAAATTTGTAGATGTATATATTGTGGAAGAAAATTTAGAACTAAAGAGTCATTAAAATATCACATGATAAAATTTGGAACACATGTATAAAATGGTCCCAAACAACGACCGGATCCCAACGCTTTGTAATATAATCAAAATAGATTTAATCGATAAGTTTTTTTTGTTCAGAGCTCCACTTTTTATTTTGTGTTTTCTTTAGCCAATCTACATATTTATCAATAAACTCTAAACGCTCACGGAAATTATCTTTTTTGAATTTATCTAATTCTTTTAAATTAATGTTTGGTGTTTTCATTTTATATATCTATCAAATAATTTATTGGTTTTAAGTTTTTGGTTAAATTCATCAATTAGCTTATTATCAAGATGTCCCTTGAACAATTTATAAAGATGTCGAGCATCTTCAATATCTTTTTGGGTACCTAGATATAATTAAAAAGGAATCTGCAGTTCCAAAGGAGAAATAAAAAGTTTATCATCATTTACTGCAACTTCAATATGATTATCTAAGGTCCAAAAATCTATATCAAGTTTTGGGAATTTAAATTCAATGTTTGGTATGAAGCTTTTTTTTCTTGAAAAAACGTAATGATATACCATTTGAGAGATATTTATTATATGCATCTTTTACATTGGAAGTATTTATACAATAAAATTTTTTAGAAATTTTTTTCCATAATTCATTAAATTGAGTTAAATCAATTTTTTCAACAATTAAATCAACATCTTCAGAAGTACGATTTCTACCAAAAAGAATTGAAACGTAACCTGAAGCAATTACATATTACTTATAATCTATTTATTTAAATTTTTAATATTATATAAATAAAAAGAAAGAACATATATCTTTAAAATTTTCTTTACTAAAAAAGTTATCCATAAATCATAAAAAAAGAAACATTATACTTCATCTCTTTTTAGGTTGATCTGCAGGTCTCAAGAATTTATTATCAATTGCCCATTCATAGAGCTTTTCGTTATGCTCCCCAATAAATACTTCTTCCCCAACCTTATGTTTCTTTCGTGTAGTCCAAACTGTAAATGCTTTATGAACCACATATTTTTTAGAACCTGTTCTAGAAAGATAAGAAAGATGTCTACTTGAAAAATCTGTCAGCTCATTTTGTCGTTGAATACGAAAACTTGAATAATTACCAGAATAAATCTTTATGGAGCCCTCATCCATAAAAAAGATTGTGTCAGCAAACATATCAAGAAACATTCGATCATGAGAAACCGCAATCACAGTACCTTTATAGGAATTCAAGGCACTTTCAATTGCTTTTTTTGAATCCATATCCATATGATTTGTTGGTTCATCTAGAAGCAAAAAATTATAAGGTTGCAGGATAAGTCTAAGAATTGCCAACCTAGCACGTTCTCCACCAGAGAGCTGATAAACCTTGTTAAAAACCATGTTTCCTTTGAAGTTGAACTGCCCAAGTAAAGCCTTTGCGTCATTTTCTGTTAGTTTAGTATTGTCTCGTCTTAGCTCGTCAATTAGATTGTTATCCAAATTCAGTGAGAGATGACCCTGATCAAAATAACCTGATTTTACCCCCGAGCTGACATACAACTCACCATCGTCAAAATGCCTTTCGCCTATAAGCATCTTTAATAATGTGGTTTTGCCACAACCGTTTGGTCCAATGAGGCCTATCTTTTGCCCAGCAAGAATCTCAAAATTTGCATTTCTAAGAATTATTTTATTATCAAAACGTTTACTAAGAGAATGTCCCTCTGCAACATTTTTACCAGACTTGAAAACAGATTTAAAATGAAAGTTTAACATATAGGATTTCAAAACAGGATTTTCAACTTGCTTTAATTTTGCTAGCCGTTTCATTTTACTTGCTATCTGCAAATCATATCTATTTCGTCGGGACAGTATTTCAATTACCTTTTTTTGTCGCTGAACTTCAGCCTTGGATTTTTCATATGCCCGCATCTTAATATGCGTTCTGAGACGTTTTTGCTGCTCATATTCTTGATACATCGCATCGTACATTTCAAGACGATTAACATCTATCTCAAATATCCTATCAACAAGATCATCTAAAAGATACCGGTCATGAGAAATAATCATGATTGACTGTGGAAAATTAGCAATCTCTTGCTCCAACCATTCAATTGTTTCTATATCAAGATGGTTTGTTGGTTCATCAAGAAGTAAAATGTTGCAATCCTTGGGTTGTGCAAGTATGCATGCAAGAGCAATTTTCTGCCACTCACCACCTGAAAGATCTCCAGATTTTGTAGTAGGTGAAAGATTTGACAGTCCAATGTCTTCTAAAATACGACATGCAGCCTCCCAACGAAATGAAATGGCGTTACTGCTTGAGGACACCTTGAGTTTTTTAATATTTTCAAGAACATCTGTATAGAGTGGTGAATTGTAAATGTCTGGATTCTCTAATAGACTTTCATATTCTCTTATTTTTTGCTTTATTGTATCTGTCTGAACTGTACGTATAAAAAAATCATATACTGTTTCATCAAGCGAGTTTTTTGGCATTTGTTTCAAATATCTCATCTGAAGGTTTTCTTTTCGCCAGATTTCACCAGAACTTGCTCTTTCCCAACCTAATAGAATCTTAAATAGTGTTGTTTTACCACAACCATTAGGACCAAGAAGTCCAATGCAGTCGTCATGGTAAACTTCAAATGATGCATTCTCAAAGAGGAGTTTTCCGTCTATTGTTTTAGATAGATTGCGTACTTTAATTAGTGGGTCCATTCATAGAGATAATAAGGTTCTATTGTATATCGTTTTAGGTTAAAGAAATAAATTCAATTTAATTTTTGACTTTTTATCAAAAAAGTAAAAATTCATTTGGGAAACGTTCTAAAAACCTATATGTCATGTGGTTTTTTGCTGTCTGCCGATCGATTCGAGATACTTACAAATATTTTAGATCCATTAGATAAAAATAATATTAAAATGATCCCAAAATTGGGACCGAATCAAGATGCAGACATAATATTATTATGCACGGTTTTTATTAACAATCCACAAATAACAATTGCTTTTTTCTTGTTATTCCTCCAATTATCTAGATTTCCCATCCATATTTAAATACCCATTCCATAAAATCCTCACCATGATCAACAAATACAGAACCAGCGTTAATTTCATTTTTACCATCATTATCACAATCACCAATACAAGTAATAGCAAGGTTTCCCCATGTTGGTAGAACCGCCTCTTCAATATAAGAAGATCCGTTCCATTGAAGAATATGCACCAAATTTGTTCCAATACAGACTTCAGCTATACCATCATAGTCAACATCTCCAACATCAAGTGCTTCAATTACACCTTCTTCTCCAGGGAAATATCTTTCAAAATATTCTTCATATTCATACCCATTCCATTTAAAAAATGTAACCAAAGGGCTCTCATATCCCACATGAATTTCTGCTAGTCCATCTCCATCACTATCTTTACAGATACAGGCAAACGGATACTCATGCCAACCAGTATATTTTATAATAGTTGCTTCGAATTTTCCAGTACCTTTATTCCAGTCTAAAACAACAACTTTACCAGCTGAGCCACAGACAATTTCATTTTCGTCATCATAGTCAACATCACCAAGACTTGCCATGTAAACATAGCCACTTACACCAGGATCGTTCCATTCTGCTACTCTCACAAGCCGCCATCCATCCCATTTAAAAATCACAATTTCAGCCATTTCATCATTACCATGCCATGTAGGACCACCGCTCATAATTAGTTCGTTTTGTCCATCATTGTCACAATCACCAATATAGCAATCCGCATTTCCACCACCATTCCAAAATATATAGGGATTAAAACCTATTATTCGATATTTTCCTAAAATCCATTTATAGACTGTGGTATACCAAGTTGCAGCAATCTCATTTTTCCCATCACCGGTAAGATCACCAATTGCCATACCTCCGGCATCTGGTGGCTCGATACTTTCATTAAAATTATTTAAAAACATGAAGAGTCTATAAAAGGGACTATGAAGGGTATGTGTTTCTTCATATGTTTGTTTTGATTCTGACCATTCCATAACTCTTATGGCGGCATCCCGACCACTAATTAAGAGTTCATTATCTCCATCTCCATCACAATCACCGATTGGTTGAGGACCTTCAAATCGGCCACCCTCTCTAGGATCATTACCATAGCTCATCTCCCATTGAATTCCATATCCATTTGTATTTAGGGATAAAGAAGGGTTCGATATTTCTTTCTCATCCTCAGTATTAGTTCCATAAGCAGATATGTCTACTAAGGATATAATAAATAGATTTATAATTATAAAAATCAGTATTTTTTTGTGTTTCATATTAATTAACCTCTTTTAAATATTATAAATGATAAGCATATTATTATATATTTCCTACAAATCTTTCTCAAATCGAATAAAAATATTTGATAGAACCTTAGACGGAATATTTTTTGTGCCTTAAAAAAAGATATTAATCTCCAAAACTTATTATATACTTGTTATTTTCAACGATTCAAAGAAATTAAAAGTATTGCAGATCCAACATATATGAAACATAAAAATATTCGAGTAAATTAGGCATTCGAGTCCTGATATGAGCGTGTAAAGTATCATCACGATATATTATTATGAGGAAAAATGACATTTTTTACCGGTAAAAGTGTATTCAAATCTTATTTTTTGGATGTATGAAAAGATAAACAATAAATTGAAGTTTTATTGACTTATCTACTTATGAATTGTTATTTTTTTGAACATTTCAAATAATAATTTACTAAATTTTTCATAATAAACAACTTTGTAATACAAAGTAATATATATAACAAACAACATACATGTATTATTGTGATATATTATGAATGAAAAAATAAATTTGAAAGAAATAGAAAAAAAAGCATATCAATTCACCTTTAAAGATGGAATATATGATATAGCCTACGGAGCACTACTAATATCAATTGCCATAGCTCCAATACTTAGAGAAATAATATATCTAGGATATATCGTCTTCCTTGTTTTACCCGCACCACTAATAATAATACTTGGAAAAAAATACATAACAACTCCAAGAATCGGAATTGCAAAATTCAATAAAAACAGGGTAAAAACACAAAAAAGAATCATGCTTATCAGTTCAATATTAATTCCATTGACTATCCTTTTAGTTATTCTAACAGCAATGGGTATTTTTCCAGGTGATATTGGCACAATGCTTGGAGGTTATGTAATCCCAGTTGGAGCTGGGTTATTTGCAATCATTCTTCTCAGCGTTATTGCCTATCTAATCAATTTCTCACACTTTTACATCTATGGTATAGCAATTGGATTAGGAATACCTATTGCGGATATATTACATAAAACCATAGGTCCACCACTAGATAACCTCATAACGTTTGGAATAACAGGAATTATACTCCTTATTTTTGGAATCTTTACAATGTCAAAATTCTTACAACAATACCCAATTCCAAAAGAGGAGATACCAAATGCCAGTTAAAAAAAATAAGAATAAAAACGACATAAAAACCCCCAATTCTATCGATAAAATAATTCATGAACCTGCACGATTAAATATAATGGCACATCTATATGTAATAGAAAGCGCTGATTTTTTATTTATGATGCGTCAGACCGGGTTAACATTCGGAAATTTATCTGCACATATGAATAAACTTGAAAATGCGGGATATATCGAGATTATTAAAGAATTTGTAGGAAAAAAACCACATACTATGTTAAAACTGACAGAAAAGGGGAAACAGGCTTTTAAAGATTATCGAATGAAAATGAAACATTTTTTTGATGAAATGACCAGTTGATTGTGGAATAATCCAATAAAAATTCCTGGTATAATTTTACATTTTTAATTAACAGCAGGAAAAAAATATAAAATAGTCCCACATAAATTCTGAATTTTGATATATATCTGTGCAATCGAGATAAAAACTAATTTTAAGATAAAATAGTTAATATTTGTACATACTAAAAAATATTTGATATATTTTTTTGTTCTGTATAATTTTATTGTAAAATATTTTATGTAATATGTTGCTAATAGTAATACAAATTGAGGATAAATATTATGAAAAAATTGTTATTATTATTAATCTGTATAACAATAACAAGTACAGCAATATCTGCAAAAATGAATACCTTGATAGTTTATTATAATGATAATAACTGGGTAGATGTCGGTCAAGTAGTGGATGAAAATTACTTTGTAAGCAATTTAATTGACTATAACAACGATCTATATGCAACACATGAAAATAAAACCTATAAATATGAAGGGGACATTAATTGGAGTTTTGCAGGTGAAATAGAATTCCATCATATTAGGGCCTTAACAATCTATAATGAATCTTTATATGCTGGAACAGATTTTGGATCAATACATAGATATAATACCGAAAATTTAAGCTGGGAATATTGTGGAATTGCAGGTCCTAAATGTAATCATATACATTCATTTGCAGTTTATCAGGATGAATTATATGCTGGAACATATACAGGAAATGTTTATCGATATGATGGAGGCACAATATGGACATATGTAGGAAATCCTGGAAATTCAACAATTGAACTTTGGGTCGAGGAACTAATTGTGTACCAAGATGGACTATACGCAGCCAAAATAGCAGGACTTCCACCAGAGGGAGCTCGTGTTTATAAATATGAAGGAGACATCTCATGGTCATATGTCGGAGAACCCGGTAATCATGAAAACCCCCATATTAATGATTTAATTGTATACAATAATGTTTTATACGCTGGAAATTATGATAACACAATTTCGATTTATCAAGGGAATACATCTTGGAAAATAATTGATGAACTATCTGATAGTACAGTAAACAGTTTTCAATCTTTGACAGCTCTAACATGCCATAAAAATAATATATATGGGACAGGTCCTGTAGATTTCAAAGGACATGTATATCGATATAACATCGGAAGCGGAAATCAACCTCCAAACGTACCGTATATAAATGGTGAAACAAGTGGAAAGAAGGGTATAAAATATGAGTACACATTCAATGCCACAGATCCTGAAGGCGATGATATCAAATACTATATAGACTGGGGAGACAACAATATTGAGTGGACTGACTTTAATGTTTCAGGTACGAAAATAAAAATAAATCATACTTGGGTTAATAGGGGCAAGTATAAAATTACTACTAAAGCCCAGGATGTCTATGGGGCTGAGAGCGAATGGGGAACATTAGAAGTTACTATGCCTAAAAATAAAGCAATTATTTTCAACTTTCCCCTTATTCGTTGTTTGTTTGAGCATTATTTAAATGCGTTTCCGTTATTACGTTATATACTTGGACTATAAATCCTCCTTTTTTATTAATTTATTAATAATAAATCATTTAAACTCTTGTAAATAGATATGGGCGTTTAACTTATTGATAAAAAAGAGCAAATCTTGTTTGTCTTTTACAAATTATTTTAAAGCAAAATTAAATACAACTAGTATTTAAATCAATAGATCTAGGCTATTTAAGGATTCTAATTATTTGTTCAATACGTACAAGTAGACCTACGATAACTAATAGATAAGCGATGTATATGTTGTTTAAGTAGTCTAAGGAATATACCACTAACGCACCAATTATAAATATTATCAGTCCAAAAATAATACCTACTATTGATTTCTTATCCTCCTTTCCTTTATCTCAATTTCATAAAATCCATTCACTTATAAACAAATCACTTTCCAAATCTTAGATTATCTCTGATATAATTTAAAATTTTTAATTAACAGAATAGATGATATATAAAATAGTCTTGAAAAACGACTATATTCCAAATTTGTTGTTCAAATATTATTGTTAAAAGATGTTTTTAATTACTATTTTAAAATAGAATATTTATATCTAATTCTGGTATCATTTGGGTAAAAAAATAAAAAGAATAAGCGAATTTTAGTTATAATAAATACGATTAAAAGGATATGAAAAAATGAAAAAAAAATTAATTATTATCGGATTGTGTGCAGTTCTTATTTCGATGCCCTCACTTCTTGCTTTTCCAACAACAAACAACCCTTTATTAATTTTCTCGCCAATTAAAATGGCTGATGGAACTTTTGTAGGAGGATTAGGACGTGGACATTGGGGAAATGGTTTTCACATTGATACCGTCAATGCATATATGAGTGGTGAATATTTGTCTGGTTTTTATATAAAAATATCAGGAGATATTACTAATCCAAATAATAAGAAAATTGGTGAGATTAGTGTCTATATAATTTACAAAATCCTTTTTGGATATACGAAGAATACACATGGACAAAAGACACCTATAATTGCATACTTAGTTGATTATCGGAACGACCAATTTGTAGGAAAAATTTTGTTCAGTTCGTTTAAGACTTCACCTCATATATGGGGTTATTTTATACCAAACATATAGAATCACAATTACTCTTTTTATTTATATGATAAAGTATATAATTGAAAAATCAAATATTAAAATAGGATTTGTTCTATGCGTGCGACGAAACGGCTCCTCTGGTGGATATTGGTTGGAACAACAGGAGGGGTCAATAGGGCACGCATTCTAAACGAGTTAACAAAAACACCACGAAATGCTAACGAACTAGCAAATCTATTAAAACTAGATTATAAAACAACAAGACATCATCTTGATATATTAGAAAAGAATCGTTTAGTTATTACTATTGGAGATAAGTACGGAATAATGTATTTTCCATCAGAATTACTTGAGAAAAATATGCATTTTTTTAAGGAAATTTGGAGTAAAATAGGTAAAAATGAAATAAAAAAAAAAAAAAATGGTGAAAAGAAATGAATAAGATTCCGTTATTAAAAAAATTAAACCCAAAAATAAAGGCAGTTGCTGTAATCTTAGGATTAATTATAATTGGAACCATAATTGGTTATTTTGTTTCAATATCTGGTCTTCAAATAATTATTACAGAACTAAATAAACTACCTGTACAAATCGATCCAATACGAATCGATAGGTCTGTAAACTATTATACAGGAGCTCTTATTTGCTTAGCTGTTGAGATTATTCTTTTAATAGGACTTTTTTATATGTATTTTGATACCTATAGAAAAACAAAATCCCGATTCCTAATAGGTTTAAATATGTTTATTCTAGCTCTTCTTATTAGATCGACTCTTTCAGTTTTATCAATCCAAAATATTGCAACTAATTATATTAAGGTTTCCCCATATGTTAGTAGAACATTTTTAACGCCAGGATTCAACGAATTGAATTTTATTGTGTACATCTTTGAAATAATTGCACTAAGTATACTACTTTATCTTAGTATGGAATAGTTCAGAAAATAAAGTCTTAATTGAATATAGTTTAAAATAAAATCCTCATTAAATTTGTTAGATTATATTTAATTTACTCAATTATATTAGTAACAAATTATATTCCGAACAAAAATCAAAAAAAAGAAAGAAAAAAGTAAGTTTTATTCAGTTGGTTGCTTGTGACGCCACCGCCAGGTATGCTTACCTGCCCAAACTGGTACACCTGGTTCACGATATACTTCACCATTTATTGTAAAAACACTGTACCAGTTTTCAGATTGCTCATGAGCTCCAACTGTTATTTCTGTACCAACAAGACCAAGTAACTCATCATATACACATTCATTTGTACCATCGCCATCATAGTCAACTGCTGATTCTGCTGATTTAATATACCATGTTGGACCGAAATGAAGTTCGGCATCACCTATGAAAAAGTTTGTTTCATCATATTCTAATATCCCTGTTATGTTTACTAGATTTGAAGTTAAACCTGTGCCTCTACACCATCCAATCATGTCGCATAATCTATTATATAATTTAACCATTGGTCCATTGTGGTTATCCGTTGGTACAGCGGCTGCGTTTATAGCTATTCCACTCAATACAAATAGTGAAATAATTCCAATGACAATTATTTTCTTTTTCAATTTTTTACCTCCGATCTATTTTTATCGAATAATATTTAAAAATCTTTTATATTATTTTACCCAAATCCTACCAGAATTTATCCCATATTTCCTTATCGCTTTTTTTATGTTTTTCGTTTTTAAGAGGAGAAAATTTTTCATTTTTCAAATTTTCTGATTATCATCTGGAAATCTATTTAATCTTTATCAACTGATGATAGTTAGGTATCCACATTTTTGACTTTATATATTCAATTGAATATTCAGGACCTCCTTGTTCATGAGCGATTTGTTGATTTGTTTTAAGAGCAATATTAGCACTAATTTCTCTTATTTCTTTAAATGGTGGGTAAATGGTTCCTTTTGAAATCAACTTTTCTGGTGTAAGTTTTGAAAGTGTGTATG
>SMTZ1_10013228_pt1 | contig 12772 bp, 5 predicted proteins | sample DeeMarSWOR136_30_FD_25667 | JGI IMG/M metagenome (IMG submission 25667) | reverse complement strand
ATTTAAAACAGCTTAACGCTGCTTATGAAAGGGGGATAGATGAAGCTGAAGAGGCGAACGAATTTAAAATATTTCGCGTGGATACCATGCATAGAAATTTTGAAAAAAATAAGCAGGATTTGAATATCATCGTACATTATATTAAAGAAATGGAAAACCAATCTTGGCTACACGCGGACTGATCGTCAGCTATTATTTCCCACCTGTGGGTGGCGGAGGCGTCCAGCGCTGGGTCAAATTCATAAAATACTTGAACCGCAGGGATTGGGATTTTACGGTTATTACTGCTGAAATTGAGGAATCTTCCCCTAGCGATGAATCACTGCTGGCAGAACTTCCAAAATCTGTAAAGATAATTCGTGCTGGCCCAGAAAAACCATTCAAATCCTACAAAAATCATATTAATCTACGCTTAAGGAGGGGGTACTGGCAACGATGGATGAGTGCTTTTGTACATGTGGTTGACAGCAGAAAAAAATGGAACAATATTATAAAACCTTACATAGAGAAGGAAATTTCACAGGGAAAATATGATGCCTTGATTTTTACCATACCGCCTTATTCTCTGGGTACATTAGCTGCCGATTTTACAGCAGGGCACGATATTCCTGTTTTTTTGGATCTCCGTGATCCCTGGACGATTAATCCTTACAAAATTCATCCCACACCTGTTCATGCTTATTTGGATAGAAGATCTGAGAGATCAGCAATCTCGGGCATTAACAATTTTATTTCTGCCTATCAATCGACTCTTGATCACTTTGATAAGTATATCGACAATTTTACACCTGACAAGGCAATTTTAATTCCCAATGGTTTCGATATTGAGGATTTTATTGGATTGGAACCGGAGCCTTTACCTGTAAGAGGAAAATTCAATCTGGGATTCTCAGGAACTTTTTATTCACACCTAAATAATCCAAGGTATCTCTTTTTAGCACTCAGGTTATTAAGAGAAGCAGGATATGATGTTCATTTCCATCATGTGGGAAGCAGTATCTACGATATTTCCAAACCGGCAAAAAAATATAATATTCAAAATCAGGTTCACAAATGGAGTTATCAGGAACATAAAAAATGTTTACAGATTCTGAAATCTATGGATGCCCTATGTATTATTCTCGATGAACGGATCAAGCATGCTGATAAAACAGTCGGTGGGAAATTATATGAATACCTTGGTTTAAAAAAGCCGGTGCTGGCCATGGTTCCCCGAGAGGGTGAAGCAGCAAAGATAATAAACGAGACTAATTCAGGAATTGTATGCTCGAGTATTGATGTGACTCAAATCTGTCAAGCAGTTAAACAGATTATTACTGGTCAGAGGATTTTTACATTTGAGGATATTGAAAGGTATAGCCGCGAAGAGCAAGCGTTACAGCTGAAATCATTTCTGGAAGCAAGATTGAAAAAATGATACCGGGTATGAAACCCTTAGAAAAAAATATGCTTTTAAAAACCATACTTTTATTTTATGTCTATAGCTGTACCTTATTGTATGGCTGGCAGATAATTACCTTCATATCAATTTACCACACGATGGATCAAGATTTAATAAAGCTTTATTTAATCTTATGGTCCAAATGGCAAATATATTTCATAGTGGCAGGATTTTTTTTTACAGGAATATTCACGCTTTCTTTTTTTAGAAATATTTCAGCCTTCGAAACATTTTTTCATACTTCATATACAAAGCTAAGACTTCACCTATTTTTTCATAGCGCGTTTTTGGTTTTGCTAATTCTCAATTATAGCTTACTAGTCCTGGATGCCCATTTTCATTTACTAGACTTAATTTTATTTTTCATCTGTATATATCTGCTGAATCTAACAGGTAATGTATTTTATCAGGCTGGCAAGTCCGCCTGGATGCATCCCACAACACACGGTGCTATCTACATCTCGGCCTTGTTACTGGGTTTTGCATGTCTTTTATTAATAAATCCCTTACAGGTTACTTTATCAAAATATGTTTACTGGGTTTTAATTCTCCTGATCTTTGATTTATTGATAGTATATGCCCGGTTTCGTTTTTTGTCACGACATAATCGTATCACGAATCAAATCGCCAGGAAGTTAATGGGTCCCTATCTGATTTATTTCGGGACGCGCATTATTGTTGGTATTTTTATGCCCGTGCTATACCTCTTATACGCAATTTTCTTCAGTCCCATTACCTTGAAGGGTACGGGAATTTTAATTGTAATAGGTACGTTCCTGGAGAGGATGTTGTTTGTATTTGTGGTGGAGGAGAGGTGAAGGAATGGAGTGGTGGAGTGTTGGAGTAGTAGAGTAGTAGAGTAGTGGAGTGATGGAGTAATGGAGTATTGGAGTGGTGGAGTAGTGGAACAATTTCTACAATTTATTTAATTTTTAATTGAAAAAGAGCTATAAATTATTTAATATTGCAAACTGTAAAAGTAGGAAATTAACTTTATACCCCAGGGGGAATTGACCTTTCACACGTTATTAAAATACCCTTTACAATATTGATATTTTTATATTAAATTAAAAAATTGATAATTTTAAAGGATATATTTTTACAGAGCTATTGTCGTTTTTAAGTGTAAGTGGATCTATCTCAATTTGAGATTTTGTAACACTTTGTTACTTGAACCTTGCGAATAAAAGGTTGTCATTTATTCTAGATAAGTCGTTTATTTGCAATTAATTATAAAGAAATTCATATTGCTTAAATTTTTTAACATAGAAAATATATAATAGAAACTGTGGCGATAAAATTGAAATAACAATAGTGGGGATTATATAGATAAATGTTAAAGCAATTCGTAATTAAACCGATAATTTCTATAATATTATATAGATAGACGAAAGAGATGTATGAAATTCGGTAATGAAAGATATATTCACACAGGAGATAACTTAAATGTATAAGAAGTCTAAAACAATATTATTCATTTCCATTATACTTGCTCTTCTAGCACTTAACTCTGCTTATGCACTTCAACAACCTACTGTAACTGTTAATCCTGATAGCACCAACCATTATGGTAAGTATACAATCGATTCAAGGTTGGGAAATCCCTTCCCTCTACGGCAGGTTGAAGCAAATATCGACAGTTTAGTCGTTATTTTTAATTCCAGTACAGTTCTTCCTGCTACCATTGATCCCTCTTTAATTACAGTTAATGATGTAGCTTCTACAGCAGTTACTGTTGTTGGTCAGCGAGTATCAATATTATCACCGGTTGAGCTAAGAAACTTTTTAGGAGGTACTCAGGACTTTACAATAGTCATTGCTGCAGCGGCAAAGGTACGAAATCCTTCATCGAGCGGAAGTTATACATTACAAGTACAAGCAGTACAATCTACGGGTGCAAGTATAGACGGACCAGCCACATCGAGTTCTTATAGCATTTATACTTCTACAACTACGATCTCTGAACCTTCTGTTGCGCCAAGCCCATCTATTGCAGGTCAATCTGCTGCTTATAACATCTCTTTTAATATAGGAGCGGGAGGCTATCTAACAGCTGGATTGAGTACCATTACAGTTGGATTTGATAGGAGTACTACTATCCCGGACGGATCATTGTCTGGTGTCACTGTGAATGGAACTTCAGCTTCAGCTACATCCTACGATGATACGGTGGTGGTAACTGTTCCGATTGATATAGATAATGAAGGTGCGGTGAATATTATTTTTGCAGTTGGCTCAGGTATTGAAAATCCAATTACGGGTGGGAATTATACTTTAGGTGTAAAGACCAGTTCTGAGAATACCTTTGTAGAATCGGATTTATTTAACATAGTAGATGAAGGTGATTTCGCCATTTCAGCAGTGAATGTAGATCCGGATGTTGTGAATACAGTCGCGGAATATGTTGTTGATTTCGTCACCAGTTCCACAGGGGCTTTAACAGCATATTCTGATACTATTACTGTCATTTTTCAACCAAACACTTTTCTACCTTCTGAAATATCTACCTCTGATATTGTACTGAGTAGCGGAGGATTTAGCGATAATGCAGCTACGGTTTCTGTATACAACTCAGATCCAAGTAATAACGATACATTACAATTTAAAACAGCGATAAATGTAGGCAATTCATCTAATGCCACGATTACTATAAGTGCTTCTGCTGGACCTATGAATCCGTCGGAACCGGGAAGTTATATATTGAGTTTAAAAACCAGTCAAGATAAAGATTTGGTTGACTCAAATCCATATCAGATAACGAGCACCTCAACGACTGTTTCACAATCTGTTGTTACACCAACGTCTACGGCACCGTCTGCTGTTACCTCATATAATGTGGATTTTAATCTTGGTTCTAAAGGTCGCTTGAAACCAGGTACAAGTACCATTACCTACACCTTTAATTCTGCTCATACGATAAGTGAAGTACCCAGTAATTATAATCAGAGTACAATTACAGTTGATGATGGAAGCCCAGTTACGATACCGACTACAAATATTTCTCCGAACAATACATCGAAAAAAATTGAAGTAACTATACCATCTTCGGTGACGACAAATAATAGTGATAATATAATCGTATTTCTCGCTGGGACAGGTGTTAACCAACCCATAACAAATCCATCTACTTCGGGTAATTATACTTTGAGTGTTAAAACCAGTGTAGAAACTACAGAAAATAGTACATCTCAATATACATTTGGCTTTACAATCGCAACTACATTGAATACCTTAGTCGATGATTATGTAAAAATTATTTTCCCCCAAGGTACGGTATTGCCAAGTAGTATATCAACATCTAATGTTACTATTAACGGTTCAAATCCAAAATCAGTTAGTGTTGTGCCATCTACCAGGACAGTCACGGCAGCAATATCTCAATTTTTCATTCTCGGCGGAAGCAACGTTACTACTGTATTCAGTACTAGTGCAGGAATCGTAAATCCAGCGGTACCAAGTACTTCTTTTTACAAAGCCGTTGTAAGCACAAGTAAAGATATCATAGCGGTAAATACACCAGTATATACAATTGAAGGGGATAATACGCAGGCAACGAATGGTTCAGCCTCAGCCAATCCATCAGTTCGTAACGCCAGTAACGTAGCCTATACGGTAAATTTCACCACCTCATCAAGCGGAAAACTGGTTGGTGGAGCCGCTGCAGGCTCTAGTACAATTACAGTAGATTTTGATGTTGTTACCGTTGTCCCATCTTCAATCTCCCCCGGAAATGTAAAGGTGAATTCACTTACCAGTCAAAATGCTGAGATTGTGACAGCTGGTAATGGCGGTATCGTAAGAATAACGCTTCCAGATGATATGACCATTGATAATAGTAGCGCTGCAACGGTACTTTTCGACTCAAGTGCAGGATTAAATACGCAAGACATTGCTGGTACATTTAATGTGCAGATTAAGACCTCTTCAGATACAACATATTCAGATACAGTTGGAACAGCAGGCAATTATACCATAACTGATTCACAACCACTCTATATCACATCTGCAACCCCTAGTCCGTCTACTCAAAATGCCAATGCCAGCTATTCGGTCAAATTTACTACCGGATCCTCTGGTGCACTGGCAGCCGAAGATAGCATCCGCTTGATATTTCCAAGTAATACTGCGCTTCCAGCAACAATGAGTAAAACCGATATATTGATTAACGGGAGCAATCCTAATTCAAATCCTCGCATCGGAGGAGATACACTGGTGATAGCAGTTCCGAATGCTATTGCAGCTTTAACAAGTGTCACGGTTTTAATAAACCAGGCAGCAGGAATAATAAATCCAACTCTGGTGAAAAGTTATACATTGCAGGTACTCACAGCTGCGGAAGCCGGGCCATTTACTTCACCTTCGTACAACATCACGCAGACTTCTTCAACTGTATCCGTAGCAAATGTCACAGTAGAAACACCAACAACTGATACACCCTCAAGGTATACGACTAATTTCAGCACGGGCACCAGTGGGAGATTGATAGCAAAAACCAGTACCATAACCATTACCTTTAATTCCAGTACAACTGTGAATGGCACCGCTGCCAACTATAATAATTCATCGATACTGGTTGATGGAGACACGACTCCAATTGATACGGATAGTATCTCAATTGCAGCAAGGGCCGTCACCATAATAGTCCCCGGGGGTGTATCAATAGATAATAATGATAACGTATCTATCCTTTTAGATGGATCCACTGCTCCCATTACCAATCCTTCTACGGAAGGAAGTTACACATTACAAGTTAGAACGAGTGTAGAAAGTGCAAACGTTACATCAAATACTTATTCAATATCGGATATACCTGCGATATCGAGCGGATTTACCGTAACGCTAGGAGACAACAGAGCCAATGCAAATTCTTCTTATACCATATCATTTTCAGTAGCCGATCCTGGTGGTGGTTTAACGGCGGATGTTGGTACTATTACCATTACATTTCCATTTAACACCCTGGTACCAACCAGTATCACGCCTTCGAATATTACCGTCAACGGAACACCAGCCAATGTTGCATCGACAAATCCAAGTAATAGAAGTATAACGATTACTACTCCAACTACAATCGCAGATGGTGCCAGTGTTACTGTTGTCATTAACCAAACTGTCAATTTATTGAATCCATCAATCAATCAGAGTTATACATTGAATGTTCATACCAGTAGCCAACCAATAGCTGGAACATCAGCTAACTATACTGTGGCTGCCTCCGGAAGTTTTATCGATAATTTATCGCTTAGTATAACTCCAAACACACCGAGTGTTGCTGGTCTCTACCAAATCCAGTTTACAACAGGACCGAGGGGGAGATTAATATCAGGCACGAGTACAATAACCGTATTAATTCCCAAGAATGCTGGCTTTGCACAAACTCCGGTATCTCCTTCAAAGGTAACGGTCAATTCCACGCAGGCACAGTCAGTTTCCTTAAATGAACAGGGTGCCCCGAGCCCGGATCAATTAATTATTACCGTACCGCCTAGTGTAACGATTGGTAATAATGCCAATGTTACCGTAATTATAGATGAGTCGGCAGAATTAATAAATGATTCCTCAACTGAACCTAGGACTTATGAAATTTATACCAGTGTTGAAGGATCTGATTTTACCGATTATTCACTGCCTGTTGAACTTTCGTTATTTAAATGTGCCAGTGTTAACGGAAACGTTCAATTGGAATGGCAGACCGAAAGTGAGTTTGAAAATGCATATTGGTTCATCCAAAAGAAAGAACTCTCGAAAAATGAATTTGAGCAAATAAAGGAGGGGCTACTTAGAGTAACTGATACACATATGCCTTTTGAAATAATGGCACAAATCGAAGGAAAAGGAAATAGCGCAGTCAGAAGCGATTATGTTTATATCGATTCTATGGTGACAGCAGGTAATTTTTATGCCTATCGCCTAGCTGATGTTTCTTATGGAGGCGCTATAACCTACCATAATGTCGTTTATGTGGAAGTTGATGTTCCTATGGGATTTGTGCTAGCACAAAATTATCCCAATCCTTTCAATCCAACGACTACGATTAAATATAGCTTACCGGTGGACGCTGATATAGAACTGGCTGTCTACAACATCCTGGGGCAAGAGGTTGCTCAGCTAGATAAGGGTATGAGAAAAGCAGGATTCTATAACGTACAATGGAACGGTCGCAATAAATTTGATCAAATGTCTGCCACTGGTATGTACATCTACAGGATGAAGGCAAAATCTTTAGATGGCAAACAAATTTTTACTAAAATACGTAAAATGATTCTAATAAAATAAAAATTTCTAATTATTACACAGTTAAAATGCCACTCATATTTGCCTGAGATATCATTTTATTTATATTAGTATCAGAAGATACTATTTCACCAAAATCATCTTCTTAACCATATTATGTGTACTAGTCTTAATTCGGTAGAAATAGAGGCCACTGGCATAATTACTTCCATCAAAATCAACCCCATGAAAACCAGCAGGCATCTGTTCATTCAAAAGCGATTCTACTTTCTGGCCTAAAGCATTATAAATATCAATAATAACTTTATCTGATTTTGGTAAAGAAAATTTTATTTTAGTCCTTGGATTAAATGGATTCGGATAATTCTGGTAAAGTGCAAAATTCATGGGAATTGTAAGACCATCCGCAATCGCATCTGGTTCCATATACTCCCAAGCACCTATATCCGGAGCGCTTCCTTCAAACTTGATAATCGGTATGTGTAAGGCTTTATTGCCATTATCATAAACAAGGGTGCTGTTTTGAATACCGCTATTGATGCATAGGGATGATGTCTGCAAACTGAAGTCGTTCAAATTCACGTCGACAAACAAAGGATCTTCGTCTATGTTACCATCCAGCCAATAAATTTGGTTGTTGACACCTGAGCCGATGTTATCTTGACCTCCTTGGATATCTGAATAGGCGATGGTAATTGAACTAGTATCATTTAATTCTTCCATATATATTTCTTGTGGAAAGTTATTCCAAAGAATTGTATTCACCAAAGTAGGGTGGCTATTCCAAGTAAAAAGTGCTCCTCCATTATTTACTGTATTTCCTGTAATTGTACTATTGGACAGAAATGGTTTTGAGTTTTCAATGCTATAAATACCACCCCCCGCTTCAGCCGAATTTCCATGTATTGTGACTCGCTCAAGATATGGATTCGATTTTCTACAGAAGACACCTCCACCATAGTCTGCAGATCCCCCAGTTAGTGTCAGATTTTTAATAGATATACCCTGATCTTCATTAAAAACAAGTACACTGCTTTGGCCCTCAGCATCTAAAACAGATACACTATCAGTATCTCCACAAACAGTGATAAAATCCTTCATATTTAATGGGAAATTTTCTTCATTGCTACTAGAACTGTAGTTACCAGAGTCGAGATATATGGTAAGGGGATTTAAAGTATCAGAGATAGCTTTTGTAAGCGCATAGGAAATCGTTTTTAACGGTTCAGAAAATGATAGTCCGCTATTGTTATTACTACCATCAGCACTGACATACAAATCGGATGCTGTTTTATTTACTTTTCCATTCAGAATATTAAATGCGAAATTTTCGAAAGGAAAAACCTGATATTCAGAAGGTTGATCATTAACGGTGAATGTATCTACTATAATTGTAATAAGTTGTGAATTAACCGTATGTAAATCATTTCCGAGATATCCGGCAAAATTAAGATAAATATTACTGCGATTTCTTCTATCAAAAATTGGATTGGATGCATCACAGTGAATTCCACCACCGACCCTATTAGCAATATTATCGCGAATGGTGACATCTTGTAAATTTATTTCACTTTCTAATAAGGAAATTCCGCCACCACTCGTATAGGCCCTATTACCAGCGATTGTGACATTTACTAAATTTGGACTGAGACTCGAGCCTGAGAAAAGCCCCCCACCTAAATTCGCCGTATTATTACGAATTGAAGTATTCACTATATTTGGGCTTGATTGAATGTTGTAAAAACCTCCTCCCCACAATGCGGCTGTATTTTCATGCAACACGACACCATTTAAACTTAAATTGGAACTCTTTGCACAGCCAACCCCACCTCCAGACATATCTGCTCTATTATCCTGGATGACAACATTACTTAATTTTGCATTGCAGGTATCTAAGAAGTATAAACCACCTCCATCTTGAAAAGATATATTATCACTTATAATGATATTCTCAAGAGTGGGTTTACACAAATATTCACAATGTAAACCTCCACCGAATAAGACAGCGGTATTCTTGTGTATCTTCACATTGTATAATTTAGGATTAGCAAAACCAAAGCATAAAATACCACCTCCGCCAGCCCCTATATTACCGACAATATTTAAATTTTCTAATCTGGGGCTTGAATAAAAAATACAGAATATACCACCTCCACCGAATTCCTCATTACGACCATTTGTAATAGTAAAACCACTTAATAAGGCTGTTGAATCTTCCATACTTCCAAACGTGACTACACTACCGATCTGGTTCCCATCTATTATTGTCTGAGATATATAAGAAGTATCAGCAGTGGTGAGATATAAACTTGCTACCACTATATTTTTCCCTAAAAAGGAAATATTTTCAACATATGTTCCAGGCTCAACCAAGACGGTGTCACCAACTGATGCAGCGTTTATCCCTTCTTGGATTGTATGATATTGAGATGGTACATTAATAGTATTTGCTTCTATATCTCGACATATACAAAATCCTAAAAAAATAAGGATAATACCTATACGCATATTGCACTCCCATTCTAATTTTAAGTAATATATAAAGTTCCCAAATTATTGCAAGTAAATAATCTTAATTTGGAGCAAAGCCAATTTTAGTAGTATAATAAAATTTCTTTTTTCTACTGTAAAATATATAGATTAAATATTTAAAAAAGTACAAAAAAGTCATTTTTTTCTTTCTATTTATTCGAATTGTATATTGTACAATACTGTTATTTTTAGCAATTTCTGTGCCACGAAATGCATATCGCAAAAATTTAAATATTCTATATATACTTCTTAATAAACTTGGAGAAAAAGGTTTCCCTTGTATTGATAATAATTATGTAATTAACTCATTATAGATAATTAATAGATAGTATATAAGTTTAATATTAATAGGTGATTATAATTTTTAGAAATAACAATTGAGAACGATTTTGCTAGTATAACATGGTACTATAAATAGATATGGCTGAATCTTCAGTAATTAGAATAGTTAATTTACTTTATAATAAAAAAAAATTATCAAAATTAACTATAAAAAATGTGAACTATAATTCACACCATGTGTGAACTATAATTCACAGTATGTGAACAATAATTCACACTTTGCAGCAAATTGCAAATTATCGTTTATTTATTTTATAATTTAATTTAATGGGATCTTCTAGTCGGTTACTATATTTTGAGGTAATTAATATCTTAAAAGCCACCTTATTTTTCGTTAATATTCTGCTACTTAATATGCTTTGGTGAATTTGTTATGTTTTGATATTTCGAATCAATTTAAAATCATTTTCTAGTCTTAATCATAGTATAGATACCTGCTACACCAAAAATAATATTCCCAATCCAGGCACCCAGCCAGGGGCTCAGGGTTCCTTGATGACCCATCACCTGGCCGGTGCGTATAAACAGAAAATATATAAAACAAACCAGCAAACTGATTCCCACACCAACAGCTGTGCCACTTCTTCGTTTCTGGGCTGCTATGGGAGCACCAAATAAGACAATTATCAAATTAGCAAAGGGGTAAGATATTTTAAGATGTAACTCAACAACCCATTTCCGTATTTCACCGCCGATTCGCGTTAAATCAGTGATAAATTGCCGCAACTCTATAAAACTCATTTCCTCTGGCTTTTTCTGTATCTCTAGCAGATTTTCGGGTTTAAATTGAATATCGGGTATGGTCAGTTCCTCATAATTGCTCACAGTTTCCAGGGAACCTTGAATTTCCCTCTCCACCACTTCTTTTAAGATCCAACCTTCATCTTTCCATATCATCTTTTTGGCATCAATACGCCGAATCAAATTAGGCCCATTAAAATATTGAAAACTAACGTTTAAAGCTTCATTTTTATCACCATTGAAAAAGGCAATCGATACCATTCTGTCTTTTATATCCTGTAAATTAATATTATTGCGTTTGCTCCCTCTGTTGCGCGGATGTTTGTCTATTTCGTAACGATACATATCCAGCCTTTTTTGATTGGTAAAAGGAACGAGTAATTCGTTAAAAAATCCGGCACAGATGCTTATGAAAAAGGCAACGATAAATAGCGGTGTGAAGATACGATAAAGGCTGACACCTGCACTTTTCTGGGCCACAATTTCATTATGTTGTGACATACTGCCCAGTGCAAAGAGACAGGCTAATAGCATGGAAACCGGTAGGGTAAGACTGATGAGCTGGGGAACGTAATAAAGATAGTATAAGGCGATAGCAGGGAGTTTTATATTGCGATCAATAAACTTATCGATGTTTTCTATAAGATCAACTACCAGGAAGATGACTACAAAGGCAATAATGGCAAAAAACAGGTTAAATAGAAATTTTTTTATCACATATTTATCAAGTAGCGTCATTCAATCTCCGCGGGCATCAGATCAGATTCCCTCAGGGGTTTCACTTTTTTAATAATAGTTATCAGTTTATCCCATTTGATTACCGTTGTTTCCTTTACAGTACGCCAGGTTATGTAAAGGCCTGCTCCTCCAATCAACAGGTTAGGAAACCACATGGCAAGGAAAGGTGTCAGTAACCGTCTATCGGCCAAATCTTCTCCTAGAATTAAACACGCCCAATAAATGAGAAAAAAGATAATGCTCAATGTTGCACCTACCCCAAGACTCCCCCTGCGAGCAGCAATACCTAAAGGTGCGCCCACGAGTACAAAGACCAAGCTGGCAAAAGGAATGGAGAACTTTTTATGTACCTCAACCATATATCGGTTTATCGATTCTTTATGGCTGGAAATTCTACTTGCCGAGATACGTAAGCTCTGGTAGAGTCGGCTTGCTTTCCTATATGATCCCTCACTGGCTTTGGTCCATACGGCCCGGTTTATGCCTGAGAATAACAAGCTATCGCCATCTAGCTTACCATGTGTAAGGGGTAGATTTTCCTCGATTTTCACCCGCGCGATTTTTTCAAGATTCTGTTCAACAGGCTGCCAATGCCTACTTAACTCGCTTGTAATTTGTTGTCTTTCACTCTCTAAGGCCGTTCTGCTTGCATTTACTTTATCCATCATCATAGCCACATTCATTTCGCGATCACCGCGATAAGTGTCTTCAATATTCTCAAGCTCAAATTCAGGTGCAGGAATA
>SMTZ1_10005466_pt1 | contig 12772 bp, 9 predicted proteins | sample DeeMarSWOR136_30_FD_25667 | JGI IMG/M metagenome (IMG submission 25667) | reverse complement strand
CGCCACCGCCTCCCGGCGATATGTATTAATCCTCGGGGTCAGGCCTTATCCGACGGAATGCCATAAGGACAAGATATAGGAAAATATCTTTTCCCGATGGCAAGGCCTGACCCTTTCTTTTTTTTGGCTCTTTTCTATGGTATAAAAACAGAGTGATCAAATATTTTGACCGCTATATCATAAAAGAGATAGCTGCTCCTTTTTTCATTGGCCTTCTTATCTACACTTTTGTTCTATTAATGAACCAGATTCTTCAGTTCTCTGAGATTTTCATAACCAGAGGAGTTTCTTTCAAGGCAGCAGCTGAAATCTTCGTCTACCTCGTTCCTTCTATTCTGGCCTTTACCGTCCCGATGGCTGTTCTGATGGGGGTCTTGGGTGGCCTGAGCCGCCTTTCCTCTGACTCGGAAATAATGGCTTTTAAAACCTTAGGGATTAGCTATAAGAAGCTTCTCCGCCCGGTTCTGATCTTTTCACTCTTCGGGTGGCTGTTGACTTCGTATTTGGTTCTTTATCTTGCACCTCACTCCAACTATAAGCTGGTCCAGACGCTTTATCAATCTGTCCTGACAAAGGTTCAGTTTAAGATTAATCCTCGGGAATTCAACGAATCCATCCCCAATACGGTTATTTTTATCCAGGGTATCACTCAAACAAGAGACTGGGAGAATATTTTTGTCTATTTTTCCGACTCGCCTGAAGAACCAAGAGTTATATCTGCAAAGAGAGGAAAGCTTAATTTCTATCCCGAAATGAAAAGAGCCGTCCTTGAGCTTTTCGATGGTACGATGCATTCTTATCCTCTCTCCGACCCGGAGAAATACGGAGTGACATCTTTCGAGAAAATTGAAGAAGAAATCAACGTGGAGAGCCTCTTCACTTCCATTTCCAAGAAAAAGCGGGTGCGAGAAAAGGATATCGGCGAGCTATTCAGGGATGTAAAAGTAATAGAGCAAGATCTAGCAGAGTTTAAGATGGAAAAAGTAGCTGATAAAGAGTTTGATTATTCGCGAAGAAGGAAGGACTATTTTTCCTACTTGATTGAAATTCATAAGAAATTCGCCCTGCCTTTTGTCTGTTTTGTTTTCGGTCTTTTAGGTCTTCCTCTCGGTGCTTCAACGCGCAAGGGAGGTAGAACCAGCGGCTTCACGATCAGTCTGGGAATAATTTTAACTTATTACGTGATGATCACCGCAGGAGAGAAGATGGCTATAGATGGGAAGCTCTCTCCTTTGCTCGGTATGTGGGGGCCAAATTTTCTGCTGCTCCTGATTGGCATTTATCTATTCTTGAAGTCGCTGAAAGAAGCCAAGCTCTTTGCCGGCCTTTCCCGCTTTTTCAGGAGAAAGCAGGTAGAGGAGTCTTTCCCAAAAAAAAGGATATTTTCCAGAAACTGGCCTCGACTTCCCCTTCGCTTTCCCAATATCTTGGATCGCTATACCATCAGAAAATACTTGACAGTGTTTTCGCTTGTCTTTTTCAGCCTGCTTATAATTTCAATAATTGTTACTTTTTTTGAACGGATCGATAATGTCTATGAGCATGATAAGCCTCTTATTCTCCTGTTTGAGTTTATTCGCTACAGCATTCCAGAGTTTATTCATTATATTCTTCCTGTTACTGCTTTGACCACAACCCTTTTATCCTTGGGCCTTCTTACAAAATTCAATGAAATAACAGCCATGAAGGCTTGTGGCATAAGCCTTTATCGCATTATTCTCCCTGTTATTCTCATGGCCGGTCTGGTGAGTTTTCTTTCTTTTTATCTTCAGGAAAATGTTCTTCCCTATTCCAGCAAGAAAAAAGAAGAGTTTTGGAACAAGATTAATGATGTTCCTGCGCGAAGCTTCAGCTATCTTGATCGCCGCTGGGTTTTGAGCAAAGAAAAGAATAGAATTTACCATTACAACTATTTTGATCTGCAAAAGTCTGTTTTCAGTCAGCTCTCGATTTATGATTTCGATCCCTCTGCGTGGTCTTTTCAAAGAAGGATGTATTCTGAGCGGGGCTATTTAAGCGATGGTCATCTTTCTTTGGTAAATTGCTGGTCAAGAGACTTTGTCAACGGCAGACCTACAAGATTCGAAAAAAAAGAGAAAATTGATTTACTGGACGCTGAAGATAAGGATCATTTCAAGAAGAGGTATAAAGAGCCTGATCAGATGAGTTATAAAGAACTCAGGCAGTATATAGAAGAACTAGAAGAGCGGGATTTTGATACGGTGAGGTTCAAGGTTGATTTGAACTATAAAGTATCTTTTCCTCTTGCTAGTTTAATCATGACTCTCCTCGGGGTTCCTTTTGCTTTTTCAATGGGAAAGAGAGGAACCCTGGTTGGCATCGGTTTGAGTATAGCTATTGCTATGGTCTACTGGGGAGGGATAGGAATTTTCAAGAGCATTGGTTATCTTAACTATCTGAGTGCTTTTTTAGCTGCCTGGGGTCCGAACCTGATTTTTGGATTGATCGGACTCTATCTCCTTTTTACCTTAAGGACATAAATCGATAATGGGGTCAGACCTTTCAAACTTTTATAATTTTTATATTAAAGCAACTAAATAAAATTTATCTCATATAAAGAACATCTAAATAAAATAAGAAATTGAAAAGTTTGAAAGGTCTGACCCCGGAAGTGAAGGAGGGGATGAACCTACATTTTATATTTGCCGAAGTTTTCGGGCTTTAAGCCTTCCAGCCACTTCTTGAGTTTTTCTGAATCTTCTAGATTCTCGTCGAATTTCAGACTGTGAGCTTTTTTTACCACTTCATTCTCCACGAATATGGGTGCCTCTGCCCGGAGGGCTAAAGCAATAGCATCGGAAGGACGGGAATCAATAGTCACAGTCTGATCTTTATTGCGGCAATGGATCTGGGCAAAAAAAGTATTGTCTCTTACATCGTTGACTACAATCTTCTCGATGGAAATATTCAGCTCATCCAGAAAATTTTTCAGCAGGTCGTGGGTCATAGGCCGAGGGGTGGCTATGTTTTCTATTTTGAGGGCAATGGCGTTAGCTTCAAATACTCCGATCCAGATCGGAAGCATGCGTTCGCTATTAAGGTCTTCAAGCACAACAATATGCATCTTAGAAATGGGATCAACAACGAGTCCTTTGATTTTCATTTCAATTTCCATGATTCATTCCTCGCTTATGGATTAATATAAGGCTTAATAGGGGGGTTGTCAAGAAACTCAGTGTTAGAGAAGGGTCATTTTTCAATCATTTTTTCTAATTGAAGATAGCTTATGACGGAAGAAGGAACATCCTTTACAGCAAGGGAAATAACATAATGACCCGGATTAACGTACATTTCAGCGAGGTATGGGTAACCTCGATTGACCGCAATTTCATATTCTTCAGAAGGTATTTTTATTTCTTGAGTCAATTCATGACAAGGAGATAAGCGACTTTCTGAATCCATAAGGGCAACGTACACCTTAATTTGTCCGATATAATCGTCTTCTCGAGGTAATAATGTCAAGTTTCTTATGGGTACGAGGACTTTTAGTGTCAGACAGAGCTTATTCGAGGCAAGCATTGCTTCAACAGGCATGATCTGGACTATAACACTCATGGGATTGTACTGGCGCGGGAGGAACAGTCGCGACATAATACTCTCCTTGATTTTCTCCTCTTGAGAGATCCTTAGATATCCCTGCCGAACACGAACATCATATTTTTCTTCCAGTCCGACTAATTTAACCTTAATAGAATGGTATTTATTATCCTCTCGATGAGGAGATTCATATCCGAGAGAATAGTAAAACTGAAGGTCATCCTTGATTCTCTCTAGACCTGATTCGATATCATTGGTATTCAGGATAGCAAGACCGCCTGTCTCACGGGCCATGAGTTTAAGAGCATCATTTTTTACTCTTGATCCGGGCTTAACCATGCCCGAACCTCGACCATAAGTGTTCCATCCTGCTTCTTTATCTGCAGAGAGAGTCATGCTTTCTAGTCCTTGAGCATTGATGGGGTAAAGCGAGATCTCATTAGCATTACATCTTGCTGCTAATTCTTTGAAAAGTCTGGTGGCATCATAGTTCATAGCTTCACTGCGAGCATTTCCCGAAGGGAAGGCTTGATCAAGGAAGCCAAAAACTTCATCACCGGCATTAATCGGCAAACCATCACTGACATAAATCATCATTTTTTTGCCCTCGATTCCCACTAAGTAATCTATAAAAGCATTTATGGATTTCAAGGAGTAGAAAAGGTCGGTTTGCTCAGCCTCAACATAATTTCTGGCATAGCCCAAAGCTCTTTCATAACTTTCAAATTTATCAATTCTCGTTGATGCTGAGACTATGCTGTTTAGCTCTTTTCTCAGATCTTCTTTGGTTCTTGTTCGTAAAAGGGATTGGCCAGAGTGTTTTTTTACGTTGTCTATAGCCTGGAGAAGTTGCCCTTGATTCGAGGTGAATTCCTGTAGGATTTCAAGCTTTTGGCCGAGACAAACGACCATTCCTTGGTTATTGCTATATGGAGAGAAATTATTTCGAATGAACGATTCTAATCTCTTAATACTCCAATTCCTGTTTAAGGGATGGAGATGCCAGTTATCGAAATATATAATAATTTTATTCTCAACGTGTGCAACCTGGTCGGGCGAAGGCTGTAAGGGCTCTTGAGGTTTTTTCCTCTCTTTTTCAGGCGCAGAGGTATAAACTTCCATTCCCTTGACTTCATAAAAATTAGTCAATTTCTGGATTAAACCATCCTCGTAGATTTCAAAATTTTCTGGCGATAGACCTGTAATTCTCTTTCCTGCTTTATCTGTCACAACAACATCAACATTGGTAACTACGACTTCCACTTCATAGGCAGGCCTGGGCATTTCTTCTTTTTTCTGCTGCTGAAGATTCTTCTTTGCTTCGTGGGATAAAGTATCTGGACTCAAGATAAAGAGGATTAAACTGCTTATGACGGCGTACAAGATTAATTTTTTAATTGTCATTTTCAATAAGAATTTTATTTTATCACAGCTCTAAAACTAATGAAAAAAGAGGCTGTCACCTATTTCAAGCGCCAGCCTCTTTATCCTTTAACTGCAGGTCAGAATCTGATTCTGGCTCCGAGGTACAATCTCAAGGGCATCAGGATTTCTGTTATCTCTTGATAATCCCATTTTGGATCATTACGGCTATACTGAAGATCAATAGGTGCCTGTCTATTGGTAATATTGTAAACATCGAGGAACAAATCAAGAACAGCAATATCTTTTAGCCTTATTCCGTAGTTGAACTTTAGATCAATTTGATAGTAACTTTGAGTTTTCTCTTGACCGGTCTTTACATACTGATCACCACCCAACGGCCAATTGTAATAAATGTCGTATTCATCAGGATAAAAGTTATAAGACTCAGTGTACTTCATTCCTGAATTCCAGTAGAAAAGCGCTCCGATATCCAAGCCAAAAGGAGTTCTGTAGGTACCGAAGATCTTGATCTTATGAGGAATACTTCCAGGAGTATGTCCCCACATCCAATCGTTTCTTGGATCAAGAAAAATAAAATCGCCCTGAAGGTCTGCGTTTCCATCAGACTGGGTGTTTCCAAGAGCGTGCTTGAATGAATACTGACCAACTATGAAAGAGCCGTTGTAGAACCGCTTTGAGACTTCAAAGTCAAGACCATAGACATCTCTTTTACCTCCGTAGAGGTTGGCGAGGAAATAGTTGATATTTGGACCCGGACCTGTTGATGGATAACCAAAATCCTCAAAGGTCAGAGTGAGATGTTCATAGTCAGCTGGCATATGTTCAACATAGGTAAAAAGATCATAATCTTCAATGATGTTGCGGTCTCCGCGATAATAGCCCTGACTTGTAATGACCAGTCCATAGCCTAATTCAATTTCATGGGTCAAGGAAAATTCCCTGGAAAAACTATCCTTTGTACTTGGAGTCCAGACAGCATCTCTCTGTTTTTCTCCTCCACGTATGCGAAAAGTGTACCAGTCGTTATTAAGCCAGATCTGCTCTTCGTTAACTGCTCCAGTAAGGTTTCCAGCAAAGTGGATCATACCGAAGGGCGTGGGATCTGAGAAGTGTCCGTAGAAGGCTGTTAACTTGTGGGTCCCTCTTCCGCCTATATTCCAGACCAATCCTATTCTGGGCAGAAATACAGTATCCATATGAAGAATAGTCTCACCCTTTGAATCTTTGGTATGGTGATTTTCGATTCGGAGTCCTGCATTGAGCGTGAAGTAATCATTGATTTTCCAGTCATCCATGAGATATCCATACCAGCGCTGTGCTCGAACCTTATTAGGACCTTCTGCGGACTGATAAGTTCTCTTGAAGTTCACTCCGTGGTCGCCCATAACTGTCATGGTTGCTGCTCTCAATTCATCGGTACTCACAACAAGATCATCGTTTGTATCAAGGGCATCAGCGGTGGCATCCCAGTGATCGTTAATCCAAGGAAGGAGCCGTTCATCGAATTCGCTATTAGGCATAATGCCTTCATCATAAAGTTCTCCAAGAGTAACTCCCACTAGATTAGGATCTAAGGAAGAACGCCTTTCTCCTAAGGGGAAAAAATTGTCGTCCTTATCATATTCATTGGAGTACCTTATACCTGCTTTTATCCGCATGTTGCCTAAAAACAATTCGCCGTTTAAACTGAGCTGATCCCGTGTGTTTTTATTATCCGAACCTAAATAATAACTTCCAAACATGTAGTTCTCAACAGTGGGGTATGTCCCAATGTACCAAAGCCTGTCTTCAATGCCTGCCTCTGGATAGCGGGGTCCAAGCTCATATCCCCACCAGTAATGCCCGTAGCGAAAATCTACGATGAGGTTATCTCCAAAGACCCTCTGATAATAGCCGCTGTAGGTACCCATATTGTAGTCGTATAAGGCTTGACGGTTTTTGATTATGGTTTTATCACGGGATCCCTCTATAGTATAGTCATCCAAGAAATACAGAAAAGTAAATGAATCATTAGGAGTCAACGTGAATGAGAGTTTGCCAAAAAGCCCTGTTCTCTTCTGTCCATAGTCCACTTCCTCTCGGGTCGAAGAAGCAGATTCTGAGAGTGGGAATAATTTTGAATTGTTTCTGTATTGGCCTGAGAGAAAAAACCAGAGCTTATCCTTCAACACCGGTCCACCAAAAGTCGCAGCAGTATCGTATTTGTTATCTTTGAATCCTTCGAGCATTGTGGGATCATCCGCATCATCATGTGCACTCCCTCCGTATTTCATAAATAAAGCTGCGGGCTGGAAATAAAAGTTTACAGAACCTGAAAATCTGTTTCCTCCAGACTTGGTCACGATGTTTCCGACAACACCTTTACCTCCTCCGTATTCAGCCGGAACACCAGAAGTCATAATCTCCTGCTCCTGGATGACCTCGTTGTTAAAGGTCATCAGGGCTCTTTGAGCAGCCAATCCAGTGATGTTCACTCCATCCAGGAAAAACATATTATCACGGGAGCCACGTTTGCCTCCTCCTCTTGGGATCCCTCCTCCGGTTGTGGGCATCGGTCCTTGAGCTCCTCGGTCATAATAATTTAAACCGCCTTTACCAGCTGGATCCTGAGGTGTATCTCTACCCTGAGAGTTAGGCACGATATTGACGCCTGCCGCTAACTGAAGATATCCTATAAAATCACGAGCTATCGGAAGCGACTCGACAGTCTCATGGGTAACGTATTCAGCTATGACAGACTTTGTGGTATCAACCGCAGGAGAGACAGCAACGACAGTAACGGCCTCCTCAACTACTGCGGGATTCAACTCGACCTGAACAAGGGTTTGCCTATCTAGAGAGATAACAATTTCTCTTGAAGTTTTTCCTTGGAATCCTGGAATGCTTGATTTAAGTTCATAAGTTCCAGGAGTCAGATTAACAAACAAAGCTTCTCCGACCACACTTGTGATTAACGTTCTTGATCCCATCATGACAGGGCTTGAGAGAGTTAAGGAAACACCGGGTAGAACATTACCTTCATCGTCAACGACTATGACTTTGAGAGTTCCCTTTTCGGCGGAGTATGTAGCTGAGGTAATAATAAGGATGGACAACAAAATCAACAAGGTTTTGAATCTTTTTTTCATGTTTTTTTTTCTCCTTTTCCCAAATTTTTGGGAAAATTTTGGCTCTGTACTCTAACTTGGCATCTGGAACCGAGCCAAATTATCTATCGCCTTGGAATTAAGACTTCGTAATGAAGTTATTAATCCCAAACCTCTAACTTTTAAATTTGAATTTCCTGCTGGATTATCACCTCCTTTTACTAAGGATTTCAGCCAAAAAAAAGAGGCTGTTTGAGGCTCGCTAAAAGAAAAGCCTCAAACAGCCTCTTTTATTTAAGTGAGCTGTTATGCAGTAAATCTATCTTTTATTCTATATCATTTTCTATTCTGTCATTTAAATACTGCGAGAAACATGCCACTTGGAATATAAATTCTATCTCATTGATTAAATTGAAGTTATGGAAATTGCAGAGTATAATTCATGTGATAAAATTCATATTATTGAATATAAATATTCAAAAAAATGAATAAAATTTCTCTCCTTCTTCAGACAAAATTCTTTATACAGCTTATTCAAATGATCAAAAAACTGTAAAAGAGAAAATGGCATTATTAATCTTCAAGTGGTTCTTTTCGAAAACGAATATTGTATTTTTTTATCTTTTCGTGCAGCGTGGTGTATTTTAGGCCCAAGAATTTTGCTACATTTTTCAGATTTCCGTTTAATTGAGATAACGCTCTGATCAATATGGCCCTCTCCAATATGTTCATCAGTTCTTTTAGAGGAACTCTTTGCGTCGAACTAAAATATTTTATGAAGAGCCTAAAGCTTTTCATCACGAATTCTTCATTTTCTCCAGCATCCAGAAAATCTAAGCTTAATTTATCACCATTTTCAAGTTCAAAAACTACTTCAGCGTTGCTCCTCTGGTACAGCAAATTTCGTTGCTCATCAACTAATTTAGCCCTATCCATCGTCACACCCATTCTTTTTCAGAAAATTTTATTTTCTTTTTAACCTCTTCAGCCAACATTGGAAGTCCATCTTGAATTTTAAGTTTTTCTATTTCTCCATATCCTAAGGATTCGCAATACTTGATGAAAGAAAGCCAAGCCGGGTGGATTCGAGCCAACCGGCCTTGCCGGAAATCATCAAGATCAATTTTAATTTCATTAGACATTTTATTATTCTTATGTTCCTTTTCTTTTTATGCAAAAAATATGCCAATTAAATCAGACTGGAACTGATACAGAACTTTCTAGCCTAAATTCCGCATAATGACCGCAAAGATCGATGAATAAAAAATTGAATATATTATATAATATCAACAACTTAGCAATAGAGAATAATTTTATAAAACGCAATCATCTTTAAGACATAATCACATAAGGATTCAGCTATTTTCCACGTTCCGCAGTCCTCGTTGAATCATGATCTAAAAGGTTCGAGTGCCTAATTTTTTGACGTATATACACGCAGAAGAAGATAAAATTCCTGGAATTTATTGAAAATAAATTGGATAGAAGGCGGATATTAGATTTGTCTTATTTTCATACGTTTTAATAATAAATTTCTATTAGATATTGAGTCTGTTGCCCTATCTTCCTATTCAATATTCTCTAACATCTTTTTAGCTAAGGCCGCTTTCTCAGATTCAGGCGCCAATTCAATGACTTTTTTTAAATTCTTTTTTGCTTCCTCCAAGTCACCTTTATTAAGATATACTAAAGCTAGTTGATAGTAGCCGTTAACATACAGCGGGTCCAGAGCTAAACATTTCTTGAAATAATCAATAGCCATATCTATCTGAAGATTTTTAAATAAGAGCATCCCGATGTTATAGAATATGCTAGGGTCTGTCAGGCTCTTTTCTTCGAGCTGCTTGAAATACTTCATCCCTTCTTCAAGATCGCCTTTTTCAAAATAGATAGCACTAAGATTAATTAGTGTATCCTGTGATTGAGGCTCTTTCTCCAGCATCAGCTTAAAGGCATCAATGGCATTTTCTAAATCATTGAGCCTGTAATAGCAAAGGCCGATTTTATTATGAACTTGGTAAAGGTCTTGATTCTCTGCCAAAACCCTTTGATATTCTTCTAAGGCTTCGTCATATTTCTTCTGTTGGTATAAGGCATCTGCTTTGATCAAAGGGGATTCAGGAATAGGAGTAAGCTTAACGTCAATAGGCGGATTCCTTTTTATTGCAGAGAGTGTAATATTAAAGTTTTGAGGCTCATATCCTTCAGCCATAAAACCTATGGTCCATGCGCCGGAACGCATGTTAGCCTTCCTCCATCTCCCTTTCTTATCAGTCGTTAACTCATGCTTTGTTCCATCTTCAGAAAATATCAAAATCACTTTTGCTCCCTTAATAGGCTTGCCATCCTCTGATTTTACGGTGCCGCTTGCAATTGCGAAAGTTTGAGAAAAAAGAAGAAAACTATTAATCATTGTCATCGCTATGATAAGCATTATCGTAACATTGATCATGGGCAATGGTTTTTTCATTACTCCTCCGCGTATGTGGAATTTGCAAGAATTCTTATTTAACTAATTATAACAACAAGAAATGCCAATATCAAAATAAGAAAAAGCGTCTTGCGAACAGAGATGTTTATTGCTTTGTGGAATGATCAACGGGCAACTGATTCACTCTTTATGATTTTTTTGATATTTTCTGCAAGGCCAGCAAGGATCAGGACATCTCCTTTTTTGATGATTTCATCCGCAGAGGGAAGAGTAATTGTTTGCGGAGGGAACTTCCTTTTGATCAGCCGGACGTCTGTTCTGTAAAGAGCCTTTATGTTCAGTTCTTTCAAGCTTTTATCCCAGAAGGAAGGAGGAGCATCTATCTCCATAATCCTGTATCCTTTTCCGATATCGATCGTTTTAGTTATATGGGTAAACTTAAGCTTCTGGACCAAGCCAGAGGCAGCCTCTCTCTTGGCAATCTCCTGGTTGTAAGCTTCGATGACATCTTTTCTTTTCACAACTCCAACAAGTTGTTTATCTTTCAATACAGCTATTTCAGCTACATCTTCCCGGCCAAAGATTTCCATGGCTTTCTCAAGATTGTCTTTATAGCCAAGCTGGATACCGGGAACAGCCAAGTCTTGGCCGATGATGAAAGGTCCAAGCATATCTCTTTTTCGAACGAGTTCTCTCAGCTGATTCAGGGCGAAGCAGCCCACGTAATTTTTATCATAGTCTATAATCTGGAAAGCATGGTATTCGCCGCCGATAGCCTCGTCTATAATTTTTTCGACGTGGTCTGTATTCAAGAATATAAGATAGTCTTGGCTGATAAAGTCTTTCGCCGGAAGAGACCTTAAGATATTCACTTCTCTCCCCTCTTTAAAGAGAATGCCTCTGCGCTTGAGCTTCATGGTGTAGATCGATTCTTTATGGATGCCCACAGCCAAGAAAGAAGCGATGATGGAAGAGAGCATCAGGGGCAGGATGATTTTATAATCGTTTGTTAATTCGAATATTATGATTATGGCAGTCATAGGAGCATGCGTCGCTGCTGCCACTACCGCTCCCATTCCTACAAGAGAAAAAGCGCCAGGGGAAGAAATGGAAGACGGGAAATAATTGTGAAAGATTGACCCGATAAAATTTCCAGTCATCGCTCCCAGGAAAAGGGAAGGCGCAAAGATCCCACCCGAACCGCCAGAGCCCAGGGTTAAAGACGTGCTCAGAATTTTCGCAAAGATAAGAAGAAAAGCAAGCCAGAAACCCAACTGGCTTTGCAGGCAGGCATCAATTGAATCATAACCAACTCCAAATATCTGAGGGAGACCCAAGCCGATTCCGCCGATTAAGAGGCCACCAAGCGCTGGTTTGAGGAGAGGGTGGAGCTGAATTCTGTCTAGTTTATCCTCGAAAAAATAGAGGGTTTTGATAAAAATAATGGCGATTAATCCGCTCACTATTCCCAGCAGTATATAGGGACCGATCTCCCAAACACTTATGAGAGTATATTTAGGAACAGTAAAAGCTGAAAAATCACCCATGATAAGTCTTGAGGTCAGCGTGGAGATGACAGAGGCGATAATGATCGGGCTGAAAGAGAAGACTCCGAATTCTCCCAGAAGGACTTCTACTGCAAAAAGAGCTCCTGCAATCGGAGCATTAAAGGTTCCTCCTATGCCAGCTCCAGCCCCAGCAGCGACCAAAGTCCGCATCCCTCTTTCTTTTATACGGAACAATTTGCCGACTGTTGAGGCCAGGCTTGAGCTGATTTGAACGATCGGGCCTTCCCGTCCTACAGAGCCTCCAGAGCCGATACAGATGGAAGATGCCAAGGCTTTTATGGCGACCACTTTAGTTCGGATACGTCCTCCCCGAAAGATCAGGGACTCCATTATTTCAGGCACGCCATGGCCTTTGGCTTCTCTTGCTCCGTAGTAGATAATAGGACCAATAATCAACCCTCCCAGCGCTGGGATGAGGATTGTAAGGTACCATGGCTGAGAAGAGACAGAAGAGATGAAGCTTTCTGCCCTCCAGAATTGGCTCTGGAAGAAACGAATCATGACCTTAAAGATGACCGAGGCAAGACCTGCGATGACACCGACAAGCACCGCTAAGAGTGTCAGGCGGATGTGCTCGCTGAATTCGTTTTTTCCAAAATTAATTTTCATTTTTTTGATTGCTACTTATTAGCTTCTAAAAAAGATCAGTTAGGCTGACTGTTTTTTCAGAAAAGCTTGAGCTGGCTTTGAGTTTCTTCTTCGAAAGTATCCTTTTCAAAAAGATTGATATCTCCAAAGCATCC